>Ga0265293_10003786_pt1 | contig 27608 bp, 26 predicted proteins | sample Munlanlewell138R_FD_192505 | JGI IMG/M metagenome (GOLD analysis project Ga0265293, IMG submission 192505) | Leachate microbial communities from a municipal landfill in Southern Ontario, Canada - Leachate well 138R | ecosystem: Engineered > Solid waste > Landfill > Unclassified | place: Canada...
GCGCGCAAGTCATAAGTTATAAATGCGTTAAACCGGCAACACTTACTTGTGCGGAAGCCTGCAAGGCAAAAGGATACACCAATAGTACCTGCGCGGCCTGGGGGATAACTCAATATTCAACTGTGGGAGGATGTTCTGCCGGACAAACCAATATTGGCTGGACCTCGGATTGTACCGCGGCGCAGTTAGCCGGAGGTGGACGTGCGTGCTGTTGCTATAACCAGACACCAACTTGTGCCAAAGAAGGTGAGAGTGTCCCGGTTGTTCCCGGAGCTCCGTCTTGTTGTGCCGGGTTGGCACAAATTAGTTGCGACCGACCTGATTCCAGTGGCAATTGCCAATACGGATGTGCTGGCGGTTCAATTTGTGCCAACTGTGGCAATGGTGTATGTGGTGAAGGAGAGAATAAATGCAATTGTCCAAAAGATTGTTCACCGGTTGTTTGTTCCAGCACTTTGAGCGCTGACCAGTGCAAATTGGCCGGAGGGGCTTATGCTTGTCCGGAAGATTATTCCAGTACCGATTCCTACATAGGTAGCAACATTAGCCGAAGCGGTAGCAGCTGGGTTTATGTTAAATCCAATTGCTATTGTTCTTGTCCGCTTTCTAATACCATTCCCGCTGACACAACTGTGATTTCGGGGTCTGCGGCAAGTTATTATTCCACGGGCAACTAATTATCTGTGTGGCGATTTGACAAAAAAACCGGCATTGCCGGTTTTTTGCTATTTGACAACAGCCTTGTTAAATTTCAAAAGACGGCAGATTTTCGGATGTTTCCATTTTTGGGGTCATTACTTCTTCGGCGGTGTCGGCGATGATTTTGATTTCGCCGTCGCGATTGTCGGTTCGGCCATAGACGTAGACCACTTTGTTTTCGCAAAAAACTTCGGGGTTTTTCTCCATCGCGTTGGCAAAGACCACCACTTCAATTTTGTCGGTCAAATCCTGTAAAACCATAAACAGCATCGGTTTGCCGGTTTTGGTGATGATCTTTTTGACCGTGCCGACAATTCCGCCCACTTTTACCATGCGCGGACCAACGCTTTCCTTGGCGCGCGAAATTTTCAAGCATTTGTTTTCCATTTCGCTTTTATACTCCTCCAGCGGATGCGAAGTGACAAAAAGACCCAGTAATTCTTTTTCCCACATCAGTTTCTCGGTTTGCCGCGCGGCTTCTGCCGCCGCCAGCGAGTAATTGCTGCCGTTTTGGGTGCCGTTGCCGGTTATTTGGCCGAACAGGTCGCGCTGGCCGTTGTTTTTGTTCTTTTCGTGTTCGCGGCCAATGTCCAGCAATCGTTCAATGTTGGCCAGCAATTGGTTTCTTTCGCCCATATTGTCGAATACGCCTGATTTTATCATCGCTTCCAACGACTTGCGGTTGATCATTCGCGGAGGAATTCTTTGCATAAAATCAAAAATATCTTTGAACGGCCCGTTTGCCTTGCGGTTGCTCACGATCTCGGAAACAATATTTTCGCCCACGTTTTTGATGGCCGACAAGCCGAAGCGGATTTTTTCGGTGTTTGGAATCACGGTAAAGCCGTAAAAGCTTTCATTGATATCGGGCGCCAGCATTTCGATGCCCATATTTTTGCATTCGCCGATCAAATATCCCACTCGCTCCACATCATTTTTTTCCGAAGTGATGAGCGCGGCCATAAATTCCACGGGATAATGGACTTTCAAGTAGGCGGTTTGATAGGCCACCATCGCGTAACACGCCGCGTGCGACTTATTGAAAGAATAATCCGCGGAGGGCTCAATCCAGCTCCAAATTTCTTGCGCGATTTTTTTGCCGATGCCGTTTTTAACGCATCCGTTGATGAATTTTTGCTTTGAGGCCATCATCAAGTCCTTGATTTTTTTACCGATGGCTTTGCGCAAAGTGTCGGCTTCGGCCATGGAAAATCCGGCCAATTCCTGGGCGATTTTCATCGTCTGTTCTTGGTAGAGGATAATGCCGTATGTCGGTCCCAAAATCGATTCCAATTTCGGGTGCAGGTAGGCGGAAGTTTTCAGCCCGTTCTTGCCCTCGATGAAATCGGAAATAAATTGCATCGGTCCGGGGCGATATAGCGCCACCATGGCGATAATGTCTTCAAACTGCGTGGGCTTCAACTGCTTTAAATACCTCTGCATCCCGTTGCTGTTATGGACAACAAATCCGTTGGCGATGAAATTATTGCCTGGAGATTTCATAGCAATGTCGTATGTCTGTTCTTTGCCGGAGTGGATTATTTTTTGAATTTTGATAAATTTACAGCTTTGTTTGGTCGGTATTCTGGGACATTCCCATCGCACCAAATTTTTGTATTTCATCGCGAATTCCGCAAATTTTGTTTTGCTGATAAAAACAAGCTTTATTTGGGGATATTGCTCTTTAAAAAGCTTCATTTTTTCCTGATCCAGTTCGTGGAACCATCCCTTGATTTCATAAAATGTTTTCTGTTTCGGGACATAGAAGTCGGGCGTATAGTGCATTATTTCCCCGTTGCTCCGAGTTAATTTAAAAGTTTTTGGCTCATATTCATAATCAAGATGATGCAATTTTAAAACTCGCGCGAAGTCCGCTTCCCAATTGGAGCGCACATAATGGCCCAAATCATCTCTAAAACCGCCTTTGCGATGAGGCGATGGCTTGCCAAACATAGGATTTTTTTCTCCGCGGGCTCTTTGTGAAAACTTTCTTTTCATTATTTGCGCCTTTTCTTCTCCCCAGTGATCCGCCCATGTTTTGCCGGTTAACGCTTTGGATATTTTTTTCGCGGTTTCGCGCCACTTCGCGTTATTTTCAACCGTTATGCCGACATTCCACGGCTTGCCGCCGTTTTGATAATATTTAATTCGCGCCGCGCGAATTTTTTCACGCGATATCTTTTTGCTTGGATTTTTATAGAATTTCGCGCAACATTGATGGCAGAATTCGCTTCGTCCTTCTTTTTGTCCGCTAATTTGACGACCGCATTTGGCGCAAACATTATAAACCAAATGCTTTGACTTGGTTTTGATTAAAACTTTTTCCCCAACTTTAATATCTTCAAGTTTTTTCCAGCCGTTTTCGGTTAAGAAATTATGATTTTTTGTTGTTTTGATAAACCATCCGTTTTCAGCAATCACTGTATAAACATCCTTAATTCCGCTTTCAAAAACATTTTCAATCCGGTTAAGATGGATTTTGCCTTCATCCAAATAAACTGACGCGAGCTTTTTTCTGTTTTTGAATTGGAATAATTTTTTGATGGTGGTATTGGATATGATCGTGTCTCCCGAAAGACATTCCAGCTGAAACACTCCGACTGTGTCGCCGCCCGCCATCAATTCGTAGGTCGGGCGGTCGTCCATAGGCAAATCTTTCAAATCAAGATTTTGGCCGTGCACCAGATAGATGCGCGAGAGAGTGTCTTCAATGATGGTCAAGTTTTTCAGTCCCAAAAAGTCCATTTTCAAGAGCCCCATATCTTCAATCGCGTGCAATTCGTATTGAGATACCAAGCCGTTATCATCGGCGGTTGGGTGCTGAACCGGCACGATTTCATCCAGCGGGATGGGGGAAATTACCACGCCGCAAGCGTGAGTTGAAGCGTGGCGGGCGCAGCCTTCAAGCTTTTTGGCAAATTGCATTATTTTTTGCGCTTTTTCATCGCCGTCAACCAGCATTTTCAGATCATCGGCTTTGGCGAGCGCTTGGTCCAGATTCATACCGAAAGGAATCATTTTTGCCAGCTTGTCGCAATAGCTATAAGGATACTGCAAAACGCGCCCCACGTCGCGCACCACGGCGCGCGCCGCCATTGTTCCAAAAGTTATAATTTGCGCCACCCGGTCATGCCCGTATTTTTCTCCCACATAATTAATCACTTCCGGCCGCCGGCGATCGGCAAAATCCATATCAATATCCGGCAAGGACACCGCGGAGCGCCCGGGGTTCAAAAATCTTTCAAACAACAGGCCGTATTTTAGCGGGTCAAGCTCGGTGATATTTAGCAGGTAGGACACCAGCGATCCCGCGGCCGAGCCTCTCCCCGGGCCGACAACGATGCGGTTGCTTTTTGCCCAATTGACGAAATCTTGCACGATCAAAAAATATTCAATAAATCCGAGTTTTTTAATTGTTTCAAATTCATATTCAAAACGTTCAATCGCCGCTTGCGGCGCGTTTTTTCCATAGCGCCTTTCCATTCCGGCCAAGCAAAGCTGGCGCAAATAATTTTCATTGCTGGAGCCCGCCGGCGGGGTAAATTGCGGCAGTTTGTTTTTTTTGAGCTCAAATTCAAACCGGCACATATCGGCGATTTTGCGCGTGTTCTCAATGGCCTCGGGAAAATCCTTGAAGTCGGCGATCATTTGTTCGGGCGGCCTCATGGAATAGTCTTCTCCTTTCATAGTGAGCCGTTCGGGATTATTGATATCGGCGCCCGTGTTGATGAGCATTAAAATGTCCTGCGCCTCGGCGTCGCTGGAATCAAGATAATGAATGTCGTTGCTGGCAACCAGCCCGATGCCGGTTTTGCGGGCGATTTCGATTATGCCCTCGTTGGCGGGCTGTTGGCCGGGCAGATTGGGATGGTGCTGGATTTCCAAGTAAAAATTTTCCTTGCCGAAAATTTTTTCATATTTTCGCGCGCAAGCCAATGCTTCATCCATTTTTCCGGAGATTATTAAGCGAGGTATTTTGCCCTGGATGCAAGCGGTCATGGCAATCAAACCTTCGGAGTGCCGCGCCAGCAGTTCTTCGTCAACTCGAGGCTTGTAATAAAAGCCTTCCAAGTGCGCTTTGGTGACCAGTTTGACCAAATTTTTGTAGCCGGTTTCATTTTTTGCCAGCAAAACCAAATGATGGCGCGCGTCATCAATTTGCGCGCGCCGCAAAAGGCGGCTTTCCAAGGCCACATAAACCTCGCAGCCGATTATCGGCTTGATTCCCCGCGACTTGGCTTTTTTATAAAACTCCACGGCGCCGTACATATTGCCGTGGTCGGTGAGGGCGGCCGAATCCATACCCAGCGACTTGACTTTATTAAGCAAGGGATCAATTTGCGCCAGGCCGTCCAGCAAGCTGTAATGCGAATGAGTGTGAAGATGAACGAAATCCATAAATCAATAAATCCTAAATTCTAAATTCTAAATTCTAAACAAATCCAAAAACCAAAATATAAAATAAATACAAGCATTTTGTATCTTGTTTTAATATTTAAATTTTTAATTTTAAATTTGTTTAGGATTTAGTGTTTGGAATTTATAATTTTAAATCAGCGGAGGATTTTTTCCGGCGGGATGCCGGAGAAATCCGCGCTTTGCTTTTCGTATATTGTTTCTTTCAATAGCAGGTGGTTTTCCACATGCAAATTTTTTGCCGTTAAAGCGCGGCGAATCAGCGCGTTTTCCAAATCAACGCCGCCGCCGCATAGCACGTCGTTGAGATTCAGGGATCCGTTGATTTGCGCGTTTTTTAAAAAGATATCGCCCTTGATTTTTAAATTTCCATGGCAAGAATCGTGTGATTGAACATGCGTGAAATCAACATTTCCCAAAATTACCGCCCTATCCAAACTGATAAATCCGTTTACCCGCATTTCGCCAAAACGCAGGGATCCGGTAATGTTGGCGCCGGCCATATTGATTGTTTGACCGATCCAAGTTTTTTCCATAATCAAGTCTCCCAGCAATTTTCCGTTGCCAAAAAAAAATGATCCGTCAATTACCGAATTTGCCAAATTGACGGTGCTGCCGATTGTGGCATTGGCCAAAAAGATATTGCCGCAAACCATCGCGTTGGACAAATTTATTCCGTGTTCCATATCTTTTTCCGCCAAAGAGACTCCCTTAATGGTTTTGCCGGAAAAATCCGCTTCGCGATGATCGAGGGCGGCTTTGGCGATTTCGGAATCGACTTCTTTTTTGCTCAAAACCATTACCGATTTCCCGTTGATGGTAAATTCCTCCATTTTAATTTTGTTGTTTAAGGGATACAATTTGATTATAACCAAAATTGAAAAAATTGAAAATGGCGAAATCCGCGGTAAAACCAAAAAAAATCATCGGCTTGAGAATAGAGAAGAAATATTCGCGGGCGGGGTTTGAATTGGCGATTGGCGTTGACGAAGCCGGGCGCGGCCCTTTGGCCGGGCCGGTGTTTGCCGCCGCCGCGGCGATCAAAAATCCTTTTTGCCGCGATGTCGAATGGCGGTATTTGCTGAAAAGCGTGAACGATTCAAAAAAAATCGGCGCCAAAAAACGCGAAATTGTTTATCAAAAAATCATTTGCCATCCCAATATCGTTTGGGCGAGCGCGTCGGCGGGCAACAAAACAATTGACAAAATAAACATCTTGCAAGCGTCGAAATTGGCAATGGAGAGATCGGTTAAAAAATTAAAAAAGCGGATTGGCACTCAAATCGGAGATGATAAAATTATTTGTCTGATTGACGGCAATTTCGCCATAAAAATTACATACGAACAAAAATCAATCATCGGCGGCGACGGCAAGGTATTTTGCATCGCCGCGGCAAGCATCATCGCCAAAGTTTGCCGCGATCGTTTTATGGAAAAAATGGACAAGTTATATTCCGCATACGGGTTTACCCGCCACAAGGGCTATGGCACAAAACAGCATTTGGCCGCCATAAAAAAACACGGCGCCTGCCCCATCCACCGCCGCACATTCGCCCCCATCGCACGCCTCGCATGATTTGTTGAAGATTTAAGATCCTTTTTCTCAACAATAAAATCTGGTGAGGTTTGACCTCACCAGATTTTAAACGGGATTTTCTGGTGAGGTTTGGCCTCACCAGATTTTTAATAATAAAGCAGATGGAACAAGTGAATAATTTTCAACAGGAAAAATTGACGGGGATAATGTGCGATGGTAAAATAAGATTGTCATATAATCATTTAATCATAAAATCATTTAATCATATAAACATATAATCATTTAATCATACAAAACGTCGATTTCAATTTTAAAAATTTCAAATTAAAAATTAAAAATATTATTATGGCTCGTCCAAAAAATAAAAAATTGGCAGACAAATTTGAGGTGATGTCGTTTGCGGTGAATTTTTGCGCGGTTTTCGCGCTGATTTTGGTTGTGGGGCTTTTAATGGCGGTGCAAAACATTCCGGGACGGCAAGCGGGAATGGCCGCGCTTTCTCAATCCGGAATATCGCAAAGCGAATGCGTTTGCGATGATGTGTCGTGCCCGCTCGCGGTGCCGGCGGTGCTTTTTCCTGTTTCGGCGGGCGAGCCGGTGGAATCGGCGGCGCGTATTTCAATGGATGACGGCGGATTTTTGACCAAAGAATTGGATCTGGCGCTTTCCAGTTCCCGCACTTTGGAAATTTACAACAAAGGCGTGAGGGCACATTCTTTTGTTATCCCCGAATTAAAAATTGACACCGGCGCGATTATCCCCGGAGAAACAAAAACCGTGATTTTGGAAAATATCCCTCAAGATAAAGAAGTCTTGCAGTTTTATTCCGATCTGCCCAACGATGCCCGCGAAAAATTTTTGGGAACAATAGTTATCAGATAAACGATTAAAAACGCGAAAAGTATTGATTTCGGAAGTAGTTTGTGCTAGGGTTTGGGGGTAAGCTATTATCGTATCAATACATTATTATGGCGGTACCAAAAAAAAGACACACGAAAGGAAGTCGAAATCAGCGCCGAATGCACTTGTTTTTGAAGCAGCCCAATCTTTTGCCATGCCCCAAATGCGGCCAGCCGATGAGATCGCACAACGCCTGTCCCGCTTGCGGTTTTTACAAGGGCAAGGAGGCGGTTAACGTGCTGGCAAAGCTTGATCGCCGGCAAAGGCGGGTGAAAGAGGCCGAAATGGCGGCTCAAGAGGCGGCAAAAGAAGCAAAACCATCCCAAACAAATTAGAATCGCGAGATTTGCACTTTTACTTTTTAACTTTTTACGATGGCTTCACGGCACCTCACCAGATCAATTGTGATGCAATCCCTTTTTGAATGGGATTTTTATGGTCAAACCGGCGATTTGGAGGAAATTTTGCAAAGAAATCTTGACGAATTCGGTCCCGGGTTGGAAGAAAAGGGATTTGCCCGCGATCTTATGCTGGGAACGGTTAAAAATATGAACGCGGTTGACAAAATCATTGTCAAAGCCGCGCCTCAATGGCCGATTGATCAAATCGGCGCGATTGACAGAAACATTTTGCGGCTCGGCCTTTTTGAATTGCTCTACGAAGATAGAAAAGCGGTGCCCCCGAAAGTTGCCATTAACGAGGCCATAGAGCTGGCAAAAAATTTCGGAGGAGAAAGCTCGGGGAAGTTTGTTAACGGAGTTTTGGGCGCGGTGTACAAAGAAATGCTGGAACAAAACCCCGAATTGGCCGAAGAAAACCAAAACAACTAATTAAATTCTAAATTCTAAACTCTAAATTCTAAACAAATCCAAATTTCAAAATAGAAATGTCAAAATAAAACGCCGGGCGCATTTTTTTGATATTTGAATTTTGGGCTTTGAAATTGTTTAGAATTTAGAATTTGGTGCTTGGAATTTCCAAATCATGGCGAAGAATTTCTCCAAGCTTGAGGAAAAATTGGGAATTGTCTTTGAAAGCAAAGACTTGCTCACCCAAGCGTTTATCCATCGGTCTTATTTGAATGAAAATCCAAACATTCATTTGGGAAACAACGAACGGCTTGAATTTTTGGGCGACGCGGTGCTGGAGCTGGTGGTGACCGAATATTTATATTCAAAATATCCCAAAGAAACCGAGGGGAAAATGACCAGCTGGCGCGCCGCGCTGGTCAACACCAAAATGATCTCGTCAATCGCGTCCAAAATTGATTTTGGAAATTTTTTGCTCCTTTCCCGAGGCGAAACAAAAGAAGAGGGCAAATCCCGCCAATATATTCTCGCCAACACTTTTGAAGCGTTCATCGGCGCGCTGTATCTTGATCGGGGATATGAACAATGCCGCCAATTTATCGCCAAAAACTTATTGCCCGAACTGCCGCGAATTATTAAAGAAGAGCTCTATAAAGACGCCAAATCCCGCTTTCAAGAAGTTGCTCAAGAGATTGTTAAGATCACTCCCGCTTACCGCGTCTTGCGAGAAAAAGGCCCCGACCATGCCAAACACTTCACCGTGGGCGTCTATTTGGGCGATGAGCTGATTGCCGAAGCCGGCGGCTATTCCAAGCAGGAGGCCGAAGAAGAAACCGCCAAGGCGGCCATGGAAGCCAAAGGCTGGGTATAGCAATATAAGTCAAAAGGCAAAAGACAAAAGTTTAATTCAAAAGCGATTAAGTTAAAGAAAAAAATAAGTTTGGGTAGCTATAGGTTTTAAACTTTTGGATTATCACTTATAATTTTGACTTTTGAATTTTGCCTTTTGCCTTCTGTTGTTTGTTGCAAAAAACGTAAAAGTATGTATAATACAAGGCGTTTATAAATAAAGATAAATTTATTAATTATGTTAACTATCAGACTGCATCGGATTGGAAAAACCAATCGGCCGAGCTTTAAGATTGTCGTGGTTGACAAGCGCACCGCCGCTTCTTCGGGTAAATTTCACGAACAGGTCGGATCGCTTGATCGAATTGATAAACAGCTCAAATTGAACAAAGAAAAAATCGTTCATTGGATGTCAAAGGGCGCCAAGCCGTCCGGAGCGGTTTATAATATTCTTGTCGATCAGAAAATAATCGAGGGCAAAAAAGCCGCGCTTCACGCCCAGCCAAAGAAAAAAGAAGGCGAGGACAAGCCGGCCGCGCCCGCGGCGCAAGCAAAGCCGGAAGCGCAAAAACCCGCCCAAGAATCCGCCGATAAAGCGGCGGCGGCTCCCAAAGAAGAGAGCAAGCAAGAACCGAAGGCGGAAGAGAGCAAGCAAGAGGAAGCGGCAAAACCCGCCCAAAAAGAAGAGATTGCCAAAGACGAGGGAAAAGAAGATTGACATATTCTTTTGTTATTGAGTATAATGGAAAAACAGGGATACCTGAAAGGTCGAAAAATATTTTTGAATGAATGATAAACCGATATTATGGATAACAAAAACGTTGATCAGGAATTTCTTGAATTTTTAGTCAAATCGCTTGTTGATCATCCCGAAGACGTTAAAGTCGACCGCACGGTTGACGAAATGGGCGTGCTTCTCATCTTGAAAGTGAACGCCGAAGATATGGGACAGATCATCGGCCGCAGCGGCAGCACCGCGCGCGCCATTCGCAATTTGGTGCGCATCATCGGCCTCAAGAACCACGCGCGGGTCAATCTCAAGATTGAGGAACCCGAAGGCGGCCGCCGTCCGGCGCCGCGCCGAGAGGAAAAACCCGTTGAAGAAGGCGCCAAGCAAGTTGACGAAGATGTTGACGATTTGAAGTTCTAATTTTTGAATCTACCAAAAGAAAACCCCGATTTTTTCGGGGCTTTCTTTTTTATGCTTTCAAGATGAGCCCCTGTTAAACATGGCAAGGTTTCACCTTGACTAAATTTGTATTTGCCCGCCCGTCTTTTCTGTGATTAAATGATTATATGATTATTTTTGACTTTATCACTATTTTTCCCGAAATTATCAAGCCGTATTTTGAAGAATCGCTTTTTGCCAAAGCCCAAGTTAAAAAATTGCTCAAAATTCGGATTCATAATTTGCGTGATTTTGCCGCCGATAAGCACAAAACCGTTGATGATAGTCCCTATGGCGGCGGGTTTGGCATGGTGATGAAAGTAGACGTGTGGCACAAAGCGATTGCCAAGGTTGCAAAACTCAAAATTGCCGGCAGAAAATTAAAGCCGGCAAAAAAAGATACCGCGATTGTTATGCTCACGCCGCGGGGAAAGCTTTTCAATCAAAAAACGGCGCAAAAACTTGCCAAATTCAAGCAGGTGGTTTTTATTTGCGGCCGCTATGAAGGGGTTGATGAAAGAGTGGCGAAAAATATTGCCACGCATCAAATATCCATCGGTGATTATGATCTGATGGGCGGGGAATTGCCGGCAATGGTGATTGCCGAAACCGTGAGCCGCCTGATCCCCGGAGTTATCGGCAAGCCCGAATTTTTGGCCGCGCGCAGCGGCAAAGACGGCTTTTTTGAATCCGCGCAATACACTCGCCCGGAAATCTATTCGCCGAAAAAGGGCATAAATTGGAAAGTCCCCAAAGAATTATTGAGTGGCGATCCCAAAAAAATCAACCCATGGCGCCAGAAGCACGGCAAGTTCATCTGAATCGTTAAGTCCTTGTTTTTTTTGCGAAAATGGGTATAATAAACTTTGTTTGAATAATGGACGCGCCCTCCTTCGCTAAAGCTGCGGAAGGGCGTAAATTTTGTAAACAAAATTTACGGGTTGGTACCAAAGTAGCCAAATGGGCCGCGCTGTAAACGCGGTGGCTCTGCCTTCGGGGGTGCAAATCCCTCCCAGCCCACCAAAAATTTTCAACAGAAAATTTTTGCCCAAACTGCAAAATACCCGCACAAATTACAAATTGGTATTTTGTGCGGGCAATCGTTAATTAGGCAAAATTTTGATTACAAAAATTCCGCCCGGGTAGCTCAGAGGCAGAGCAACTCCATGGTAAGGAGTAGGTCGGAGGTTCAACTCCTCTCTCGGGCTCATAAAAGTTTAAAATTGAAAAATCAAAATTGAAAATGACATTTTAAAATTAAAAGTTGGCAAATTTTAAAATTGTTTCATTTTAAATTTTACATTGTCATTTTGATTTTTGATATTTACATTTTTAATTTGAAACATGGCATCAAAAAAGAAACCCTATGTGAAAATGGCTTGTCCTGTGTGCAAAGAGATAAACTACCGCAAGCACAAGTCAAAAACAATGGAAGGCAAGCTGGAATTGTCCAAGTTTTGCAACACCTGCCGCGCGCACACCAAGCACAAAGAAATGAAAAAATAAAAACTATTTTTTTCAGAGGGTTAGGCCCTCTGATTTTTTTAATGGCTTTCAAATGCAAAAACCGCCGGTAGGCGGTTGGTTAAATTAAATGTTTCTTGATGAAGGCGCGACCGGAGCCGGATTTTAGGTATTTTTCAAATTCAAAAGCTTTGTATTTGTTTGAAATGGCAAAATAAAATTCCAATTCCATCGGCAATCTGTCCGCGGTCGCCGGAACTTGTCCGGCTTCGTGGCGTTTTAATCTTTCATTAATATCTTCCGTGCAACCGATATATAAGTTGCCATCATTGCATTTTAAGATGTAGACAAAATGCATTTTATTATAAATCGGCGAATAGCAATTCGCCTCCTATTAGCGGGCTTGCCCGCCGTAGCCCGGCAAGGTTTATGCGATTAGGGCGAAGCCCGCCGTCGCGTAAAGCTATGGCGGGCGAAGGCGGGGGTGCCAGGATTTGAACCTGAAATAAAGGTTTTGGAGACCTTTGTGATGCCAATTTCACCACACCCCCGGAGTTCCGCCGAAGCGGAATTAGTCAATAACTTATAGTTTATTGCCGATAGTTCAATGGCTGATAGTTTGTTTTTACCAAAAAAATTTGTTTTCCGCAAGCCGGCATTTTGCAACCGTCGTTGCCGATACTCTCGCGGATATGCTATGATGTGGAAAAGCAAATAACTGATGCCGAAGGCCAATAACCTGCGGCAAAAAATTTTATGGCCGAAATGATGCCGGGCGAAAGCCGAGAAAATAAAGAAATAATGGATAAATTATTGGAAATTAAGGATAATATGAATGGGATAACGCAAGAAGAAAAATCCCGCGCGGTTGCATTATACGAAAATTTATCTTCGGATGAGATTGATGAATTGGGAGAAGGTCAAGATGTTGATGCGAAAAATTTGTTGGAGAAAGTTAAGGCGAGGATTGGCGAAATAAAAGAAGAGTTTGCCGCGCACGGCGAGGATATGCTTAACCGCGAAGAACAGAACAGCCCGCAACAAGAAGCGGCGGCCTAATTCAAATCCTTGAAATCCAATAAGCGCACAGACCCCGCGTCGCGGGGTTTTTGGTTGCGCAAATCGCGCGGGATTGGTAGAATGGTATAATTTAAACAAATTGCCAAAAATATGGTTAATTTTGAAAAAATTGACGATAGCGGTTCGGAGGAACGAGAATTGCCCGAAGAGGTGATAAAATTGGAAACGGCGTTGAAGCAAATCGCGGAGAATTTGCGCGCGGCCGGCTATCCGGTTGATAATAAGTGCCGTCTTGATATTGGTGAATACAAAGATTCGGGAATTGGCATTGAGGGGGTTGGCGAGGATGAAAATTATGTGGCGCATATGGAAGATTTGTTTGCCGAACAGGACTTGCGCCGCGGCGGCGTGGAAAAGGGAGTTCCCATTGGCGAGCAAATGGAGATGTTTTGCGCGGTGTTGTTGAACAAATTTTTTGACGGAAAATTTATCGTTGTCCGCGCGTCAAGATTTGACGATATAAAAAACGGGATTGATTATGTGATTTTTGATCCCGAAAACGGCGATATTGTGGGTGCGTTTGACGCGGTGGTGGCCGATGAAGAAAGCACCCGCTTTAATGAAAAAGAAGAAAAAATTATGAGCAGAAAGGGGGAATTGAAATATGGATTGGGGCTTGATGAAAATGGAAAAATTGCAAAACAATCCCGCGGCAATATTCCTTTGTTTTATTTTGATCTCAAAAAAGAAGAATTGAAAAGTTTTTTAAGAAAAATAAATTATGAAGCGCCAAAAGAAGATCAAAGCGAAAAAGTGATTTTTGATGAATTTTTATCCTGTATTAAGGAGCAGATAGCGATTTACCGCGAGTTTAAGCCCGATTGGGTCAAAGAAAACAAAAAAATATTTGAAAAATTGGAAAAAAGCGGCAAGCAAGATAATCAGCAAAAAAAAGACGCAGATGTGCCTCATTATGACAAAAAAACCGATAGCTGGAAATGGTAATCAATTAAAAAATAAAAATAAAAAACTATGGAAAAATTTGGCGAAATTCCCGCAAAATTTACACACACTTAGAATCAAGCCTAAGAAATAGGGAGTTTGCCAAGCGCGGAGGAAAGTAATAAAATGAAGTAATGCGGACTTGGCTTTTACTTTGTTGAAGTCAAATTTCAACAAGTATGTTGAAAATTGACTTCAACAAAAGGGGTTGCGCAATTCAAGCGAACATAAGCGAACATAAAAAATGAACGGAGCAATTTTGGCATTTTGGGGGCTTGCGTGGTATTGGTGGCTGGCGATTGCCGCGGTTTTTTGCTTGGGCGGGTTTTTGGTTTGGCTTTTGGCAAAAAACACTCGGCGGGAAAAATTCAAATTATCAATGGATATGATTTTGCTGTCGGTGAAGATTCCGCAAAAAACCATTGAAGAAATTCAGCAGGCCGGCAAGCAGGAAAAAGAATGGATCAAGGTGATGGAGGATTTCTATGCCAATTTGGTGTCGCTAAAACCCAAGGGCGTGTTTTCGCCCAAGCCGTGGATCGCGCTGGAAGTGGCCAAAGTGAAAGGAGAAGTTTGTTTTTTTGTGGCCGCGCCCAAAAAATATGAAAGTTTTGTTGAAAAGAGGATCAACAGCATTTATTCCGACGCCGAGGTGAGCCGATGCGAGGATTTTAATATTTTCGGCGCCGCCGAAACGGTTTTTTGCGGCTATGCCAAAACGCAAAAATCGGTTTATTTGCCCATTAAAACCTACAATTTTTTGGAAACCGATCCGCTGGCGGCGATTACCAACACTTTCACAAAACTAAAAGAAAACGAAGAAGCGGTGGTGCAGATTTGCTTGCAAAGCGTGCCTTCCCATTGGCAGGCGCGGGGGCGCGAAATTTTGAAATTGATGCGCGAAGGGAAGAGCTTCTATCAAGCAAGAAGCGCCACCGGAGTTTTCGCGGCTATTTTTGGAACCGCGAAAAAAGAGGATGACGCGCGGCAATATCAAGCGCCGCAAATCAACGAGGAGCTTGTCAAAGAGATGGAATCAAAAATGGCCAAGCATAATTTCGCGGCCAATATCCGCATCGTGGTTTCCATTGAAGACAAAATTCGCAGCGAGGAAGTGTTTGACCAATTGGCCGGCGCGCTTGACCAATTTTGCGCGCCGGATTTCAACGAATTCAAAGTGATTAAAAAAAGCGGCAAAGCGGCGGCGCCAATTTTAAACGACTATATCTTTCGCAATTTCAACGACGCCAACAAATCGATTTTGAGCGCCGAAGAATTGGCCAGTATTTATCATTTTCCCACGCCGCATTTAAAAACTCCGAATGTTCGCGGTTTGAATTCCAAAGCCGCGCCGCCGCCGGTAAATCTTTTGCGCGAGGGCTTGCTTTTGGGCTTTAACCAATACCGCGGCGATAAAAAGGATATTTACGTGGGCGCAAGCGATCGCCGGCGCCATTTGTATGTCATCGGGCAGACGGGCACGGGCAAGTCCGCGTTTTTGTCGGGCTTGATTGAACAGGATGTGATGGCCGGCGCCGGAGTGGGGATTTTGGATCCGCACGGCGATTTGATTGATGATATTTTGGGCAAGGTGCCCAATGAGCGGTTAGACGACGTGGTGGTGTTTGATCCGGCTAATTTGGATCATTCAATCGGGCTGAATATGCTGGAATACGACCCCAAATTTCCCGAGCAAAAAACCTTCATCATCAACGAGTTTATGAAGATTTTTGACAAATTGTACGACCTAAAATCAACCGGTGGCCCGATGTTTGAACAATACGCGCGCAATGCCCTGATGTTGTTGATGGATGATCCCAATGAAACCTACACCTTGATGGAGGTGCCGCAAGTTTTAGCCGATAAGGATTTTCGCCATTATCTTTTGGCGAAATGCCGCAATGTTTTGGTGAAGGAATTTTGGGAAAAGCAAGCCGAGGCGGCGGGCGGCGAGGCGTCGCTGAAAAATATGGTGCCCTACATCACCTCCAAATTTGACACTTTCATTTCCAATGATTATATGCGTCCCATCATCGGACAGACCAAAAGCACTTTCAAATTCCGCGAGATATTGGACAAGCAAAAGATATTTTTGGTAAACTTGAGCAAGGGGCGCTTGGGCGAAATCAACAGTTCTCTGCTTGGGTTGATTATCACCAGCAAGTTGACCATCGCGGCGTTTTCGCGGGTGGACACCGCCGAAAGCGAGCGCAAGGATTTTTATTTATATTTGGACGAGTTTCAAAATTTTGCCACCGACACCATCTCCACCATTTTGTCCGAGGCGCGCAAGTATAAGCTGTGTCTTACCATTTCGCACCAGTTCATCGGTCAATTGAGCGATGAGATTCGCGACAGCGTGTTCGGCAACGTGGGCACGGTGATATCTTTCCGTGTGGGGGTGGAAGACGCCGAGTTTTTGGCAAAACAATTTGCGCCGGTGTTTAACGCTCAAGACCTCAATCGTTTGGAAAACTACAATATCTATGCCCGCTTGCTGATTAACGGCCAAGTGTCTCTGCCGTTTAACATCAAAACCTATCCGCCCAATGAAAGCAATCGCGAGAGAATGGCCGATATCAAAGAATACTACGGCCTCAAAGAAGGCAGAGATCGCGAAACCGTGGAGCGCGAAATTGCGGCCCGCCGCCGCAACTACGCGCAAAAAATCACCGAAGAAAACGCATAATCCGCGTTTTTAAAAGGTCGTTCCTTACTGTAATCGGCAAGGTGCGACCTTGGCCAAATTTAATTTAATCATATGGTTAATTCAACACAATTGCCGGAACGGAAACCCGAAATGCCGCCGGTGCCGCCAAATCAAGAAATCACACCCGATGAAGAGGGGCGGGAAGCGCTGGAAACGGAATTGGGGATAACAAAAGAAGAAATCGAACCGGAAACCTCCGAAATAATCAAATTAAGATTGGCGGCTGCCGTAGAAAAAACGCCGGAAAAAAAGGAAGATACTCCGTCATCAGCAGAAGGCGTCCAAGCAAGAATGAAGCAAACGGTGTCGCGGTTTACGCAAAGAGCGGCTACGTTGCGCGATACGGGCAGTCTTATGAAATTAATGGACCGGGCAAGCAAACTTGCCGAAAGAGGCTCTGCCGGAGCGGGCGCCTTAAAAGATATTGTTATCGGGGTTCAACGTCAACGCAACACAAGATCAAACCCCTGATAGGGTCGATACTAAAACATTCCAACATTTCCGCGGAACGTTGGAATGTTTTTTGATATTTCCAAATTTGCTTTTGTGGGGTAGAATGAAGAGCATATAATCATCAAAACATAAACATATAATCATTTAAACATTTAATCATATAATCATGAATTTTTATTAAATGATTAAATGATTAGCGAAGCGTATGTTTAAATGTTTAAATGACCATATATGAAATTAAACAAAAAATTTTTAATGCTTTTGGCGGCGGCGGTTATCGGGGGGGCGATTGCTTGGAACGCGCTCATGCCCAAGGCGCCCGAATATAAAACCGAAGCGGCGGCTTTGGGCGCCATCACCCAAGAAGTGGCCGAAACCGGCAACGTAAAAAAGGGCGAAGCGCTAAATCTCAATTTTAAAAATGCCGGCGCGATTAAAAAAGTGAATGTTGGGAAGGGAGATACTGTCGCTTCGGGGATAATTTTGGCCGAATTGGACGATCGCCAGCTTCAGGTTCAGCTGGTCCAAGCGCGCGCCAATTTGGATTTGTACAGACTTCAATTGGAAAAATTACGAATCGGAGCGGCTCCCGAGGACATTGATATTGTTCAAAGCCAAGCGCAGGCCGCGCAAATCGCGCTGGATGGCGCGCGAAAATCATTGGCCGATGCCAAAACCACTGCCAATCAGCAATTGAACAGCGATTATAAAACCGCCTCCGATGCTTTGAACTCGGCCTATGCGAAAGCCTATAACGCCTATAATTTTGCGGATTTACTGCAAAGAACCTACTTTGCTCCCCAAGACGAGGTCTCGATTAAAGTTTTTGAAACCGCCCAAAAAATAAGCTTGGCGGTGGATAAAATCAAAAATTACGCCGATTTAGCGCAGGCGAATGGAACGGATCGCGGTCTGGATCCGATTTTTGCGTCGGCCAAATCGACTTTGCTGGAAGTCGAAAATAATTTGCGCGCGATACGCGCGATTTGCGAACAAGTTCCTTGGCGGGACTCGGTGTCGCAAACATATAAAGACAGCCTTGACGTCCATATCGGATATGTGGTCGCGGCGCAAGCATCTTTCAATTCCGGTTTGGAATCAGTAGCCTTGCAAAAGGTGGCCAATGAGGTCGCGATCAATTCGGCGCAATCCGCGGTTGACGCTGCCATGGCCGCGCGCGAAACCGCCGGCGGCCAGCTGGGAAAAACAATCGCGCCGGCGCGCGCCGAAGACGAGGGGATTCTGGAAGCTCAAATCGATCAAGCCCAAGCGCAGATCGCGCTCTTGGAGTTGCAGATTGCCGACAGCAAGCTCATCGCTCCGGTTGACGGCCAAATCGCCGAAGTAAATATCAAAGCCGGTGAAACAATTTCGATGTCGGCGGCCAATCCGGCAATCGTTTTACTTCCGGCCGATCCCTATAATATTGTTGTTGATATTTATGAGGAAGAAGCGATCAATTTAAAAGTTGGAAACAAGGCGCGAATTTTCATCGCCGCGATTCCCGATGAAGTTTTTGAAGGCCATGTTGCCGCCATTGATCCGGCGGGCAAGCTGGTTAACGGCGTGGTTTATTATGAAACCAAAATCGTTTTCAGCGGCAATGCCCCCGAAACATTAAAGCCGGAAATGACCGCGGACGTGGAAATTATCACCGCTGAAAAAGAGAATGTTCTGCTCGTTTCCGAAAGCGCGATCCGTCGCCGCCAAAACCGCTATTTCGCGCAGGTTCTGCAAGACGGACAACCCGAAGAAGTCCAAGTCCAAGTGGGTATTCGTTCCGAAGGCATGGCCGAAATCACCTCCGGCCTCTCCGAAGGCGACCAAGTAATAATCCCATAAATTCCAACCGGAAAGGTGAATATCGGTATTTTGGGGTCGTTCCTTGCCGTAATCGGCAAGGTGCGACCCCGTCAAACTTGCATTTTTATATCCGTAGACATAGTCTTTATCTAAAAATAACCCTGCCAAAATTAATCAAATTGACAAAATAACCCTGCTATTTTTTTATGGATTCGTTAATCAAGCTGGAAAAGGTTTGGAAAATTTATAAATTGGGAAAAACCGAAGTGAATTCCCTGCGGGGGGTGGATCTGGAAATAAAATCCGGCGGTTTTGTCACGATTATGGGTCCGTCGGGATCGGGAAAATCCACGCTTTTGAATATGATCGGGCTTTTGGATGTTCCCACCAAAGGAAGGCTGTTGTTGAAGAATAGGGATGTGACCAAATTTTCCGAAAGCGAATTGGCGCAATTGCGGGGAAAGACGATCGGATTTGTGTTCCAAGAATTTCATTTGTTGAGTCATCTGCGCGCGTGGGAGAACGTGGAATTGCCCATGGTTTTTCAAGGAATGTCTCCGGCAAAAAGAGCCAAGCGCGCCCAAGATTTGCTGGAAATGGTGGGGCTTGGACATCGCGTTAACCACCAGTTGGCCGAGCTTTCCATCGGCGAGCGGCAGCGCGTGGCGATCGCCCGGGCGTTTGCCAATAATCCCGAGCTTGTTATTGCTGATGAGCCCACGGGCAACTTGGATTCGGTCAACGGCAAAAAAGTGATGGAAATACTTTGCGATTTTCATGAAAAAAACGGGGGCACTCTGCTGATTGTAACCCATGACGCGACAGTGGGCGCCTATGGTCATCGCCAGATTTTCATCAAAGACGGCCAAATTGTTTCCAAAGGCGAAGCCTTCGGAAACAAATGACAAATTACCAATTTCTAATTCCTGAATAAATTAAAAATGACAAATGGTAAAAATCAAAAATTTGATCTGGAAGAAAGAACATCAGTTTTTGCCGAAAAAGTTATTTTATTCGCTAAGCTTATCAAAAGAAGCCCGATCAACGACCCTTTAATTAATCAAATTGTCAAATCATCCACATCAATTGGGGCTAATTATTGCGAGGCGGATAGTGCCGAGTCGCGCAATGATTTTATTCATAAAATCGGAATTTGCAAAAAAGAAGCCAAAGAAACCAGATATTGGATTCGCATTATCGTAAAAGCGAACTTTGAACTTGAAGAAAAAGCAAAGCCATTATGGCAAGAAGCCAATGAATTATTTTACATTTTTACCGCGATTGTTAAAAACACAAAAAATCATCGTTAAGCATTTTTTCATTTTATAATTTGTCATTTATTCAGTAATTAGTAATTAGAAATTTGTCATTATAAATTATGATTCATAACTTGCGCGAGTATTTCAAAATTGCGGCGAGGAATTTGAAGATGAGGTCATTGAGGTCGTGGCTCACGGTTTTTGGCATTGTCATCGGCGTGTTTTTGATTATCACGCTGCTTTCGCTTTCCGAGGGGATTAAGGACACCATCAACCGGCAATTGATGTCATTGGGCGGAGATATGATCTTTGTGATGCCCGGCGACGAATCAAATCCGCTGGCCGGCATTATGTACGGCGGCGAAAAACTGCAAAAATCCGATATTGAAATAATTGAAAAGACCGGCGGCGTTGACCAAGTTTTGCCGGCTTCCTACCGAGGCATCAATGTGCGCTATCGCGAGACAAACAAGGTGTTGGTGGTCCAGGGATTTCCCTTGCGCGAAGGATTGGAAATTCTGCAAAAATTCCAGGGCTGGAGCTTATCGTCGGGAAGGTGGCCGCAGGCGGGCAAAAAAGAGGTGATCGTGGGCAGTCAATATGAAAAAGATATTTTTGATTATAAAGTCGCGCCGGATGATATTTTTACCATCAAGGGGAAAAAATATGAAGTTGTCGGAATATTGAATTCTCTCGGGTCCAAGGATGATGACAGCGCGATTTTTATGGAAATCGACGAATTCCAAAATCTCACCGGCGAAGCCAGGGGCACGGCGCAAATGGCAATGGTAAAAGTTGTTGAAGGCGCCGATGTTAATGCCGTGGCCGAAAACATCAAAGAATCCCTGCGGCGGGTGCAAAAAAGGCAAAGCGGGGTTGACGACTTGAATTTCGCGGTGATCACTTCCGAAAAAGTCAACGATATTGCCGACGGCGTAATGGCGGTGATCCAATTCGCGATTTTGGCGTTTGCCAGCATTGCCATCATTGTGGGCGGGATCGGCATCACCAACACGATGTACACTTCGGTGCGCGAGCGCACGCGCGAGATTGGGATTATGAAAGCCATCGGCGCCACCAACGGCGCGATTATGGCGATATTTTTATTTGAAGCCAGTATCATCGGCATGGGGGGCGGTATCGGCGGCACGATTTTGGGATTGGGAACCGCCTTGGGTGTGCAGTTCTACGGACAGGTGCATCCAATGTTTTATTTCACCGCGTCCTTCTCGCCGTGGATTATTATTTTCGGATTGGGATTTTCTTTTGTGGTGGGATGCGCGGCCGGAATTTTGCCCGCGCGCCAAGCGGCCAAACTCCGCCCCATTGAAGCGTTGAGAAAATATGAGTAAAAAATTACAAAATTTCTAATTTCTAAATTTCAAAATAAATTTCATTATTTCTAAATTTCTAAATTTTATCATTTATTTGTCATTAGAAATTAGAAATTTGTCATTTATGGAGTTTGCGTTTGGGAAAAATTTTTTGTAAAATATAGCTGTAGTTTTAAAACAAAAAAGTTGAATTTTTTTGCGATGAAATTTTGGCAGAAATCAAATATGTTTTCGGCTCGCCGCTTGAAGGATAAAATTGACGATTGGCAGTCGCCGCCGCTCAATCCGATTTTGGTGATTGTTTTTTTGGCCGGCTTTTCCGTGGCGGTGGCGCTTTATTTGGCGGCAAATTATAAAAAGTCGGCAATTTCCGAATTGATTACCGGCAAATTGCCGGCAATCGGGGCGATAATGGGCGGCGATTTATCGACCGAAAATGAATTGTCTCAGATGGTGCCTTTTGCGTCTCTTGACGATTTCAAAAATTATCTGGACGGCGGGCGGCAAGCTTATGAAAGTGGTTTATTTGAAGAAATGCTTGCCGACGCGCAACAAGCGGATTTTGATTTGCCAACCTTGGAAAACGAAAATGGCGATCAGGCGATTTCCCAAGCCGCCGCGAAAAAATACTTTTCTTTGGCGCCGGTCGAAAAACAGTCCGCCGCCGATGTTATCCAGCTTGCCGGGCAAAAGATTTATTTTTCCCCGCAAAACCAGTATTACCTTCCGAAGAGCGTGAAAAACCGGAATTTAACCGGAGTGACAATGATTTTTGACGGCGCCGATCTCCAAAAAGCCGCGCAAATCGGCACGATCCCGCAAGACGGCAATTTTTTAATCGCCCAAAATATTTTGGCTGTTTTTTTGGATGCCGGTTTGGCGGTTTATGATGTTTCAGATCCCGCTTCGCCCAAAGAATTGTGGCGCGGCCGGATTGAAGACGGCAGTGAAATTGTCGCGTCCGAACATTATAATTCAAAGCTGTATTTAGTCGTTAAAACCGATATTGATCCGGCCAACCCCTGCCCCATAAAGCCGTTTGAAATCAAAGGGAATCCTTTTGTGGTTGACTGCCGGCAAATATTTCATCCCGAAAAAAATATTTTCAGCGATGCCGTTTTCACCGTGCTTGAAATAAACCCCCTGCAAGGCGAGGTTGTAAATCATCTTTCTTTTGTCGGGCAAAATCGGGAATCGTTGGCGCTAATCTCGCAAGGAAATATCTACGCGGCTTGGCGGCAAGATCGGGAAGAAATTTCTTTTTTCAATGATTTTTTACAGTCCAAATGCAAAAGCTTGTTGCCCAATTATTTACTGGAAAAGACCGCCAAATTGCCCGCGGCTGAAATTTCTCTTGCCGGAAAAGAATTTGAATTGCGCCGGCTTTTTTCCAGCTGGCTTTCGACGGTGAGTGAAAAGGAAAAAGAGCGGGTGGCTTCGGAAATGATAAGCCGCTTGCAGGAATATTTGCGCGATAACAGCGGCGCTTTTGAGCAAACCGTGATCAGCAAAATTGATATGGAGAAATTCGGGTTTGGGCGGCAAGCTTTAATCAAAGGATATTTGCCCGACAGGCAATTTATCAGCCTTAGCGCCGGCAATTTGCGCCTATTGGCTCTTTCCGGTCGAATGGCCGCGCGAAAAATGGCGTGGTTTATAACCGGCCAAACAAATTTTGGCGATTCCCTGAAAAATCCGGCGGGTGCCTATTTTTTGGATGCCGATCTCAACGTGGAGGCCGAAGCGTCCAATATGGATTTGTCTCACCAAGTTTGCGGGGCGCGGTTTACCGAAAAAAAGGCCTATTTGATGGGCTGTTCTTTGGATGATCCGATTAGCGCGGTTGATTTTGACCCGGCGTCGCTTGGTTTGCGGGGAAATTTTTCCTCGGCGTTGCCGGCTTATATTTATCCCATCGGCGACGAACTGCTGCTGGCAATTTCAAAAAACGGCAAAACAATAAAAATAACTCTTTTTGACGCGGTTTTGCCGGCAAAAATCAAAAAATTGGCTGAATACGATTTAAACGATTATTGGATTGATTTTGAAGCGGCATATCAATCGTTTACAGCTGATAATGCAAACAGTCGTTTCTTTTTGCCCGTTTCCCGCGGCGGATATATTTTTTCCTATGCCGCCGCTGATTTGGCGTTGGAAGAAATTTTGCAAAGCGTTGACGCGTCCCGCGCCGGATTTTTTGGCGATAATTTATATCTGGCCGGAGAAAGGGGTATTGAATTTTTTTCCGCGCCCGATTGGAAAAAAATAAAATCCATCAAATTTTAAAGTTTGTTGAAATCAAACTTCAACACGCGTGTTGAAGTTTGATTTCAACACAAAACTATGGGCATAGACCAAATTCTGCAACAAACACCGATAATGCTTTATGTTTCTCTTTTATTTTTGCCGGTGATGATATTCGGCTTTTTTTCCGCGCACGGAAGAAGAAGGAAAATTTCCGCGAGCAAGGCCAATCCCGCCGACGCGCTAAAGGGCGCGAAAATCAATGAACGACGCGAAATTTTATCATCTTTATTTTCGGGCGCCGCGATTGCTTTTGGCGCCGCGATCATCATTTTGTCGGGCGATCTTATTTCCGATTATAAAAACAGCCGCGGAGTTTTCGCGCCGGCGCTGCCGGTGGCGACGATTCCTCCCGCGATAAGCGCGGCTTTCCCGCCGCCACCCGAAGTGGACGCCCAAGGAAATATCGTGGGCAAAAATTCAGTGATTGCTCCGCAAAAAAAATCAGGCGGGTTTCTTGATCTGTAAAAATGGTGTTGAAGTCAAACTTCAACAGCTTTAATCTTGTGTTGAAGTTTGACTTCAACGCTTCAACACTTCTTACAATATGGATAAACAAACTTTTTTTACCGAATACAAAACGGTTTTGATCGCGGGCATCGCGGTTTTGGTTTTGGCGGTTGTTTTGTTGGTTAATTTCTTGGTTTCAACAAAAAGCCTGTCTTTTGTGGTCGGCGCCGATTCTTTTAACGCGGGCGATTCGTTTCAAATTCGCTGGGCGGCAAAAAACATTTCGCGGGTGGGAATAGTTCTTTTCAACGGCGATGAGGCACAATGGATTATTCAAAATTATCCGGGCGCCGCGGGTAAATACACGTGGAATTCCGATCCCTATCAAGCCGCCGGCGCCGATTATCGAATTGCCGTTTTTGAATATCCGTGGAAAAACGGCAATTTAATCGCTTACAGTCCGGTTCCGATAACGATCGTGGGGCAGAAATATGTTTCTTGCGAAGATTATTCGGTGGAATTGCTGTGGCCGCATCTGTCCGACGCCTATTCAAACATTCACCGTGTCTTTGCCACATCGTCATCCTATTCGGGGGATATGGGAGGCATTGACGGCGCCGATGCCATTTGCGCCAAAGAAGCGGAAAAGCTGGGCTATTCGGGGAACTATGTCGCTTTTTTGGGAACCGATGAAAAATCGGCTAGCGAAAGAATTGCCAAAAACGGGGTTTTTGTCGAGGCCGCGCCCGCGGGGACGCTCACCGAGGGCAAATCGTGCCACCGCCTTGTGGCGCGCGATTTGCAAAATCTGCTTGATATCACTCGCGCCGAAAATAATCTGGCCAAATTCCAGTTGAGCGACAGCCTTTACAAAGCTCTGGGCAACGCGTGGTACGGCCGCAGAACCGCGGCGGTCAAAACCGAATGTCTGCCGATTGCGCGCAAAGGCGTTGCCGACGCGTTTAGCGCGTCCTACAATTGCCAGGATTGGACAGTGGATAAGAAACAAATATATTCCAATTTATCCGCCGAAGCCGATTTGATACGCTGTTATAACGAAAGCGGCAAAAGAGTCCAAGCCAATTATTACGGCGCGATCGCCGCCAGTTTTGATTTGGAAGGATCCTATATGCTCGACGGCGACACCTGCGACTCCGCCCACAAACTCCTCTGCGTGGAGCAGTGAAAATTAAAAATTGAGTTAAAAATGTGCAAGGTTTCACCTTGCAAGCTTACAAGGTGAAACCTTGCACATTTTAGCTTGACTTTTTGCCAATAATTTGTTTGAATAAAGATATTCCGCAGACAGCGGGCGACCATAAGCCCCGCCGAGGAAAATCAATCATTGATTTTTCGTTTAAAGTCGAGTCTGCGCGAGCGGATTTTTTGTTTACAAAAAAAGATGGCGATAACAAAACAAAAAAAGCAGGAGATTGTCAAAGAAATCTCCGATAGGCTGGAAAAGCAAAAGGCGATTGTGTTTGCCGATTTTTCCGGTATGAAAGTAAAAGACATCACCGAGCTCAAAACCAAATTGCGCGAAAAGGGTGCGGAGTTCAGGGTGGGCAAAAAAACCTTGATGAATATCGCGCTCAAGCAAAAAGGTATTGAGGCCGACACCAAGCCTATGGCCGGGGAGGTGGCCATGGTGCTGGGTTATGAAGACGAAATTGCGCCGGCAAAAGAGGTCTATGAATTTTCCAAGACCAACAAGAATATCAAAATTCTTGCCGGATTGCTGGAGAACAAATTAATTGACCAACAACAAGTGCTGGCGTTGGCGCAATTGCCTTCAAAAGCCGAATTGCTGGCCAAGCTGGTGGGCAGCATATCCGCGCCGTCCCGAAACTTCGTGGGCGTCTTGCAAGGCAATATCCGCGGACTTATTACGGTGCTTTCGGGCATCAAAGACGCAAAGTAATCATAATATTTAATCTAATTTTTTAATTTTTAATTTTATTGAAAATTGCCTGCCCGCCGTAGCTTTATGCAAAGGCGGGGAAATTGAAAATTGAAAATTGAATTCATATGGCAGAAGAAACAAAAACCGAAGAGGTTAAAGAAGAAAAAAAAGAGGTTGAAATTCCCGCGAAATTCGCGGATTTGGTGAAAAAAATTGAAGAAATGTCGGTTTTGGATTTGGCCGAATTGGTCAAAATTCTGGAAGAAAAATTCGGCGTGAGCGCGGCGGCGCCCATGATGATGGCGGCGGCTCCGGCCGGCGGCAACGGCGGCGCGGCGGCCGAAGAAGAAAAATCATCCTTTGACGTGGTCTTGGCCGGACACGGCGACAAAAAGATTGAAGTGATTAAAGTGGTCAAGGAAATCACCCAAAAAGGATTGAAAGAAGCCAAAGATTTGGTGGACGCGTCCGCCAGCGGCCCGCAAGTAATCAAAGAGGGCGCGGACAAAAAAGAAGCCGAAGAACTGAAGGCCAAATTGGAAGCCGCCGGCGCCAAAGTGGAATTAAAATAGCCCCTATCACCCCCAAAAAAAATCTGGTGAGGTCAAACCTCACCAGATTTAACGAGGGATAGGGTTTGAGTGCAAAAATGAGCGGAAGTTTGAATTCCGCTCGTTTTTTATGCGTAAATTTGACGCGAATGGTTTTGTTGTTGTATAGTAAAACTATGGACACAATCACTCTCACCAAAAAAGAATACGATCGATTGCTTAAAAAAGCATTGCGCTATGATTATCTTCGCGGTTTGATGGACGAGGAGATTTTTGCGTCTCCGCCGGTCAAGAAAACCGAAAAAATCATTAAAGAATTCTCCGCCGCCGGCAAATACAGTCAAAAATTTCTCAAAAGTTTGGAAAAAGGATTAAAGCGATGCAAGAAAGATTAAAGCAAGCGATAACGGGGCAACAAAAAATATATTTTGGCAACATTGACAGGGTTTTTGGATTTGTTAGGATGGCGTAATGGCGCGATGTTCTGCCGCGGCCGAAAGCGAGTTTGTCCGAACGGGAGGGCGGCAAATTCCGGACCAAGATGAATTTTTCTGCGAATTTTGTTTGGCAAAACTGCAATTTGTTTGTTTGCGGAACCAAAAAATCCGACGCTTGTTTTTGTCTTGACCAAGGACAAAAGCAAACGCCGGATTTTTTTGTTTGCCGGTCGCTTCCGGAAACCCGAATTGGCGGTTGAGCAAACCGGGTTTCCGCGCGCGCATCGGCGGCAAGAAAAATCCTCAAAGGTCGTGAGGGAGTCCGAAACGGGAGGAAGCGGATTCGGACAACAGAATTAACCTGCCGGGGCAAAGCCCCGGCGAAAGAAAGAATAACTTATAAAAGTAAATACAATTAGAGCGTTGAATAATTCCTACCCTGGCGGGCAGGTCGAGGCCTGATTGCGGCTCTCGCGTAAGCGGTAAAAGCGGAAAATCCTCTTTTACCCCTTGCGCGAAGGCGGCAATAATTGATATTTG
>Ga0265293_10003787_pt1 | contig 27599 bp, 25 predicted proteins | sample Munlanlewell138R_FD_192505 | JGI IMG/M metagenome (GOLD analysis project Ga0265293, IMG submission 192505) | Leachate microbial communities from a municipal landfill in Southern Ontario, Canada - Leachate well 138R | ecosystem: Engineered > Solid waste > Landfill > Unclassified | place: Canada...
GGACTAATAAAGTAGCAGGTGATTTTGATGAGTTTTTAAGTGATAATGCAATCTTGGTAAGTTCAGACAAACAACATTTTGAAAACTCATTAAAAGACCTATTTTTAAATATTGATAAAGAGGAATCTAATGACCCTTACGAAGAATACAGACGACAAGAATATCGATGTTTTTCATACAATTCCTCTATTTCAAATATTGAAGAGAATAAAGGCCTTAATTTTCAAGACATTGATTTATCTGCTGAACTAAAACCGTTTTTTACTAAAATACAGCAAGTCGATGAATTAAAAGTCACCAATATTCAGTTTGATTTTACAAGAGTTAAGCCAAAAGAAAGGATAGTACGGATAAATGAACAGGGAGAAAAAGTTGTCGAAGAAGCATCAGTTGGTCAAAATACTTTTTCAATTAAAAAAGAGGAATTATTTGTTATGCCAGCAAATGAAACTTATGGAGAAGGTTTGTTTTTTGAATTCAATGATAAAACTATAGATAAATGGATAGATAAGAACTATGAGCAGCTGAATGAGCGTTTTTCGAAATTTCTTGATAGAGAAATAATGCCAAACGAACAAGGAGCAGGTATTAAACAAAAAATAAAAAACAACGGTATTAAACACTTTCTTATCCATTCTTTTTCACATTTAATGATGCGAGAATTGGAATTTTCTTGTGGATACCCAACAGCCAGCTTAAAAGAAAGATTATTTATTTCCAATTCACCTGAGAAGTCAATGTCGGGAGTTTTAATCTATACGGCTGAAGGTTCAGAAGGAAGTATGGGTGGCTTAGTTTCGCAAGGTGAGCCTGAAAAGATTTTAGAAATTATTAAAAAAGGAATAGAAAGATCTATTAATTGTTCTTCTGATCCTCTATGTTGGGAATCAGAAGGCCAGGGTATTTTTGATTTAAATTTATCAGCTTGTTTTTCATGCTCATTAGTAGCCGAGACAGCTTGTGAAGAAATGAATTTAGGTTTAGATAGGCGAGTTTTAGTGGACGAAGATTTTGGATATTTTAAAAGCATACAGACTTAATCCACCCATTTTGCAAGCACATTGCCAAAGCCGCACAAGCCAACGCTGCAACCAAAGCTCTGTCAAAGAGCTTGCAAAGGCAACGCAAGAGAAAAGAAATTTTAAAAAATGCCCCACCGCACGACAAAAGACAATGAATATAACAGCAACAAATAGACCGACAAACCACGGCAGACAAGGAAGCACTGGTGGTAACAGCGTGTATGTGGCAATAGCGGGTGTAGTGGTAAATCGAAGGTCTGTACTTTTAAGAAACTTTGTGCTAAACGGACTGGAAAGTGCTTCTAATCCGCTACTGCACATACACGCGAAACGTTAGCGGGCAAGTTTAAAAAAACGCTACGACCGAAAAAATACGACATATTGCGTATTGACTGCATTAGCTAAAAAACATAATTTGTACACAAAAAAATAAACTTAAAAGTAGAATAATGAGCACAAAAACAATTTTTACAATCTGCTTTTTGCTATTGAGAACAATGGCATTACAGGCACAAGAACCGACACCTTTTGAAGGAGACAATAATAAATGGGGGTTCAAAGACAATAAGGGAACAATCGTTGTTCCTGCTAAATACAGTTATGTGGATAATTTTTCGGATGGTTTAGCTCCTGTAAATATAGGGGGAATGTGGTTAGAAAATCAGGATCATATATCAGGAGGAAAATGGGGTTACATAAATAAAACCGGTAAAGAGATTGTTTCGTTAAAATACGATGATGCAAGAATGTTTAAGCAAGGTGTTGCCATGGTAGGTGTAAAGGCAGAGCCGTTGTATAGATATGGGCTCATCAATACCGAAGGCAAAGAAATTGTACCAACGAAATATGATTTCATTTATGATCCGGAACATGGTGTTGCGGCTTATGAATTGAAAGAAAAAGTAGGATTAATTGATATTACTAACGGTAAAGAGTTACTGCCTGCGGATAAATACAATTCATTAGACCCAAGTTACCTTTCTAATGGTTTGATAAAAGCAGGTGTTGACATGCAAAACAGTCGTAAATTTGGTCTGATTACCAAAAGTGGAAAAGAAATAGTACCTCCGATATACGATCTAATTGCTTTTTTCAAAAACGGAAAAGCAAAAGTACGTATCGGAACTTATCCGAATACAAGAGAAGGAATGATTGATACTACCGGAAAAGTAATTGTACCGCTCAAGTATAAAACATTATGGGATAATTTCGAAGACGGTCTGGCATTATTCCAAACAGTTGAAGATAAGTATGGCTTTATCAACGAGTCAGGCAAAGAAGTTATTCCCGCTTTAACCCAGTATAGCAACGTTAATTCTTTTCAGCCCAAAGTGGGTTTGGCCAAAGTGTTTGTAGGTAAATTCCCTAATTCAAAAGGTGGTTTTATAGACAGAACGGGAAAAGAAATTATTCCGCCAAAATATGACCAATTAGGAGATTATTTTTCAGACGGGTTGATTAGCGTAGGTATTGGCCCTAAAAAAGAAAGAAAATTTGGTTATATAGACCCCTCGGGAAAAGAAGTTATCCCTTTGATATATAAGCAAGCAGGTGTTTTTAAAAGCGGCAGAGCACAGGTTACAGATTTCAACAACCGTACTTTTTACATCGATAAAACAGGTAAGGAAATAAACTAGACATAAAACCTAAAAGGCTATGCGAACAAAAATAGCATTTACAGTAATATTATCATTTCAATACGACAATGCTTTCCTGTTTTCCGAAGGTGTGGCCTGGGTAAATCTTGGCGGACGGTATGATGATCAATACTATTTTACAGGAGGCAAATGGGCATTAGTCGATAAAAAAGGAAAAGAACGCATCGCACCCAAATATGATGATACCGATGCTTTTTCGGAAGGATTGGCTGCCGTAAAGCTTAACGGAAAGTGGGGCTTTGTCAATCAGGAAGGCAAAGAAACCATTCCAATTCAGTATTATATGGTCGGCACGTTTTCCGAAGGACTGGTAGCCGTTACAAAAAGTGAAACTACTAAAGATTTTCAGTGGCTTTTTGTTGATAAAAAAGACAAAACCGCTATTCCCACCGAATTTGAAGGAATGTTTGCCCCTGTTTTCAAAGACGGCAAAGCAAAACTGAGGAAAGACGGCAAAACATTTTATATTGATAAAACAGGCAAGGAAATAAAATAACAAATGAAAGCCCATAATGGGCATTTAAAAAAGGATGGCAATACTAACCGACATAAACAGAACCAAATCAATGGTTTATAAATTTTTGTATGGATGAAAATTAACCTCAAAATACCCAAATGGCTATTGGCAATATTTGCCATTGCTTTGCTATTGTTTGTTATTTATGGTATTGACAGCTATATCAAAAACCAAAAAGTAGATTGTTGCCCAACCAAAAAAGAAATGCCCCAATGAGAGAACGGAATAAACAAATGAGCCATTACCTGAAATATTTTACCATAATGCTTGTATTAGTCTGTACAACCGCACAGGCACAACATACAGAACACGCCAAAATAAAAGGCAAGTGGTTCGGTACAGGGCATCAAATTGACGGGCAAACGTGGCAGATAGCACTGCATTACAAAAAAAACAAGATTAAAATCAATTACCCAACCTTGGCTTGTAAAGGAAATTGGACACTCATAAATACAGACAATGAAAAATTAATTTTCAGGGAAACCATCAGCAAAGAAACCGATAACTGCAACCAAGATGCCGAAGTACACTTGAGCCAACTGGATAAAAACCGTTTGAAAGTGGTTTATTACCTGCGAGCCTACTACCCCACCCAACCCATTGCAGAAGGGATTTTAACCCCTGAAAAATCAAAGCGGAAAAATTCGGGGTCAGACTATGTCATTCTGCACCAAGGTGACACCATTCACGGCAAACGCTTTATCGGTATGTTTGATAAAGGCAACTATATAAGCTTAAAAAGTGATACAGGAGAAATCAAAATACCTACCAAAGACGTAAAAGAAATCTATTGGAAAAACAAAAAATATTGGGTTTACAAAGACCCTTTTGAAAATCGTGTGGAGAAATTTGAAGTGCTAATCGAAGGAAAAGTATCTCTGTTGCACAACAGAGCAAAAGCAAAGGTTATTTATACTAAAGACAGAGTGCTGATGAATGGCAAATTATACCTCATAGATAAACCTCATTTTTCAGATACAGTATGGGATATACTGTCAAAATGCCCCGTGTTTGAAGAAAAATATAAAACCTATTATAAAGAACACAAAGACAAGAAACTATTTTGGCGAACCCGAAAAGATGTCAAAAAATGGATGGAAATGATACGGTTTTACAATGCGAATTGCGGATAATAAAATACTGTAAAAAACACTGACAGAAAAAAAACCAGCCACCAACATTGGTAACCGTTGCACAACCTTTCATTTTTCCAAATAATCTTTAAAAACATAGAAACTCAACCTCTTTTAAAGCAATTTTAAGGAGGTTTATTTTTTAGTTGCAGTTCAAATTGTAAAAATTTGAATAGCTTAAAAGTGAGTTTTTGAAGCCTATAAGTGTGGCTTTTAAAAAAGCAAAGTGCTTTCCTTGTTTTAGAGATATCACTTGGGCTAAAATGGATGGTTTTTTGATGATAAAACGCAAGTATTTCTTCAAGTTATAAGTTAAACTTGCCATAAGAACGTGTTTGTTTGCGTTTTTGATGCCTCGTGTGTTGACTCGCTTCATATTGGTAAAATTAACTAACGTTCCAATAACGGGTTCAACAGTTTTGCTTCGTACTTTTGACTTCCTGTGGTGGTCAGCGTTTGCCCTTGCGGACAGGTGTAGGTGTTCTGTTCTTTATTATAAATAAAATTCGATACAAAATAATCGGGTTGTGTACCGTTTTCGTTGCTCTTGCCTTGCTCAGGAACAGCTACTATGGTGGTAATGTTATTCTCTTTGCAGGTTTCTAATTCTCGACCGTTGTGATAGCCTTTGTCAACCAAAACGGTAAAAGTTTCCAATTCTAAGTTTTCTTTGGCTTCCTTGGCAATGGCAGCAAGTGCATTTTTATCGTTGCGGTTGATGGTGTGTGTGGCAACTACCAAATTATGTTTGTCATCTACAGCAGCCTGAATATTATATGACACTTCCACTACTTGACCTTGTACCAATAAAGCTCTGGCATCCGAATCGGTAGTGCTCATTGAGGTTCTCCGCTTTTTTTTAATTCTTCTTCAAGGCGTTCGTATTTGATTTTATTTTGTTTTAGACGTTCGATTTTTTGTTGGATATTGTTTATCGCAACTGGGTTTTCTTGGATGTCATTTTGGTCCAATTGATCTAAATATTCTTGTGTTTTGGACTCAATATATTCCTTGTGTTTGTCTATCTTCTTTTGGTTGTAATTGGCTTTCTTGCTGTTGTGGGCTCTGGATTTGGTACCGTCAATAGCTATGGTTCCTCCAGCAATTAAATCAGCGTCTTTTAAAAACGAAACAAACAATTTAAAGAGTTGCTTCAAGGCTTTGGGATTGTCTTTTCTAAAATCGGCTATCGAGTGATAATTCGGGCGAATGTCTTCTAAAAGCCATTGCACTTCAATATTGCGAAAACACTCTCTTTCTAATCGACGGGAGGAGCGAACCCCATTGAGATAACCGTATAAATACAGTTTTAAAAAGACTTCGGGTCTAAAACCAGGACGACCTTCGGTTTTTAAAACTTTAGGCTGAAAACCTAGTTTTACAGCATCAATATGGTTGACAAAAGCTTCAATAAACCGAACCGGATTATCAACTGTAATCTTGTCTTCTAAACTACTCATTTGTAGTTGATGGCGAGAAATTCCTTGGATGTGTTGCATATATAAAAATACAACTCTCTCATTTTTCCTACAAGTTTTTTACTATATTTGTTTGAGAGATTGTGAGGTTTTTTCACAGTCTGCCGTTAGTGACAATACAAAAAGAAAATTTTGCTTAAAAAAGATTAGATAAATGCAAAAATAAGCAAAACGGTTAAAATCGTTGCTATACTGGGTACAAAGTTAGAAATTGACCCCAATATTTGGGATTTTAAATTTGGAAGAGTTGAGGGCAAGAGTGCCAAAGCATTGAGCATTAACCAAAAATTGGACAACATACGTGGGCGTATCGACAATATTTATGAAGATATGCTCAAGCAACTGCACAGAAAGAAAAGATTAAATTTCTCGGTGTAGGCGTAATGGACGATGCTGTACTAAAGGTTTTCAACGACCAAAATGAGGAATTTAAAAAATGGTCGCTAAGGGAAAACGCTCACAAAGCACTTACAGCAAGTATAACACGGTTTACAACCGTGTGCTTCCCTTATTTTCGAGCCCATTAAAAATAGAATTTATTGTTGAGCAGGGCGAGGATAATATGAAGCAGGAAATTGAAAGCAATTACCGCCAAATAAAATCGGAAATTCTGCATATTGTTGAAAACGAAATGGAGCGTATCAAGAATGACCCGAACTTACAGCATTTGATACAGCAGGAATAGTTACATTATTTCTTTCATATAAACCGTTTCTTCTTTGCCAACGCAATAGCTTCGGTTTTAGAGTGCACCTGCAATTTTTGGTAAATATTTTCGATATGCCTGCGGACGGTTGAGGGCGAAACTATCAGGTTCTCTGCTATGGACGTGTACGGAAGCCCGGTGGAGAGTTGTTCCAATACTTCAACTTCACGGCTTGTCAGCTTTATGGTTTCTTCCACCTCATCGATTTCTTCTGGTAAAGGCGAACGCAAAAGATTAAGGGCTTTCATTGCAATGGACGGCGTCATAACAGCACCGCCCTCCAACGTTTGGGTAATGGCTTCATAAAGAGCTTGTGGCTCGGTGTCTTTCAACAAATAGCCGTCTGCACCTGCCTGTATGGCTTTAAAGATATTTTCGTCATCATCAAAAACCGTCAGCATAATGATTTTAATCTGCGGATATTTTTGCTTGACCAAAGCGGTTGCTTCAATGCCGTTTTGTTTGGGCATTTCGATATCCATAAGGATAAGGTCTGTCTGACGGTTTTCATTGAGCTTGTCCATACATTCCAGACCGTTGTTGGCGGTAAAGGAAATGCTTATGTCTTCAAAAAACGAAAGTTTTTCTTTTACACTTTTTATCAGGAAATTATTGTCGTCTATGACAGCTATACGTATTTTCATTGCTTTGATGATTTAATTGTTGTCTTTTTCGCCATTTCCATACCATAGTTTTACTCCTGCTTGCCCAATGTCCAAACTATTGCCTTTTCTTTCGTAGCTCTGAAAATTGTTGTATGTTCTTCTTTGGATTCGTCCGAATAGTTCCATTTCAGCATTGGGATATTTTGGGTTTCAAAAATGTTGGCTAATTCCTTGGTGTAAGGCGAAATATCTGTTGCGTTTGAGCCTGCAAACCACAGCCGTTTTTCATCTGTCGGGAATTTTGCCAAATGCTCCTTTGCCGTTCTTACCAAATAATGATTGTTCCACCACAGCGATGGGTCGAATGCGATATAATTGTCAAACATTTCGGGCGTAAGGAAAAACGTTTCCATTACAAAAAGCCCAGACGCGGACTCGCCGATAATGCTTCTTTTATCGGTTGTCCGGTATCTTTTATTGATTGCGGGAATGAGTTCATCTTTTATAAATGCCCTGAATTTTTCCGAACCGCCTACAATGGGAGCGATTTCCTTGTCTTTTGCCACTTCGGTAAAACCTGTCAAATCTCTTCTTCGTTGTGTATTTTCAATTCCGACTAAAATAATTGGCTGGATTTTTTGAGCTTTTATAAGCTCGGAAAGTGTATTTGCTATGTGTGGAAAGTCTTCTTTTATGCCACCGTCTGCCATATACATTACAGGCAAAGTGTCCATAGCAGTTTTATAATCTTCGGGTGTCCACACGTTAATCACTCTGTCTTCTCCTAATTGCTTGGATTGGATAGTAAAGGTTTCGTGTTGGGGAATAGGGTCGCTCGGTCGAGAAACATTGGAACAACTTGTAAATGTTACAAGTATAAAAAATACGACTGGGTAGATCATTTTCATAATTTCTGATTTATGCTGAATATAATTGTTAGTTATTCTTTACTCCAAACGACACACTCGTTCCACGACCTGCTGTGGAATTTAACGCTAATTCATCGCCCAGCTCCGAAGCCCGTTTCCGCATATTCAACAGTCCGTTGCCTGCCTCCACGTCTTTTTCTACGAAGCCTTTACCGTTGTCTGTTATCTGGAAATAGATATTGTCATCTTCTTTGCTTATCCGTATTTCTATCTGTTCGGCTTGGGCATATTTCAGGGCATTGTTGGTGGCTTCCTGTACAATGCGGAAAATATTCAGCCCCTGCAATTCTGTGAATGCTATACCATCCGGTATATTTTTGTCCGTTACCAACGAAATACGAATGTTGGGATAGGAATGTTTGGCTTTTTCGATAAAGTTGGCAATACGGCTTTGCAGGTCTTTGATGGTAATGCCCGACTTGTTCATTGCCCAAATCGTGTCCCGAAGCTCCTGAATGGTTTCTTTGGCAAAAACACCGACATTGCTTAACCTGCCTGTCAGTTGCTCGTTATTATCGGCAACATAATATTTGATGGTGTCGATAGCGGAAACTATAAACGATAGCTGTGCACCGATATTGTCGTGTAAATCCCTTGAGATAGACAGCCGTTGCTCCTGCAATTTGTTTTGGCTTTCTATTTTTTCCAATGCCAATTTCAGCTCGTTGTCTTTCTGCTGTTTTATGTTTTTAAGTATCTGCAGTTTGTAGAGCAAGAAACCTATCAGCCCAATGATAACAGCCAACGCTACCAATCCGAAAATCCACTGGTTGCGGATTTTGAGGGCAAGCTCCTTTTCTGCAATTTGTTTTTCTTTTTCGGCGGTTTCGTATTTGGTGCTGATTTCTTCTACATCTTTCAGCCTTTTGGTATTGTACAGACTATCGTTCAACACGTTGAACGCTTTGAGGTTTTGGTATGCCTTTTCATAATCGCCCAAAATCTCATAATTGTGCATTATGTTTTCGTAATTGTATTTCTGAATATCGGGGTATTTTATTTTTTCGGCTAAAGCATTGCTTTTCTCAAAGTATTCGTTGGATTTTTGGGGTTGTTTTGTTTGGTTATAATATTCCCCCAATGCGGTATAATTCAGCATCGTGGCAAAATCATCTTTCAGCTTTTCACGGATAGCCAACGCTTCCATTAAGTAGCTTTCCGATTTTTTATAGTCTTTGATGAGGAGTTGGTTATAACCCAAAAATTCCAGCGAATATCCAATGCCAACGCTGTCGTTTCGTTGCCGTTGAATACGCAATGATTTTTCAAAACGCTCGTTGGCGGTTTTATAATCGGCAAGATCATCCCGAAAAACCGCACCGCTTTCATTGTTGATACGGGCGATGCCCTCTAAATCGTTTTCGGTTTCGTATAATTTTAAGGCTTTGTCGTAAAATTCCAACGACCTTTCGGATTGTTTCAGCTTACGGTACATCCGTGCTATATCATCGTATAGCAATCCTAATTTTTCTGTGTTCTTAGTTGGTTCTAACTCTTTCAGGGCTTTGTAATAATAAGCAGATGCACTGTCTATGTTTCCTTTCTTCATCAGTGAAAGACCGATTATCCGCAAAAAATCGCCTCTGTTTACTTTGTCGTTTTTTTGATTGGCAAGGTTGTAACCAAACCGGGCAAGTATTAGGGTTTCATCAGACTTTGTATTGTAAATCCCTTTGATATTCTTTTGAAGTATTTCAATCTTTCGGCTGTAATCCTTTTGCTTTTGTACAGATTGCACAACGCTATCTGCCAATGGTGTTGTTTGTGCAAACGCATTTATCGAAAACATTCCGATAAAAAGTATATATATTATTGTTTTAAATCTTGTCATATTCGTTGCTAAACAGTTGAACGTAGTGGTTAAAAACTGTTGTAAAATTGAATGATATTGCCCCAATACATTAAGAAAAAATATGCAGTAAATTTATAAAATTAATTTAAGGCTTGGCTTCGTATTGTTCTGTTCTTAATATGTTTAATGTAGAATGAAGCACTTTTTTAAAGTTTCCTATAAGCAGTTCCGATGCATCTTCCTGTGGTTGTAACGTTGGAAATTTATGATCCATTTCTGCCAGTCGTTCAATGATTATCGTATTGATTTCCGCTTCGGCTTTGAGGATTTCCATTTCGCTTTTCTTTAATTTCAAATGGTTTTGCAACTCGGCTACTTCATTGCTTTGGGGTGTATGCAGACTGCTGTACATCTCAAAATAATTTTGCAACAACCACACGATGACCGCCAGCAAACCGATAATCACGATAAATAATAAGGCTAAAGCTATCATACTACATTCTTTCGTTTTTTCTCTTAATTTTTCTCCATTTGACGATTGCCCAAATGATAATAACCACCGCAATAAACCCGATAATGAACGGTGCGTAAATCACAAATAAGGTCAGCAACATTGGGAGATACCCCGAAAAAGTGCTTTCTACTTCGTAAGGGTCGCCTGTTTTGGTGTCGGTATAGGCAATCGTTTCCAATGGCAATTGGCTCATTTCGTCTATTTTTGAAAAGAGATTTTCGGTCTGGACAAGGGCTTTGTCAAACACAAAATGTTCGTTGTGTTCGTAATAGGTTACAACCAGATTATCTTTTGGTGTGGGCGAAAAGTTGGTTTTCGCTCCGGCATAGAGCTTATGCGTTTCGTTGTAGCGGAAACCGAATCCCTGCGAAATTCCATTGATGTTTTCGGGGGTTAAACCGTCCATCAGCTGTACATAAAAACTGCCTTTCTCAATAGGGTTTTTCCATACGCTACCGCTTTCTAACAGGTAGATAAAAGCGTTTTTTCGTTCCCTGTTATAGCCTTTGCTTACTGTTCCGTTGTTGGTATTGACGATGAAATATACCTGTACGGTTTTTTTTTCGTCGGGCAGAAAATCCATTTGCCATACTTTCCAATTATCGCCAAAGCTGTTTATTTTTCCGTATTCGCCATTTTGCTGTTCTACCAATGGCAACCAAACTTCATTGGCTTTTATTTTGAACTGATTGAGCTGGTCAATCTGCACCTGGTTCAAATCTACACTGCCTCCCGAATAAATACCGTTTACGGGATAGCCCATTTTAAAATTGAGTTTTTCGGAAGTGGTGTTTTTAAAAATATATTCGCCTTTTACCACCGCATAGCCTTTGTACAGTTGAATGTAGATACGTTCCTGCTGCATCTGCACTTTCCTGAACGTCAGGCTGTCTTCGGGATAGAGCATTGTAAATACCGTACCACCTGCATTCCAAATGCCGGGTTGTGCGGCATTGGCAAAGAGCTTTTGAGATGAAACTATTGTAATTAGAAAAAATGCTACCGCTAAAACACTTCTCCTATAGAGAGTGGATTGTATCGTTTTATGATTTGTTGTTTTCATTTTTAATTCTTCTTTTAGTATCGTAACGAATTAGAATTGACGATTGCTTGTGCTTCTGCATTTCCCAAATGGGCAGCAGCACGTATCCATTTAGAGGCTTCTCTTTCATTAAGTATTGTTGCCGTTCCGGTAAAATAATACATTCCCAATTTGTACATCGCTTCGGGATGTTGCAACGCTCCAGCTTTGGTAAATTCCGAGAATGCGACCGTAAAGTTTTTTTGTTGCTCGGCTTTTATTCCTTTTTGATAATGGTCAATTCCTTCTGCTGAAATTCTTACCAAATAACCGGCAGAGCCACCAGTGGCTCCATCTGTTATCTTCAATGTATCTTTTCCGATAAATTCCATTTGTATCAACAACGGCATAGGTGCTTCTGGAATATACCATTCGTGGGAAGTTCCGTCTTCACGTATTTTGTAAATGCCCTTGGTAGTGATTTTGATACTTTTAAAAGTCAGACTATCTGTGGTATAGATATAACGCTTTTGCTTTTCGGAATCGCTTATCTTTTTGTCTGCCAACGAATCTAAACGCCATTCTCCAATAAGCATTTCAGGTGTTATCTGTGCTTGTAATGTCATTGTTCCAAACAAAGAAAGACAAAGTGTGATGATTGTTTTCATATTGATTTATGGTAATTTGGTTTGCTCCAACATCGCTTCAAATATATGTAGCCGTTTATGTCTAAAATCGATTGTTCCGGTGGTTGTGCCGTCGGCAAATTCCGTTTTGAAAAAACCGATACCGGCAATTTTTCTGGCTTTCAAATCTACTTCAGCTTCGGCTGTGATGTTGTTGTTTTCGTCACGTAAGTACAGCACCATTCGGTAAGGCTTTAGCTCTTGTTTATTTTTCTCATAAGCCTGCAAAGTTTGGTCGGAATATGCCTGTAAATCAAATGGCAGATTAGCGCTTGGTGCTTCTTTGTCAAACCGCAAAATGCCTTTTAGCAGTTTTTCCTGTGCGGTGCTGTCTTCGATGAGCTTGAATTTTATTTCGCCGAAATGATGACCCATCGCATCTTTGTGGTAAGCGGTGGCATAGAAATAGCTTTGCGGTTCTACGAAAGAGAGTATTTCCTTGTCTTCGAGATAAAAATAGTTGGTTACGATGTCGGCTTCGTTGGGTACTTTTTGCCGATGAATTTCTTTGTACAATTTGTCTTTGGCAGAATAATAACGCTCGGTAACGGACTGTGTCCCGTCTATATCGGCTTCTATTTCGGTCAATAAACTGTCTTTGTAGCGGAATTTGATATGGCTTTTGCTTCCGTCTTTGAAACGGATTTTTTCTTCGGTAATCCTGCCTTGCTTGTCGTAATGGTAGGTGTACGTCCTGTTCAGGTACGGATTGCTGTGTGTCCAGATTTCTTTTGCTAACCGTTTGTTTTTGTAGGTGCTTTGGGATTTTGCCCAACTGTCGTCCAAATAACTTTTGTTTTCGTAGCTTTCGATATTGCCGTCTGCATTGAATGTTTGGGTTACTTTTTCTACTTCTTCTACGTTTTTTATGCTTCCGTCATTTGTATAATCTATGCTGTAATACATTTGCGTAACTTTTTTCACTTGCTTGGAATAGCCGTAATCCCGATAAGTAATGTCGGGCAAGGATTGGGCATAAGCTCCCGAAACGATGAGCAGAACAAGGATTGTGAACGCTATTTTATACATTGGTTTCATAGGTTAATTTTTATCCGTTTTTATTTCGGGCAATGTGCCAAAATTGTCCAATGCTTCCCTAAATTGTTCTTTGGTTATCGTTTTGGCGGGTTTGATTAAGCGGACAAGGCTTTTGACCAAAACATCGTAAAGGTCCGCATACATTTCTTTAAAGGCTTCGTCTTTTGAGTTTAAGGAAAAAACCGTCATACTCCCATTGGGATACGTAGCTATAATCTGGTCTATGGTAATTTTGAAATAGGGAATTAAAAATTGATAATGAATTTGAGCATCTATTTCTCCACCGTTTTCGTGTTTATATCGCCAAAGAATGGTATAATCATTTTTTGATACGATGTGGCTGTTTTGTTTAATGTAACCAGCCATTAAAAGCATGGCTTCATAATTTTGAATATCTTTCTGCATAGTTTCAAAATTTTGCCCTTTGCGGTAATAGCCGTACAGTTCGGTAGTAGGTGTAGCTGAAATTTCGCTTTGGGCATAAGCCATAGTGCAGAACAGCAAAGCAAAGGCTATGGCGATATGTTGGAGGGTTGCTTTCATTGCTGTTTTTTTTAATGGACTGTATTATTTTGTTTTTATAGTATGCGAACCGGTGTATTTTTTAATGCGTTCCTTTGATTTTTGGTGGATATAAGCTCGTATCTCATCAGGGAGTTTACTCAGCAGATCAATTGTTGATGTTGAATTTCGAGACATTTTCATCATAAATTCAAATGATGCAAAAGGGTCTGTTTTATATATCTCGATGATTGAATCGGCATACATTTGATTGACTTTATCGGAAGAGTTCCGTTACTTCCCGAAACAAGTTTGGGCGGGATTTTTCATTGGTGTATTTTACGTTTTCCATATATTCTAATTTTTTAAATTGTTTTAAATTTCTCTGTTCCTTTCTCCAAAGGAGGGGAATTGGTTACAGTAAATAAATTTCTTCCTTATCTGCCGTTAGCACACTCAATACCTGTTTTCCTTTGGCGAGTTTGTATAAGATGATTTTATCGCCAACAGTTAATTTTGCGTACAGTTCGTCCTTTACCTTAATAGTTCCCTGCGAAGTACTCACATTGTTTGAGCCTTTTCCGTTGTATGCGTATTTGGATTTGTCTTGCACAATAGCCGGAATGCCCGCTTTGTAAGCATATTGCTTATTGCTGTTGTATTGGCGAAATTCTCTGCTGAACTTCCACAACTGATAACCGGGGATAAGCACTAACGGAAACAGGAACACCAAAAATGCCTGCATTCCGTTTACCACAAGTGATAGGGCAATGAGCATCGGAGGCAAAAACCAAATCAATCTTAATTTAGCTTTAGCCATAAATCCTTTTTTCAATGCCTTAAAATCCTTTTGATTTAAAGGTATATTTTTGGGTGTGCTACTTAAAAAACTTCGCTTATCGTTATCCGCTTCTGCTGATTTTTCGGGTGGCAATTCATCGTTTTCTCTAACTTCTAACAATAGCGTAACATTAGATTTTGGTGCTTTTTCCATTGTTACTTCATTACCCACTTTTAATTTCCCGAAATGTTGGCTTTCTATGGAATATCGTACACCGTCTATATCTACATAATAATATCGTGAGGTAGTGGTACTGCTACTGCCTGTTTTGGAATTGTTCGTTCTCGATGTAGATACCCTTAATTCTTTATCGGTTATTTTACCTTCAATCCTATATTTGAAACCGCTTCGCAAGTCAATGGCGTATCCCCAAATCATATAAGCAATAATGCCAAAGAAAAATACACTAAAGCCCACGAGCATATACAAACCAATCTTGTCTTGAAAAAAGCCTGTATCTTTAAAGAAAATCGAAAAGAAAGCATAAAACATTCCTATTACTACTACCGGAAACAATATAGTCGGCAGTAGGTATTTCCGTAGCTTTTTGATGTCTTGCTCGTTGAGCGGTAACTTTTCTTTCATCGTACTTTTTGAGTTCATTGTATTTGTTTTTTAGAAATTACCATTTAGATTAACCACAGAGGCACAGAGTTCACAGAGAAAAATCCTTTGTGTTCTTTGTGTCTTTGTGGTAATATTTTTTTTACTCTGCTTTAAGCAAACTTATCAATGGCTTTCTGTCAATGGCTCTCGGTGTTTGTACCAATAAGCGTTTATCGTCTGCACCAATTACCACATAAGTAACGGTCATTTCCATAGGTTCTCCTCCACCAAACGAAAATGACGGGTCGGTATAGGTCAAACGGATTTTTATTCCTTCTTTGACCTCATCATATTGCCCCACTACATCATTCACAACGTAGGTGGCTGCGAAGCTCGTGTCCCGCACAAAAACCGTAGCTGCCGTGTCGTTTACAAACTGAACACCAAATTTCAACTCTTCTTCAATCGGCTCCAGCTCCATTTTTGTAAAGTTGTCATCGGGATTTTTGGCAAGCTGTGTCTGTTTTTTAGCTACGTCTATCCATTTTACATCTCTCTCGCCATCAACGATAATGATGTCGTAAAAACCTATTTTTTGCGTAGTATATTTTTTCCCTTTTATCAGTGTTTGCACACTGTTTACGTCTTGCGGTTTTGCGGGCAGACTTTCTTCTTTTTTGTTCTCTGTACAGCTCAGCAACATTACCGTTGCAAGCAATGCGACTGCATAATTTTTGGGGTTCATAATATTTATTTTTTGTACTCAATTTCCCGTCTTATTATGTCGGCAAATTCCCATTGGTCGTTTTTCATTTTATATCTTTTGCGTACTATCCAGTTGCCTTTGCTATCGTATTCATATTCGTAGCGTTCGGTATCTTTTCCATCCTTTACAATGCGTTCCAACTGCTGATAATCGTATTCATCTCCTGCTACTTCTACTTTTCGGGATTGGTATTTATAGTCGGTTTTGGAGGTTATCCCCAAGTTGATGACATAATGAGCCAGCTTCTTTTGGTTTTGGTTCAATACCAAGCTATCGGTTTGGTCGAGAAAATTATCGAGATATAATTTTTTTATGATTTGATAGCTGCCATTTTCGTTACGTTTATACCAGCGTTTGGTTTGCCGTTCAATCGTTTTTTGCGGTGTGTAAACGGTTTCCTGTGTGTAATCATCGTCGTTGCCCTCATATTGCACTTCAAACACATCGGGCTCGGGAACATTCAGCAGATAGCGTTTTACGCTTATCTTCTCCACATCGAAAGAGCCGTTGGTATATTTCCATTCTTCCAAAGGTTTAAGGGTATTTGGATTGATGATTTCAACCGATTTCAAAGCGTTGCCATTAGGATTTTCATAATTGATTTTTACATCAAAATCGGCATAACTGTTATTGTTATTGACAAACTGATAGTCGGTCAGTTGATAGGTGCCGTTCCAAGCCAGATAGGTTTCGTAAATGGGATATTCCTCGTTGTCATCAATGGTAAGATATTTCGTGGTTACGCTTTTTACCTGCGAAAAGTCTACTAAATCTGCATTGTTTTTAAATTCCCAATCGGCAGGATAGTACGGAATGTAGTTTTGGGAAAAGGCGAGGTTGGCAACTACGCAACCCAAAATAGTCAGTATGTTTTTTGTTGTTTTACGCACTTTTGTTTTACTGTTTTCAATGGTGTGCGTGAATACTTTGTATTTCATTTTATTTGTTCTTTTATAATTTCAAATAATTATGATACGTTTCATAGAAAAACGTTTTTAATTGCTTTTTGCTTGGTGCTTGATATGTTTTTTCGGAGGTTTCAATGTTTCGTATGGTGGCGGTTAATTTTCCGGGACTTTTGGTGGTTCTGCTATATGCTATCTTTGCTACCCATATATCGCCATCATACAGATAGCTAATGTGCTTCGTTTTTGACTGCTTTTGACCTGAATTTTTCTTTTCGGTGATAAATTCTTCAATCATTTCAGGATCGCCATCACGGGTGTTAGAGTAGAGGGTAAGCACCTTCACTTCGTCTTCAGTTTCGGGCATCACATAGGTAATGGTTTTACCTAATGTCCCGTCATCGTTATTGAAATACGTGATTTCAGACATCAGTTGTTCGTTGTGGTATTTCCTAACACGGTATCCTTCTTTACCGCCATACTCTATCTGTTGGGTTCGTTTTCCGTGGACGTTATAAATGGATTTGCCCCGAAGCTCGCCTGCATCGTTGTAAAACGCAATGGTTTTATCTGTCTCGCCCGTGTGATAGTTTTTATAAAATGTGGTTTTGTAACCCTCGCTTTCCGTTCTATATTTTTGAGTGTCGTATTCCATTCCGGATTGAGAACTCTTTACCGTTTCTTTGCTTTTCAGTTGACCGTTTTCGTAGTGATAATCGATATCTATCTTTTGCGATTTGGCACTGTCCCGATATTGATAATTGATGATTTTACCCTCTTGAAAAGTATATGTTTTATGCTCTGCACTCATCGCAAATTTCTGTTGCGGAATGGTAAAATCAGCGTATTTGATGACGGCTTTAACCGTGTTTTCCGGCAAATCGAAATCTTCGGGCTTGGTGCTTTCCTGTGCCGTAGCTGCGAAGCCAAGGGTAAGGAAAAACAACAGGGCAGTATGCTTGATTGTTATGCTCATTTTATTTGGAATTTTGTTTGTTTATCGTATTATCGGAAGCGGTCAGATACTGCATTCCCATTTTCAGTAATAGAAAAGGCAAGGCGATAAGTGCCGAACCCCAACGGTTTTCGGGCGTGAACGTGTCGGGATATTCCCTGACCACAAAGAACATTAGCACCGCACCCACAATGATAGCAATGTGCAACACTATCGTATTGGGATTGAAAGCCCCAAAGTAGATTTGTAGCGGTTGCTGTGTCTTGTGCAGGTACAGCCGTTCGAGCAATACGAAAATCAGATTAATATTGAAAAACCAATTGTGGAATAACAACACCCGCATATTGGCAATGATAATGTCCGTTCCCTCCGTGTCCGTCGCCGCAATAAAGCCGAATATGACCACCAAAAACATCCAATAGATGCCCATCAGAAACAAACTTTCGCCGAAACCTTTGCCGTGTCCGTCTTCGTACACAGCATTTGGGTTTCGCTTGTAGCACAGTCTGTCCACCACCAAACGGATAAGCTCGTTCCACCAAAAGAAATAGAGGAGATAAAAAACAGTCGTCTGTCCGCCCAATACCGACATCAAGGTCAAAACCGCAAACAGGAGAAAATCCCATTGGCGGTAGTATTGTGCCTGTCGTTCGATGGTGGAGAAAAACGCTTTCATCGGGTTATTATAAATTATTCAGTTCCTGTATGGCTTGCTTGAAATCGTCTTGCTTCAGATAACGCATCGCCAGGTTGAAGTGTGCCGTTACCACGCCTTTATTTGCCAATACCGTAAGGCTGTCTGTGCCTTGTGCCGAAACTGCAAAAACGGTAAAGAATGTGATGATAAGTAGGGTTGATTTTTTTCATTTTTGAATGAGGTCTTTAATTCAGCTTTGTCCTGCAAATGGTTGTATAGTTTCTGCCTATAACATAAATATTGTTGTTGGTATCAAATTCTATATCGTCCATTTGTCTGCCGTTGTGAACAATAGCCCGGCAACCAATGTCGGAGCTATCCACTTTGCTATTTTAGTTATGCTCATAATTTCGGAGATTGGGGTTTATTTATAAAACTTGTTTTTAAACTCATTGACGTGGTGCGACAAAAATGTATGGAGGGCTTGTTCCACACCTTTTTCGTATTTGTCGGCATCGGCAGGAACAATTGCCGCTTTGGATGTTGCTTTGTTTTTGGCAGAATATACCGTTCCGAATGCGGTACTTGTCCCCCAATTGTCGTAATCGGAAGCTACATAATTGGTTATTTTTTCTTCTTTGATAACGCCATCAATATCCAAAGCTTTTTTCAAAACTCCTTGATATTCGCCCAAAGGCGAACCGCCGATTTTGTTTCGCCCAACTATAAAATGTGCAATCGAGTTTTTATCTGACAAAACCAAATTGGTTTTGGCTACAACATTTGCTCCGATACCACTTTTGTTAGAACCTCTTGTTTCAACAAATACCACGTGTAAATCAATGCGGGCAACAGCCGCATCATTAAGTTCTTTTGAAAGTTTTGTGGTATTGGTACTTGAACCTTTTTCGTTGTAAAAAAATCCTACGTTTTGTGGGTGCACGGTAACGCCACCCTCCATCGAATGAGACGGAATTATACTGAGATTGGTGCTGTATTTATAACCTTTGTAATATTCTGTATTTTTCGCTTCTTCTGCATTCATCACATTGAAACCCTGTGCCTTTAAATCGGCAACGAAGTCAGCATACGCTTTGTCCGTAATGTTTTGAAGTGTTTCCTGCGAAATATCCAAACCAACTGCGAGTGAGGCTTTTGCTGCCCCCATCACTTTCCCATATATCCCCGAACCTCCTTTTTTAGAAGCAGATTTCTCGCTATACACTTGATAGTGCACTGCAAAATCGGCGATATATACATTTTTGTTGTCGAATTTTGGCCTTTCCAAACTTTTAGGCCCGGCTTTTCCTGGCTTAAAATCTCCTAAAGTTTGAGCACTCACAGTTGATAATCCCATAAAAAGTGCCATTGTAATGATTAGTCTTGCTTTCATATGTCTATTATATTATTATTGATACTGCAATATTACCTACAGGACAAAAGCGAAACAATGGTGCATATGCCCCATTTTTTGGTGTGGGTGCAAGCTTTACTTTTGGGGCGTAAAAAGCGTATTAACAAACTTCAATAGTATAATGATAGGATATTACAAGAAAGTCTTTAATGAATTAGAAAATCAGATTAATGAACTGCTCTTTGAACAGGAAAATCAATTAACAACCTATGAACAGGTAATTGAAGTTATTTTGCAGAAGATGACCAAGCTAAAAGAATATGTCCTCAAAACAGGTTTTAAAAACACACAGGAGGAAATATATTTTTTTAAGCACATCAAGCCACAGTTTATTGCAAAGCTGATATATTATAATGCCGTTTATAAAATAGAAAGCAAAAAGCCAAATGAAACAAAGTCGGGAAAGAAGTATATTAACAACGAATTGAAGAAGCTCAAAAAGTTCTTTGACAATAACCTTGAATTTTATAAATATTACCGTACCAATAATACCTTTATTGATGACCAATTATTTGTTCGGGGGAAGTATGACATCAAGCTAAATTAAGACATCTTTTATTTTGAAACAGACCATTCTTTTTCTACCATTGGCGATTATAAAGCAGGTAAGATACTGGAGAACGATTTAATACCATTGATACGGCTGTTGAGCTGTTTCCACGATTCTTCTTCAATTGTGATTATTTTCATCGCATTGCTCCTTAATATTTACAATGCAAAATTCCCAAAGGTGGTAGTATTTGTCCGCCAACCCTCACCAATTGGTTTAGCAGTTTTTTGAAAATTTTTGCAATTTGTGGAAACCCTTGTTTAATAAGGGTTATAGCGTGTTAGGGATATTTTGTAATGGAGTTTTGCCACCCTTTGCCAATTGGCATACATTGGCAAAGGGTGCAAACAAAAAAGCAGTACACTTTTGATGTACTGCCTTGAACGTAAGACCAGGATTAAATTAAAGGTCTTTATCCACGTTATTCTTCTTCAAGACAACAAGAGTTGCTTTAATCAAACATAAATTTTGGTGGAATATTATAGCTTTTGTCGCCATCATCAGCCCAAACATAATATGGCAATATCTCAATGATTTTCCTATTCTAAAAATGTTTTCCCGATTGTATGAAACACAATTGGATAAACTTTCCGCAACCGAAGTGTTTTTGGGGTTGATTATGGCTTTAAATCCAATAACATTATTGATTTCCGTTCCAGCTGTGATCTGTATGTTTCAACCAAGTATGAAAAAATACAGAATATTATCTGTTTCAATTCTGTTGTCCGTTTTACTTTTAGCATACAGTAAGGGAAAAGGATATTATTTCTATCCCATCTTTTTAACTATTCTGCCCTTTGGTGGTGTCTTTTGGGAAATGGTTATTCTAAAAAAGAAAAAATGGATTATCTATCCTGCAAGTATTTTACTTCTCATTTCAGGAGCTTTGCTTGTTTCATTTTCTTTGCCATTAACTTCGTTGGACAATTATTTGAAAAACGAATACCAATATGAAAAGAAAGAAGTTGAAGGCGGAAAATATGCTGTAAAAGAAGAAAGATACTCTAAAGAAAAGCGGAAAGAAACACTTACAGAATTAAAAATCGTTTATGACAATTTACCCGAAAGTGAAAGAAAAAACTGTCTGATATGGGGGAAACATTACGGACAAGCAGGAGCCTTTTCGTTATTTAAAGATAAATATCAATTACCTGAAACTTTCTCATTACACGGTAGTTTTTACAGTTGGCTCCCACAAGGAAATATGCCCAATACTGTAATTGCAATACGATACAGCAAAGAAAATGGCTCTGATTTTTTTGAGCCTTATTTTGAAGAAGTGAAAGCGGTTAAAAGTATTTATAATCCTTATGCAGACGAAGAAGAACAAATTTGGCAGACAATTTTCATTTGCCAAAAACCTAAACAAGACTTTGATACATTGAAAAAACTATTTGCCAATAGAATATTTGAATAAAAAACTGCACACAACATGGGTAACCGTTGCACAACCTTTCATTTTTCCAAATAATCTTTAAAAACATAAAAACTCAACCTCTTTTAAAGCATTTTAAAGGGGGTTTATTTTTTAGTTGTAGTTCAGGATTATCAGCACTAATCTTGTCTTCTAAGCTACTCATTTATAGCTGGTGGCGGGAAATTCCTTGGATGTATTGCATAAGTAAAAATACAACAATTCTGTTTTTCTTACAACTATTTTGCTATATTTGTTAAAAAGATTGTGAGGTTTTTTCACAGTCTGCCGTTACAAGCAACCATAAAGACTGAATACGGAAATTAAACAGCCATCGATGAAAAAAGAAGTGAAAATAATTCTTGAACCTAGTACACATAAAAGTCAGAATGGGACTGTTTTTGAAGAACTAATTAGGTTACTACTTGAAAAACAAGAATATCAAGTTACTAAAAATATCTTGATAACAGGACTAGAAATTGATCTATTAGCCAAACATCGTTTAAAAAATGAAATTTTATATGCAGAATGCAAGGCTAAGGAAAAGCCTAAATCTGACGAAATAAAAAAATTCATTTTTGCAATGGATTATGGTATTAATGGTGAGAAAGCAGACTATGGCTACTTTATACATACTGAAGAATTAGATAGTCATGCTTCTGGTTTACAAGAGCAACTTGAAAAAACTAAACTAAATGTGTCATTTCTTGGTCCTAGTAAAATTTTTGAAATATTAGAACGGTCAAATATTATTAAAACCTTTGACCAAAATCAAATTGAAGGTAATCTTATAACCAAACTAACTTTAGCTTATTCTCACGTTGGAATATTTTATGTGGCCATTATGAATGTTGGGAGTATTCCAAAACTTTACACAATATTCGATAAGGACTTAACACCTATTGATGATATCTCGATAATTGAAACTTTAAAGAAGGCATTAAAAGATATTCAAGAATTAGACTATTTCACTTTGACTATAAATAAAGATTCCAATGAAAAGACGAATACTACAACTATAACAATGCCTAATGAAAAAGATACCATTTCAGACATTAAAGAAAGTGAGAATTGGTACGATTACACTCCTGCATCAATAAAACATTTTATCGGTAGAACAAATTTAAAAAGAGAAATTAGGGTCTTTATTGATGCTGTCAGAAAATCAGAAACAAACGATAGAGTTTTTTTACTTGACGGAAAATCCGGTTGGGGGAAAAGTTCCCTCTTAGCAGAACTTAGAGGTAGTAGTCAAACTCTAAAATATTGGAAAAGTCGAATGCACGTAATTGCAGTTGATACAAGGAGTGCCAATACAGTAAATTTTGTTGGTCTATCTTTTAAAAAGCTAGTAACATCTGCTATTGAAACAGATTTTATAAAGAAAAATATTTTTTCAAAAGATTTACATATCACTTCTCCATACAACGTACTTGATGACGATTCGGTCAAGGAACTTTTTAAAGAATTAAAAAATCAAAAAAAGGTACTGGTACTTGTGTTTGACCAATTTGAAGACAAATTTAGAGATGAAAAACTGTTTGATGCGTTTTATCAATTTTGTTTAGATGTTCAAGATGCAAGAGAAAATTTGGTCGTTGGATTTTCTTGGAAATCTGAAATTAATGTTCCCTTCGGAAACAAAGCATCAAATCAATTCAATCAACTTCGAGATTACGCAAAATGTATAACTGTTCCTGAATTTAATCAAAATGATGCGAAGCAAGTTGTTCGCCAATTGGAAAGCTCAATTGGAAAACCTATTGGTAATGACCTAGAAAGAAGATTAATTGAAAGTTCACAAGGATATCCTTGGTTAATTAAGAAATTATGTATTCATACACTTAAGCAATATGAAAAAGGAAAGTCCATTGAAGAACTATTAGAGCAAGAATTAAATTATAAAGAACTCTTTGACAACGATTTGCTCGAAGTAGGAAATGAAGAAAAACGACTATTAGACCATATCGCAATTAGAGCATATGAAGGTAATCCATTTGACATTTCAGAACTAGACAATGAAACACAAAAGTTAGTTGACAGGCTAATCCACATGAGATTAGTAATTAGGACTGGAACTACGTATAATATATATTGGGATATATTTAGAGATTATATTGTTACAAAGGAAATCCCAGTATTAGGTGAGAGTTATTTAATTAGACAGAGTGGAAATACTTGTCTTGATACTTTTTTAATTTTTAAAAAAGCAAGTAAGCTTCCATTAAAAACAATAATTGATTCTTACCCAAAACAAATTTCAGAAAAAGCTATTCTTAATATCTTGCTTGAATTAAGAAGTCTAGGGTTATTAAGGAAACAGAAAGGGAATGATATTTTTGAATTAACCGATAAAGTAAGTGAAGTCTCAAAAAAATTCTTTCAGGATTATATTTCTCAAAAGTTTGAAAATTATACACCTTACCTTGAATTACAAAAACTAAATAAGGTGAAAATTACAACAGATGACATAAAAGATACGCTTAAAAAAATATTCAAAACAGAAAAATTTGAAGAAAACACATGGCATGCTTATGCAAAGAATCTTTCAATCTGGTTTGGGCTAAGTAATCTTCACATAAAAATGAAGTTAGAAGAAACCAAAAGAGGAAAAGGATCATATAGTGTTGATAAAACACAACATATTCCTTATTATTCACCAAGTATGATATTAGAAAGTTACACTAAACTTTTACAAGGAAAATCAAGTAATTATAGAGTAGCAAGAGACTTATATTTATTTGGTCTAATTGACGAAAAAGGCGAAATAAATTCTAAAATTGATAATATTCATCAACATCTATATAATGAAGCACTATCAATTGAAAAAATATTTAATGCGTACAGAATTATCAAACAAAATCCTGATTTAAGTCAAAATAATTTTATTGAAGGTAACCCTAAAATTATTGCAAATTACACGACCTTAACTTCAAAGAAACAAGCAACAAGTATTTTATTCGTCTGGGTTAAGTTTTGTATACAATTTGAATCAGGAAAAGATATTAAAATTAAATCGCATAAAAGAAGCAATGGCACATATCATTATGCATTTGGCCCTAATGATGTAATAAAAACGATAAAAGAATTTGCAAAAGGCACTCTTATTCTTGAACCGAATAATAAACGAAAATTAAGAGACATTGAACATCTTGGATTTTTAGATTTCCATGAAGGTGAATATATTATAAATTCACAGGGCAGCAAATTAATAGAAGCTAGTGAACCGAATGCTATTCTTTCTGAATTTGTAACGAAAGATAATAACATTGAATTATTTATGAAATATTGTAATAGTATTGATTCTAAATATAAAATCCAAGAAATTATTGAATCAGAAGAAGATTTTTTCTCACAATGGAAAAGTCCTAAATCCAAAATAGCAAAATGCACAATTTATATGGCTTGGGCTAAATTTTTAAGTAGAGAAAAAAATGGCAGCTTGTAACAGGCGTAACCGTTGCACAACCTTTCATTTTTCCAAATAATCTTTAAAAACATAAAAACTCAACCTCTTTTAAAGCATTTTAAAGGGGGGTTATTTTTTAGTTGTAGTTCAGGATTATCAGCACTAATCTTGTCTTCTAAGCTACTCATTTGTAGCTGATGGTGGGAAATTCCTTGGATATGTTGCATCTTTAAAAATATAACAATTTTATTTTTCTCGCAACTATTTTACTATATTTGTTAATGAGATTGTGAAGTTTTTTCACAGTCTGACGTTGTGTGCAAGTTTGAAAAAACGAAATCAATGAAAAAAATACTAATCGCATTATTGACAATTATCTCTTTGAATTGTCAAGGACAAAAAACCGAAAAATATAATCTCGGATTTGAAAACCAAAACGAAGAAAAAACACTTTCTGACGGATGGTTTAAGTGGGGAAACTATGAACTGACAATAGATAAAGTCGCTCATTCAGGAAAGAAATCGGGCAAAATTACATCTGACCAAACAGGGAGCTCTTTTGGTAGCATTGCATACAAAATACCAGCAAATTATGAAGGCAAAAAAATAAAACTTGAGGGTTTTATGAAAATCAAAGATGTTGAAAACGGATTTGCAGGTTTGTTGCTAAGAGTTGACGGAAATGGTACCTCTTTGGTATTTGACAATATGCAAAATCAAAAGATTAATGGAACAAAAGATTGGCAGAAATACTCTATAACACTTGATTATCCAGAAGAAGCGGAGAATATCTACATTGCGGGAATACTTTCGGGAAAAGGAGAAGCTTGGTTTGACGATTTTGTTTTATCAATTGATGGCAAAAATGTTCAAAATCTGAAAGAAGTCGAAAAACAATTGTCCAAAGCACAGCTTGACAAGGAATTTGATAATGGGTCTTCAATTGAACTATCTTATTTGACCACCGATAAAATAGAAAAACTCGAATTGTTAGGCAGAGTTTGGGGGTTTCTTAAATATCATCATCCCGAAATTGCTAAAGGGAACTATAATTGGGACTATGAACTTTTTAGGTTCTTACCAAAATACGTTAAGGCAGAAAACATTGTCGAAAGAGATAAACTTCTTGTTGAATGGATTGACTCATTTGGTCAAGTAATAGAATGTAAAAAGTGTAAGAAGACAGATGAAAATGCTTTTCTAAAACCCGATATGGAGTGGATTAACAATCAAAGTGCAGATTTGAAAAACAAACTGCTCTACATTTACAATAACCGTTTTCAAGGCAAACACTATTACATTGAAATGACTGCTAATGTTGGCAACCCTGAATTTAAAAATGAAAACCCATATTCAGATATGTCATTTCCCGATGATGGATTTAGACTACTATCACTTTATCGTTATTGGAATATGATAAACTACTTTTTCCCTTATAAACACTTAATGGATGAAGATTGGAACAAAAAATTAAAGGAATATATTCCTCAATTTGTTAATGCAAAAAATGAATTGGAATATGAATTGGCAACAGTTCAGATAATTGGAGATATACAAGATACTCACGCCAATCTTTGGGGCGGAGCGGACAAAATTGATGAATGGAAAGGCTCGTACTATCCACCAATTCACCTGCGTTTTATCGAAAATCAATTAGTGGTCACGGATTATTACAACGAAGAACTTAAAAACAAAGTTGGATTGAAAATTGGCGATATAATTACCAAAATAAATGGAAACCCTATCGACAAAATCGTAAAAGAAAAATCCAAATATTACCCAGCTTCCAATGAGCCAACAAGACTGCGTGATATTTCGGCAGACCTTTTACGCTCAAATTCAAATAATATTGAAATTGAGTTTGTTTCAGAAAATTTAATTCCTCAAACAAAGACACTTGAACTTTACCCAAAAGATAGCCTTGACATTTATCGTTGGTACAGAAAAAGTGATGATAAGTCCTATAAATTGTTGGATAATAACATAGGTTATATTACGCTTCAGACAATCAAAGAAGATGATATTGCACAAATCAAAGATGAATTCAAGAGCACGAAGGGAATCATCATTGACATTCGCAATTATCCGTCAACCTTTGTTCCTTTTAGTTTGGGCTCTTATTTTGTTTCCTCATCGACACCTTTTGTGAAATTTACAAACGGAAATGTTGACAACCCAGGTGAATTCACATTCACAGAAAACTTAAAGATTCCAAGTAAAGGAAAAACATATCAAGGAAAGCTAATTGTTTTGGTCAATGAATTATCTCAAAGTCAGGCTGAATATACATCAATGGCATTTAGAGCAGGAGACAATACTACTATTATTGGAAGTACAACAGCAGGAGCTGACGGAAATGTATCTGCTATTTTACTTCCCGGTGGATTACGAACAATGATTTCGGGAATTGGAGTAAATTATCCAAACGGACAAGAAACTCAACGAATAGGAATAGTTCCCGACATTGAAGTGAAGCCAACAATTGAGGGTATCAGAAAAGGAAAGGACGAACTGCTCGAAAAAGCGATAGTAGTAATATTGAATGAATAAAAACCTGCACAC
>Ga0265293_10003788_pt1 | contig 27587 bp, 22 predicted proteins | sample Munlanlewell138R_FD_192505 | JGI IMG/M metagenome (GOLD analysis project Ga0265293, IMG submission 192505) | Leachate microbial communities from a municipal landfill in Southern Ontario, Canada - Leachate well 138R | ecosystem: Engineered > Solid waste > Landfill > Unclassified | place: Canada...
CGCGGCGGAATGGAAAAAGTAGCTATCAGCGGCGATATGATCGTAAGACATAATGACGTTCTCAAAACTAACAGAGTTTCATTGCCCCCTGTTATCGGTGACAACGTTCACACTTCAGCTATGTTCAGACTTCGCTTTGATGCTAACATCGACGAAAATGTAACTGCAGCTGTTCGCTATGTAATGTATGCTGACCGGTTCGGAAACAGCCTCGGTGGTGCTGCCGCTAATGTTGGCACTGCCAATATGAGCAATCCTGCAGCTCCTCTTGATAATCAGAACGACGTTGACACTGCTTATTTGAACGTAAAAGATATGTTCAGCTTCGGCGGCGACTTCAAATTTGGTCGCGATTTCTACACTCACGGTTCAGCTCTCTTATTTAATGACTATGTTGATTCTATCAGCTACACGAAACGCTCCGGCAAATTCGACATAGCTCTTAATGCTATCTATGAGCGCAGTGCCGGTGTTGATTTCAGACAGATTTGGAACTTGAACTTGGATACCAAAGTTAAAGATCACGACATCTACTTAGGTTATTACACTCAGAACTATTTTCCCGAACATAACGGAACCTACCTGGAAATAGGTGGTAAAGGCGCACTCACCAAAAATGGTCACTTTGACTATGAATTGGGCTTCGTAATGACTAACGTTGAAGGTTCAGCCGCAGCCGCAGCAGCAGTAGTTTGGGCTCCAACAACTGATATGGAAGGCACTTTAATGCACGGCGCTGTAAAATGGGACAGCAAAGAAGAATGGGCAGCTAAAGTTGCTTACACCACCGGTGATGACGAATACTACGGCCCCATTACTCTTAAAGTAAATCAGAGAAGCTATGACTATGTTGAAACTCCTTTCGAAGATATAGCTGCAATGGGTTATGGCGATATGCAGAATGCTGACCTTGTAAAAGTTCAGGCCGAATACCGCCCCATCAACAGCAAACATTATTTCAGACTTGCTTATGATATGTATGCTCAGGATTCAGACGTTGCTAAAGCTATCGTAAAAGATGAAGCTAACATCATGACCTTCGAATATCGCTATCAGCTTGCTGAAAACACCAGAATCAGAGCCGGCTATGCCACTCTTGACGGTGACGAAGCTTCTAAGAATATCGATGACGACAGACTCTTTGTTGAAGTCTACAGCCGCTTCTAATCTATGCTAATTAAAGGCGCCAAACGAAAGTTTGGTGCCTTTTTTATTTGTCCTAATTCTGTTTCTTTTGTTCTTGCTAAACTTATGATTTTTTGTACTCTATATAATTGTAGTGAATAATTATCGGAGGTCATAATGCTTAACAAGAAGCCTGCTATATTAACCGGTGTTTTTATATCGGTGTTTTTGGTTCTGCTGTTGATAACCCAAATGGGGGCAGGATACGTTATACCCGAAGCAGGCTTTGATGGTTCTGCTTTAAAATACAATCAATATGGCAAGTCTTTCGCCCACACTCCCGGCCAATACGACCGCAACTGCGACGGAAGAATCGATCTTATAGTAGCCGACAGAAACGGTGACGGGGTTGCCGATTACTGGGCAACAGACCGCAACTACGACGGAAAATTTGACGACTACCAGTATGACCGCAATTTCGATGGCAAAATTGATCAATGGGAATATGACTTAGACCTTGACGGAATTTCAGATAAGATATATGTTGATTCCGACGGTGACGGCAAAGCCGAGTTGTATGCCATATTAAACCCCGTTACACGAACCTATACCTGGTATGGCAATATGACGACCGTAAGAGGCTATGAACAGCCTGAGCCTATAACAGGCAAGATATACAGACAGGCAAAAGGTAAAAAAGGCGATTCGTTTTAGATGAAACACAAAACTTCGGCGATATTTATTCTGATAATTGGGCTGATATTCGTAGCCCAAATAATGCTTTTCGCCGAAGTTGCCGAAAATGCCGCCGGCAACGAGATTGCAAGCGCTTTTGAACCCGATGTTTTCACCGAGCCCTTCACAGAAACCCAACTAGGTATTTTACAAGCCCGTATTTCAAAACTTAAAGAGTTGCATGTCTTTAACTACCAATCAAGCGAGCTGGCATTAGCGATAAACGCTGCCGCAAACAGCGACAGATTCATTAGAAGGGCTTGCTTTAGACTGATTGAATCGGGTAGACAAACTCATTTTTCTTCCGCTGCCGTAATGGCTGTTTTTCCTGAGTTTTTAATAATTGCAGAAAATGTGCGCTTAAAATTACTTAAAAAAGCCTCAGACAAACTGGCCGAAAATATTCATAAAAATGAAAAAAATACGCTTGAAACCTTAGAAAGCCTCAGACAAAGCTTTTTATTCATCGACAAGATAAATGCTGCTCTTTTTGAAACAATTCAATACAGTCGCAATAATGAAGAAGCAGTTCTCGAAACCTTGAATAATTCTTTCATATCAGATTGCCCCGCAGACTTTATAAGAGCATCCGACAAAGAACTTGTGGCGTTGCTCAGCTCACAGGCAGACCGATTAGAGTCCCTTGTCAGACAATATGATCATCATAAGACACTGTGCGAAACCCGCTTAGATTATCTTCAAAAAGCTAACCGCAAGTTGTCGCCGGTTCAGCAAGCTCTTCAACTAATACAATCAATTAAAAGCACAAACGACTTTTTAAAAGTTGCCGATAATTATCAAATCGCTTATTCGGCTTTCTTAAACCTTTTTGAAAAAGCCATTGACGGCCGCCGCGAAGGGCTCGAAAATCTGGTAGACGGCTTTAATATTAAAAAAACACAGGTCGACGACTACCTTTATCGCTACCCTTCAAGAGATAAGGTTTATGAGCTTAAAACCCAAAACATCGAACCCGAAGACAGCTTGATACAAATATTCAACGCGCTGAATAACCTAACGGATTCGCCAATTTTAAAAGATATTTTAATATCCGAAGAAGACGCGAATAAAGCTCGATCAGACCGCTTGGTTCGCTCTCAAACACTGGCCGACGAACTCAAACCCATTTTAACCAATTTAGATTGGCCTATACCCCCCAAAATGCCCGAGCCGGTCTTTGAAGAAGATCGAACCCAAGATCTTGAAGCCTCAGAAACAGAATAGGAACGAAGCGCCCTTCTAGCCCTTGATTTTTGCCTACAAACCGTGTAGAATGCCCTTCATTATAGTTCTATGCGGAGGCTGAATGAAACTTTATACTAAACTCTTTCTGACAATTATATTTTGCTTGATTGCCGATGGGGCAGTTTTCGCGGCTGACACACCCATAAAAGGGCGTCTTTCACTTGGATATTCCGATACAAAGGGGAATACCGAAGAGAGTAAAGTTAACTTCGCATACGGTTTGTCCGAGACAAAGCACGATGCGTTGAAACTCAATTATAACGGCTTAGTTCTGTATGGCAAGGCGAATGACCAAAAAAATGCCGACAAAAAACAATTCGGTGTAACAAGCGAATTTAAAAAAAGCGTAAACAATTCTTACTATCTTTCTTCGGGTTATATGACTGACGAATTCGCCGGTTATGACAGCCAGGTAACATTCGGTTTCGGTTATATGAGATATTTCGAAAGATGCGAAGAACAAGAATTTAAAGTTTCGTTAGGTCTTGATTTCACAAACGAAAAATACACAACCGGTAAAAGTCACGATGAAAAATGGCTAAAAGCGGGGCTTTCGGCGAAAAAGAGACTTGCCGAGAATATTCGCGGCTTCAGCGTTATTGATTACAGCATTCCAAGCGAAGAGTCAACAGACAACTATAAGGTTGACGCCTCTATAGGCACTTTGTTTAACGTAAATTCAAAATTCGACATGGAAATGAAATACACAATAAGCTATCGCCAAACCCCGGTAGATGGCTATAAAAGACAAGATAACGGCTTTTACACCTCTTTGGTTTATAAAATCTGACAATAATAAAAATCGCCCGCATCTTGCTCAAGGATGCGGGCGATTTTTATACAAAAGAGAAAAAATAAAAGTCTGTGCGTATTTCCAAAACGTATTTCTAAAGTCTTCTGATATATACATCGACACTTTACCAAAAAAACTTTAGCCCTTTTTTTCGTAGCGGCGCAACGTAGCCAAAACGTAGCTAAATGTCGCGATTTTCGCTAAACACAACATGTAATGAGGTCTTTAAGGTTGGCATGAATTATGCTAATAATTATGTGGCATAATGTAATTGATTGAAAAGTGAGGAACCGACTATGAATATCAATAAATTCACCGAAAAATCTCAGGAAGCTTTGCAAACAGCGCAAACATTGGCGATAAAATACGGTAACCAGGAAATTCAGCCCGAACACCTTTTGCTTGCTTTGCTTCAACAAGAAACAGACTTGGTTCCGAGACTTTTAAACAGCATAAATATTCCGCTCTCGGCACTCAGAGATAAAACCGAAAAAGCGGTGCAGAGGCTTCCAAAGCTTTCGGGACCGGGCATGTCGCCCGACAAGTTTTACATGAGCCGCGAAGCTTCGCTGCTGCTTGTCGAAGCCGAAAAAGAAATGAATGCCCTAAAAGACGAATACCTTTCGGTTGAGCACATAGTTTTAGCTATGATCGGCCAAAAAAATACCGCCGTTGCCAAAATATTCGCCGAATTTGATCTGAACAAAGAAGCGTTTTTGCAGGCGCTGACATCTGTAAGAGGCAATCAGCGCGTAACTTCCGCTAATCCCGAGCAAACATACGAGGCCCTGGCAAAATACGGTCGTGACTTAATTTCAATGGCCCGTTTAGGGAAACTTGACCCGGTTATAGGTCGTGATAACGAAATTCGCCGGGTTATGCGGATTTTGTCGCGCAAAACCAAAAATAACCCGGTGCTTATCGGTGAGCCCGGCGTGGGTAAAACAGCAATAGCAGAAGGTTTGGCACAGCGAATACTTCAGGGCGACGTGCCTGAAAGTTTAAAAAGCAAGACAATTTTTGCCTTGGACATGGGCGCTCTTATTGCGGGCGCTAAGTTCAGAGGCGAGTTTGAAGAGCGTTTAAAAGCGGTTCTGTCTGAAGTAAAGAGCAGCGATGGTCAGATAATTTTGTTCATCGATGAGCTGCACACAATAGTAGGGGCAGGCAAAACCGAGGGCTCCATGGATGCCGGCAATATGCTCAAGCCCATGTTGGCCAGAGGCGAGCTGCACTGTGTGGGCGCCACAACATTAGACGAATACAGAAAATATATTGAAAAAGACGCGGCGCTTGAAAGAAGATTTCAGCCCGTGTTAGTTGAACAGCCCGATGTTGGCGACACAATCTCGATTTTGCGCGGCCTCAAAGAGAGATTTGAGGTGTTTCATGGGGTTAAGATTCAAGACCGAGCATTGGTAGCGGCAGCGAGTTTGTCTGACAGATATATTTCCGAACGCTTCCTTCCCGACAAGGCAATTGACTTGATCGACGAAGCTTGCGCTATGATTAAAACCGACATCGAATCAATGCCTGCGGAGCTTGATTCGGTTATGCGACGAGTGATGCAGCTTGAAATTGAAGAAGCTGCGTTAATTAAGGAAAAAGACGAACAGAGTCTGAACCGGTTAGAGGCTTTGCGCAAAGAACTTGCCGATCTTAAGGGCGAAGGCGACGCCATGAAAGCCCAATGGGAAAGCGAAAGGGGCGTTATAAGAAAGGTGCAGGCGCAAAGAGAGTTAATAGAAAAATTGAATCAGGATATCGCCGAGGCAGAACGACAATATGACTTGAACCGCGCGGCAGAGCTAAAACATGGCAGATTGCCCGAGGCTCAAAAGCAGTTGAAAGAGTTTGAGGCGGCACTTAAAGAAAAGCAAAATACCGGCAAACTGGTGCGCGAAGAGGTAACAGAAGAAGAGATTGCAAATATAATAGGCAAATGGACAGGCATACCGGTTGCAAAACTTATGGAGGGCGAAAAAGAGCGCCTTATGAGTCTTGAGGACGAACTGCACCAAAGGGTGATAGGGCAAGACGAGGCGATTTCAGCCGTAACAGACGCGGTTATTAGGTCGAGGGCGGGAATCAAAGACCCTAACAGACCTATTGGGTCGTTCATATTCTTAGGCCCGACCGGCGTCGGTAAAACCGAATTGGCAAAAGCACTGGCAGAGGCTTTGTTTGATTCTGAACATAACATGATCAGAATAGACATGAGCGAATACATGGAAAAACACTCGGTAAGCCGCTTAATCGGAGCGCCTCCGGGGTATATCGGCTACGATGAAGGCGGGCAGCTTACCGAGGCGGTCAGAAGAAAACCATATTCGGTTGTGCTTTTTGACGAAATAGAAAAGGCTCACCAAGACGTATTTAATGTGCTGCTGCAATTATTGGACGACGGCCGATTAACCGACTCACAGGGGCGTATGGTCGACTTCAAAAATGTGGTTGTTATTATGACAAGCAACTTAGGAGCACAGGCAATCATAGACGATATCGGAGAATCGGGCGACATTTCCGAAAAAACCCGATGTAAAGTCATGGAAAGCGTTAAATACTTCTTTAAGCCCGAGTTCTTGAACAGAATAGACGATATTATTTTGTTCTCAACCTTGCACCCCACTCAACTCGATAAAATTATTGATTTGCAGATTAAAGACATAGAAGCACGCCTTAGCGAAAGAGGGGTTAAGATTAATATAAATGACGAAGCACGAAAATGGCTGCTCGAAAACGGCTATAACCCAATATATGGAGCAAGGCCGCTTAAAAGGCTTATACAAAAAGAACTTGAAACCTTGTTGGCCCGTGCTATAATCTTAGGTAAGGTCGCAGACAACAGCGCGGTTGTGATAGGCGTTGAAGACAATAAAATTATAGTTTTGTAACCAACTTGTATAGCGGAGGTTTGAGGCATGAGTGATTCGGTAAAAAAATGGATACGGCACGCGTTGAATGTAGCCGGGCTCACCGTTCTGATTTTGTTTTCTTGCTTGAGCATAGACGCCTCATACCTCAATAACCCAATCGGCTACCAAGAAATCGGAATCGTTTCTTCAGACGGCATACCCTTGCCGGCAACAAACGAAGTCAGCTTTGTGGCCGACGGAATAGACCCGATTCAAATAGACTTAAAATCTACGAGCGGTGATTTTGCCGGGCAAATTATGGTCAGCGACCCCGATGGCAGAAATGTGTTCCAAAAAGATTATGCTTTAAAATATTACCCCACAACTTTGTTTCCTAACCCCACTAAATGGAAAACCTTTATGGTGCCATACAAAAAGCCGGGCGTTTACCGCGTTTTTATGTCCCAAGATATGTTTGGCAAAGCAGATATTTATATGTACCAAGGCCCTTTTGTGGCAAGAATGCTGTTTTTGCCGCTTTTCGCAATTTTGGTATATATAATGGTGTCTGTGACTTTCGCAAAAAAAACGGCTAAACCTGCCGAAAATAAACCTGCCGCTGATACCGACAGCCTCGACCCTTCAAAGCGTCAGGGCGAGATCGTCTTAGACTGCGCTCCTAAAGCAATCGGCGATTCAACCGATACCGAAGTGGTTTGTACAGAATCAAAAGAAAAAGTGCGGGAATAATTATTTTTTGAGCAAAGTCAGCACATTGCCCATAATGCTGTTTGCCTGAGCTAACATTGCGGTGCTTGCCTGGGTTAAGATTTGGTTTTTAGTGTATTGAATTATCTCCGCGGCAATATCAGCGTCTCGTATGCGCGATTCGGCACTGGTCAAATTTGCCGAAGCGTTTTCGATGTTATTCATGGTGAAATTCAGCCTGTTTTGATACGTGCCCAAGCGCGAAACTTCTGAACTAACTTTGTCTATGGCCCTGTCGACTTTACTTAATGCGGCAGAAGCCCCATGAATCGTTGTTAAATCTATGTCGGAAATGCCAAGGGCGCCTGCAGACATATCGCCCATCGAAACCTTCATGGTTTGCCCTTCATTTGCGCCTATTTGCAAGGCGGCCGCGGTGTCTTTAACCTGAGCCCTGAACCCCGACTCGCCGTAGCCATAAGATATAGTATTTCTAAAGCCAAACTGTTGAAGAGTTGCGGTGTCTTTGTTGCCAAATTGGTCGATTATATCAAGGTTTACAACACTTCGTGCATTCGTGGCTCTGTCTGTGCCAACTTTTAAAGATGTGAAAACCAACGAATCACCCGATATATCAACTCTTACGTCAGCTTTTGCCGCTCTTAGTTGCTCATTTAAGTCAGAAACCGTTTCGAGGGAATTAGCCAAATCGGCCTTGGTCGGGTCGATTTGTGTTGAAAATGCTGAGTAAGCGCGCTGATTTATCGAAAAAGAAATGTTTTTTGATGCCGGTTCGTCTCTGTAAGTGCTGAACCCTTGCACGACAGCACTCTTGTCTTTGTTGCCGGTTGCGGCGTAAGAATAACTGCCTTCGTTTATTCCGAGAGTTTGTGAGCCCGAGGTTATTTCAAATGCTTCAGGTGCCGAAGTGCTGCTGTCGTAGCCCAACCTGATTTCACCGTCTGAAACCGACGCTTTTATACCCGACAAAGAAAAATTGGGGTCTGATTCTATTTGAGCATTTATTGAGCGGGAAAGACCTTCAATAGACCAACTGCCCGACGATAACGACACATTCAGAGTGTTTGAACCTAATTTTAAGCCGATGTTTTGGGCTGACGACAGTTTTAATCCCGATGAAATACCGCCAATACCTGAAACCTGCGCCGCCTGCGAATCAAATTTAAAAGCAACCCCGTCTAATAAACCCGAAACATTTTGGCTCTCGGTTACAACCTTACGGATGTTGCCTTTACTGTCTGTAAGAGTCGCCTCAACAAGGCCGTTTTGCGCTTCTCTCACGGCAGAAAAACCCAACGCCGAAGTCAGCGCCTCAGAGCCGATGATCGAAAAGCTCCCTTTATTGCCCGCAAAACCTGAAGAAATTTCAATGTAAGCTGAAGATTTATTTGCGTCTGAAACCGTCGAAGCGTAAGAACCCTGAATACCGAGACCCGAATTTAACCCCTGCTGCAAAGCAGCAGACAAATCATTTAATGTGTGCTGTCCATTAATTTGTATAACAGTGTCTTTGCCATTGCCGGTAATAGTTAAAGTTTCGCCGGCACTTAAAGCAAACTGCCCGTTAGAGTCATAAAGTTGGGCAATGTCTTCAAGTTTGGTTGTGCCGCTTACCGGTTTTTGAGAAGAGCGCTCTGTAAGTATTTGGCTGCGCTGAACCTCAGAGACACCGCCTTTAATGGTTTTAAGGCTTACATCATATGAACCCGCTGCCTTTGCATTAGCCGAAACTACTGCCGATGCAAATTTTGAACTTAAGCTGACCTGAGCCGATTGCGAACCATCTAAAAGATTCTTCGTGTTAAACTTCGTAGAAGAAGATATATTGTTGATCTGACCTATCAGTTCTTTGACTTCAAGCTGAACAGAAAGCCGGTCAGAAGAAGTTAAGGCTGAATTCGCCGACTGAACGGCAAGCTCTCTTATTCGCTGCAAAATGCCCTGAGTATTAGAGAGCCCTCCCTCGGCGGTTTGAACCATTGATATGCCGTCTTGGGCATTCAAAAAAGCCCGTTCAAAACCCTTGATTTGCGTTCTTAGCTTTTCGCTCATGGCCAAACCCGCAGGGTCGTCCGCAGCACTGCCGATCCGCAAACCCGAACTGATTCTTTTTACAGACTTTTCAAGCCCCGCACTTGCCCTGTTAAGGCTGTGAAGAGCTTTTAAAGAAAGTAAACTTTGATTTATGCTTAACATATTACACTAACCTTAAGCAGTAATATTTAAACCCTTTTGCTCTGTTTTCGCTTCAGACTGCGGTTTATTTAATAACTTTGAAAACATGCTGCTCTTGATTCTTTCGGCAAAGCCCTGAAAATCTTCCAAAAACTCCGAATAGTTTTCTTGAGAAAGCTTTATGTCTTTGTTAAAGAACATAGATATGAGGTCTTTTTCTGAGTCTTCTTCGCCTTGAGGCAACAATACTGATAAAGCATCGGTTTCAGAAGGCCTTAGAGAGTCTGCCGACATAGGTTCTGATTCCGGGGTCTCTGCAGGTGTCTCTAGTGCTGCCTTGGGCGCAGAACCTTGAAGCACGCTGTTTTGCATTTCGCCTACCTTTGCAAAAAAGTCTTTTGCCTGGTTTTGCATGACATCTTTTATGGTGTCAAAGGCTCCCTCGGCTTCACCATAGGTCTTTTCTAGTTCTGCAAAAAAATTGTCGGATTCTTTTAAAAAGTTTTCTAATGATTCGGGGCTTAAGTCTGCCATGCCTTCAACTGCATCAAAAAAAGCGTTGGTGGTCTCATTTGAAATGGCTAACGATTGTTCGGTGCCGTTCATAAAAGACCCGACCGGATCTATAGAAAGACTGAAATTGCTTTTAAAGGTTTCGGCAACTGTTGCTCCGACACTTACAAAACGTTCCGCACCCGACTTGCCCATCTGGGCTTCAACTTTTGAGGTTAGCTCATAAAACATGTCAAACTGAAACGAAATGTTGTAACCACCCGCCTGTATGCCGTTTGCTGATTCGGCATTGCCCGCAGCCTTCTCATCGGTGTATTCTACACTCGATTGGCTTAATACGGATTTTTGTTCCGTTTGCGCCATGGCAAAGCTTTTTGCCAAATCTTTCGATTTATCTGATAGCTCTAATGAGTCTTTGTCGGTCTTTTTATTCTCTTTCAATTCTTTTGACTTCGCGCTTAGTTCAGACATAATCTTATTAAGGTTGTTGTCTTTTTTGTTCTTAGAAAAATTGAGCTGTTCAAAAATAGCGTCGAGACGATTGTTCTTAAAGTTTATATTCATCGTTTTGCCTCCATGATATAAAACAAAGCTGACTATCCCTGTCGTAATTATGTATCGACATAATTTATACAGAATATTAGGCGAAAATTAGGCGTTTTATGCCTAATATGGCTGTTTAAGTTTGATTTTTATTGTTATACTGTCGTTTTAGTCTATTTTTCTCTTAATTGCAAAAAAAAAGAGCTTCGCGTTCAGCGAAGCTCTTTTCTTAATTCATTACTTGCTTTTAAGTTCGGTTACAAGTGATTTTACATTTTCTTGAGTGCTTGCATCAACTCCGCCTTCTGCAAATACGCTGAAGTTGAGTTTGGTAACCAATTCGGCTGAGATCTCGCGGTTGTTTTGGTTCGCACTTGAAACATAGTTTCTGAGGCTTGATATATCGCCGCTTACAACGTCTTTAACAACTTTTTTGACAGTCGTTTTTTTGTAATAATCTTTTACCATTTGTTCCCACATGGTTTCTTTTGCAAATGCCAAATCTTTATAGTCGCTTGAGAAACTGTAAGATGAAGCCGGGAAATAAACTGCAAGGCCCTTTGCGTTCTTAGTGTTATAACCGCTGAGAGCATTTATAACGACAGCCTTTTTAAGAGCGGCCTGCAATTTGTCGGCTGCAGTTGTGAAAGATTCGTCTTTGATTTGATTTTGAGCTAATTCTACGAAATGACCCAAGTCGATGTTGGTTCTGTAATAAAACTTTTGTGAACCGTTAAGAGCATTTTTGAACTGGGCACCGTAATTGCCGGCTAAGGCAACTTTGCAAAAACCGTTGATCGCGTCTTTGAGGCCGTTGAGTTCGCTGCATTTAATTGCTGATTGAGTGGTTGAAGAATAGCCTGCGCTGCCGCCGTCATATGATTTTGAGTATTCTTTTACTATGTGTTTGGCAGCAACTTCGGGGGTCATGCCTTTTTTGAAGCCGGAAACGATTTCGGTGTAAGGATAGCCATGACCGGGTTCGGTTTCTTCTGAGGCTACGAGATACTCTACGCCGTCTTTCATGGCATAGGCAACTTCAACCATTTGCATTAAACAAGCGTCAAAGCAAAACAGGTCAATTTTTTTGCCAAGGCCTTTTTTGATTTCGTCAAAAGCTATGGTCAACTGATTGGTAGTGATGTGATTGCCTGATTGGTCATCGTAGCTGATACCTTTGATGATTTCGCCGTTGATGTCTTTCCAGCCTGAACCGTGGTTCCATACTACGGTGCAATAATGCTTTGCCGGATAAGCCTTAGCTGTATCAAGAACAAATTTAACCAATTCTTTATAAGAACCCATATCAACTTCACCGGGTTCGCCAATTACTTTAGCTTCATCTTTGGTAACGTGATAAAGTTTTGCGGGCGCATTCTCGCGGTCAAGAAGACAGATCACGTTCATAAAGTCGTTTGATCCGCCACCCTTTACCATTTCTTGTAAGTCGCCTACGCCAAACGAATCAAGATTGTTGTCGGCGTTCAAAAAGACCATAAAAGTCCATTCTTTTTGGACGGCAGCACTTGCGGGTGAACAGAAAGCGCATACTAACAAGATTACGGAAAGGATACTCACTACTCGTTTCATGTTATACTCCTAATTTCTTATAGAAACTTAATACTTATAGATAAGTCTCATTATAAGAAATTAGGGGTACGGTGTCAAGTAATGACAAAACAAAAGTAATCTTTTTTCAGGCTAATTCTTTTAGCATGGCTTCAAGCTCGGGGTCGTCAAACTTGCTGTCTTGAGACTCTTTTATGAGGTAAACCAGTTTTTTTAGCTCCAGATCAGTCATAGAACCCTTAACCTTACCGTTTTCAGAAGCAGAATTTTCTGTCTCTTCTTTGATAAGTTTCTTGATGAACTTTTCGCGCGTGGCCTTGTCCGTCATTACGAGCATAAGTTTCTCGGCAAGAGCCTCGGGAGAACACATTTTGTACGTGCCGTCAGCAACTTGACGTGCAATCTCCTGAACCCGCTGCATGTGCATAAGCTGCTGGTTTTGAATGATTTTTAAGTTGTTCTGTGCTACCGAATTGAGCATCGTAGCTTGGGTCGTTTTTTCGCCGGATGAAGTCGTTTTCCCTTTAAGCTCGTCGTCGAAAGAAGACGTTTTATCAACCGCGCCCGTGCTCTTAGGCTTTGATTTGGTGGTAATAATAATAGTTTTTCCGGGTCCACCGTGAATGGAATCAACCATGATAAACTCCCTGGTAAATCTTTGTTTTTTTTAGTAGTTATATTTTTCCCTTATCCCATTTTAATTATCGACACCTTCGTCTAAAAAGTTTAAATGTTTTTTTACCGCCTCAAACATCATCTCAAAAAAGGGTTCTTGAGAACCTTCTCCCTCAAGCCTCTTTAAAACAGAGTTGACAGGGAAAATGACGCTGCCGCTTTTTTCGTCGATCAAGGCTTTTTCCCGCCCATATTCGTCGTCAATGTAATGCCAAGACATATTAAATTCGTTTTTTAAAAGCCGCCCAAAATACCCTCCCAAAGACTCTGCCAGCTCGTCGTTGCTTTCTGAGATCTTGCCTCGATGCTCGCATATCTTTAAAAATGCCTTGTCCAATAAAGCCGGGCATATGGGGTTAGAAGTGTTTAAAACCTTTTGACACAACTTTAAACCTTCAGATGCTTTTTGTTCTGTTTCAAGTGTTTCGTTTTTTGAAAATACGATTATTTTAGGGCTCATGATAATTCTCTTTGAAATTTTAGATTAAAGTGTTAAAACATTATATATAGATTGTAACACTAAAGAATACTCAAAAGGAGTCCTAAAGTAGTGGAAAATGACAAAATTATTCTGGTTCTGAATTGTGGCAGCTCATCGTTAAAATACGATGTAATCAAAATGCCGAGCAGAGAAAGCCTTGGAAAAGGTCTTGTAGAAAGAATCGGTAACGAAAAAGGCGTTTTGGAGCAAAAGGTAAAAGGGCAAAAATACAAAATAGAAGAAAGAATCGAAGATCATAAAAAAGCCTTAGAACTGGTTATTAAAGCCATTACTGATAAAGACAACGGGATTGTTAAAAATATATCTGAAATTAATGGAATCGGACATCGCGTGGTTCACGGAGGAGATAAATACGCATCTTCCGTGCTTATAGACGATACTGTAATTAAGGCTATCGAAGAATGTATAGAAATAGCTCCTCTCCATAATCCGCCTAACCTTATAGGTATTAAGGTCGCTCAAGAATTGATGCCCGGATTGCCTCAGGTGGCTGTTTTTGATACGGCTTTCCACCAGACAATGCCTCCGCACGCTTTTTTGTATGGAATTCCAAGAAAAATGTATGAAGATTATAAAATCAGAAGATACGGATTCCACGGAACAAGCCACAGATACGTTGCCGCAAGAACTCTCGAACTTTGTAAGCGCGACGCTTCAAATACTAACATGATCACTTGCCATCTAGGCAACGGCGCATCGATAACGGCGATTGAAAAAGGAAAATCAATCGATACTTCAATGGGCTTTACTCCTCTCGAAGGACTAATGATGGGAACAAGATCAGGCAGTATAGACCCCGCTATTATCGGCTATTTAATGGACAAGGGAATGTCTGCACAAGAAGTAATGAACACCCTTAACAAAAAAAGCGGGTTATTGGGTTTGTCAGGAATTTCAAATGATATGCGCGATGTTGAAGTAGCTGCTTTAGACGGCAATAAAGATGCGCAGGAAGCTTTAGATATTTTTACATACAGAATTAAAAGATATATCGGCTCTTATTTTGCAATACTCGATAAAGTAGATGTTTTGGTTTTCACCGGCGGAATCGGCGAAAACGGTTGGGAAGCCAGAGAAGAGATTTGCAGAGGCCTTGAAAATCTCGGAGTATTGATGAATTACGAGGCGAATAAAGGAATAAGAAGCAAAGAAACGATTGTTTCTCACCCATATTCACCCGTGACTGTAATGGTTGTGCCGACTAACGAAGAATTGCAAATAGCAATAGACGTTTTCGACTTAGCATTTGCTGCGTAAAATGAATCAGACCATCGAATTTTATGATAAGAACGCGAAAGAGTTTTGTGAAAAACACGACTCCGTAAAACTTGATTCTTTTCATGAAACATTCAAAATAGAACTTAAACCCGGTTCCAAAGTTTTGGAACTGGGATGCGGTTCAGGCAGAGATGCGGCAAGAGCTATTGCCGATGGTTTTGATGTGTGGGCATTAGACGGCTCCGCAAATCTGCTGACCGAAATTCCAAAAATACACCCCGAGCTTTCAGATCGACTTGTTCACGCGATCTTACCGCAAAAACTTGATTTTGAAGCGGGCTTTTTCGATGGCTTCTTTTCGGTTGCTTGCTTTATGCACTTCTCTGAAGATGAGCTTAAGCTTATTTTACAAGAATTGAAGCGTGTAACCAAAAAAGGCGGTAAGGGACTGGCCTCTGTGCCGGCTTGCCGACCTGATGTAACAGACGCAGGTGTGGATATCCACAACAGAGTTTTTCATTTGCGAGAAACAAAACAATGGATACGCATATTTAATGAATGCGGCTTTGAGGCCAAAGCAGGTGATCCTGAACCCGATAAACTCGGCAGAGAAGGCGTCTGGTGGATAACTTTTGTTCTTAAGTCTCTGTAAAAACACAAATAAAAAAAGCCATTTCATAAGAAATGGCTTTTTTTATGTCAGTAATTTACTGTATGTTAAATATACTGCCGCTGTCTTTTGAGGTGCCGGTAAGTTCAGATGCGTCGCTTCCGGTTCTTTCGATTTCGTTGCTCGCTGTGTTTTGAGTTGATTCTTCTTCTGTTGAAGGATAGCCTGCCGCACGCTGTTCTAAGAATGCTTTTGCTTCGTCAGAATTGCCTATGACTTTTTTCATTTCTTTGTCTGAAAGCTTGCCGTAAGTAAGTTCGTCAACGATTTTACCTATCGCGGCAACATCTTCGGGGTTATCTTTGCAAAGACGTTTAACGAGAGTTTTTAAGTCGCGGAACAGCATCCAGCGTGTAGATTTAAAAGCGTCGTATATTTTGTTTCTGCCGTCAGGTATTTCCGTGGCTATGCGATACATTATGTTTGCATTATATGCTTCGCATTCAAAGAGTTCTTCACCCGATAGAGTTTTGGGGTCTACATATTCGTAAACAGATTTGCTGTTTTGATAAGTTTTGCGGTTGGGGTCTTGAAGAGCTTTTTCGCCTTCTTTGTCGCTGAGTTCAATCATAATCGGATCCATTGCGCTCCGGTAGCCTCGCGCTTCGCTTTCTGATTCAAGCATTTCGTTATATTCGGCCCAGCCTTCTACAAAAGCCGCACGATTGTTTGTTTTTTCGCTTCCGTAGTGAGAACCGTCTTTGCCATATGGTTTAATGAACTCTTTTATGGTTCTGTCGATGGCATGACAATACTCATGCAAAAATGTTGATCTGGCGTTTTCGGGGGCATTTGAGCCTGTGTAGTTGTGGGTTGCCATGTGTATGGTTGATCCGTTTGACCAAGACCAAAAGTCATGCGAGTAGTCTTCTTTTGAAACGGTTTTTTTGCTGCCGTCTGAGGCTGTGTATTCAAGATCTATGCCGGTAGAGTCGGTCAGTATTACGCCTATTCGTTTGTTGTAATCATATTGGGCGCGCTCGGCTATGGCATCGCTTTTTGATGAACGGTAAACTTCGAGCATAGCTTTTTGACCGTTCGAAAGCTCGTTTTCGTTTTTAACGCCCATTAATTGCAATAAATGGGCTTCATCTGTTACTTTTACACGTTTGACTTTATAAACCAGATTTTTATCTTCGCTCGAATACCATTTAAAATCACCCTCGTCAAGAGTGTAAACTCGGGTTACATTTTCTTCCCAGGTTCGCTTTACCGCGTTAACACCCTTATTTACAGTTTTTTTGGCTTTTTCCCACCAGCTGTCATTGTCAGATATTTCCGTGTTTAAATCTTCCACATCGGTCACAACCTGGTAATAAAAATCAAATTGAGCCGCTGATGAAACAGAAGGTGAAAAGCCCAAAAGCGCGAGGGCAAAGACAAATAATAAAACAAAATTTAGCTTTTTCAAAATATTACTCCTTAAAAGCGAAAACGAGGGTCGGTACACATTATGATATAAATTGATTATACCCAATTATTCTTAATCCCGATACTTTATATACTAAAAATTTTTCGAAAAGTTTATTTGTTCGATATTCCCTCTTTATGCGTACTTCAAAGGGATTGTCAAGAGGGTATGGAATTTTCTTTTCCACAAGGTTCAAATGGCTGATACTGCTTATCCCCATAGTTTTCCACATTTTCCACTTAGAATTTGTGTACATAAGTATCTAAAAATTGCTAATTGTTAAACCCTTAGTGCAACTGCTTTAAGAACGAATTTGTGTTGTATGTAAAAATAAGCGCGCGGTTAAAAAAAACTTGGGCCGCGCGTTTTATCATAAAAATGATAGATTGTGCGTTTACTTTGTTACGTCTATTATTTCGGGTTCAAATACTTCGATTGCTGATGCAAATTCGGGTTTTGCAAGTAATCTTTTTCGGGTATTTTCGTCCATTTTTTTGATTTCCGCTTCGTAGTCCACAACTTTAGCCGGCTTGGCGTCAATTTCGTTCGCGGGCTTAGCATCAGCTTCGCCGGCGAGGAGAGGCAAAACGCTTGTGACGTCTTTGTAGACAGCTTTCGCGGCTTCTGTGAGTATGGCTAGGTTTTTCTCGTCGCAAAGTTTTTCTTTTGAAAATGAGTGGTCTAAAATGATTTTAAATACGCCATTTTCGGGTTTTTTAAACTGTGCTGTCGCTAAAAGTGCGTGGCAGATGCCGGATCTTTCCATTACCGCCTTTTTAAAATCTGCAAAGGGATGCGCTTTTTGCACGATACTTTGAGGGGTTTCAAGAGGCGGTTTTTTGTATGTGTTTTCTCGTGCGGGCGGTGAGCTCGGCATTGCCTGTGAAACAGCGGGAGAGGGATAAGGGGCGCGTGTCGGCTCGGGCCTTGAGTAATTGGCGGCGGGCGAATTTGTGCCTAAGCGTTTCAAAACCGAAATTTGTTGTTCAAGTTTCTCTACGCGTTTTTCTAAGGTTTCGGGAGTGTATATTTCATCGCCTAATGAAAGTCTTATTAATTCAGCTTCGAGCAAAATTTTTGCCTGAAAAGAATTTTTTATAGCTCCTAATGTTCTTTCTAGGCGGGTTACAACAGTAATTAAATATTTATGAGATAGCCCTTCTGTTTGTTTGGCAATTTCGTTTATATGTTCTTGCGGAAGCTCTAATACCTGATTAGCTTGTGCATCAATTTTCAAAATCATGCAGCATCTGAAATACTCGAGCAAATCGCGCGCGATTGTCATGGGTTCGTAGCCCCTGAAAAACAGATCATTCACAACTTTAATCACGACGGCCGGTTTTTTTGCAAAAACTGCGGTGCCTATTTCCCTTAAAACTGAATGACCAAGCCTTCGAGTCATTTCGAGAACCAGATCTGAGCTTATGGTTTCGGCGATTGCAGAAGACGAGATTTGGTCTAATAAGCTTAAAGCGTCGCGAAAACCGCCCTGAGCACTGTCGGCGATTGCAAAAAGGGCTTCGGGCTGAAAGTCGGGAAAAGGCCCTTCTTTCCGCTCTTGAGCTACGATTTCGGCGAGACGCTTTTGAATGGTTGCGCGCGAAACCGAATGAAAATCAAAGCACTGGCACCTTGATATGATGGTGGCAGGAACCTTCTGCGGGTCAGTGGTTGCCAGAACAAAAATCACGTTGGGGGGTGGTTCTTCGAGAGTTTTTAAGAAGGCGTTAAAAGCTGAGCCCGAAAGCATGTGGACTTCGTCGATAATGTATATTTTGTATTTGCCTTCTGCGGGGCGATATTTAACCTTTTCGCGCATTTGGCGAATGTCTTCGACGCCGTTATTGCTGGCTGCGTCGATCTCGATGATGTCCATGAAGTTCATCTCTTCGATGCGCCTGCAATTGTTGCAAACACCGCAGCAATCAGAAAGACCGTTTGAGTCTTTTTGTAAGTTGAGGCAGTTTAATATTTTTGCCAATAAGCGTGCGGACGATGTTTTGCCCGTGCCTCGCGGCCCTGAAAACATATAGGCATGAGCTATGCGGTCGGTTGAAACCGCTGATTGTATGGTTTTTGAGATATGTTCTTGCCCTGCAAGCTCGGAAAAACGCTGCGGACGATATTTGCGGTAAAGGTTTTGTCGCTGGGGAGCGTTCATTTAATGCCTCCAAATTGCTTAAAACCGATTTTAACATTTATATGTATCAATTAGCAACGAAAAAGCACCGCCTTTGGGCAGTGCTTTTATCATTAAAGTAGTCGCGCACCTGCTGTCGAATGAATATCAATGGCACTTCGCCTGAACCATAGGCTCAAGACAGGCACTGCCACATCACCCGAAAGCGATCGCTTACCGTTGCTACCTTCCGGTCCTGGCGGAATTCACGGACTTTCGCCGTGTGGAACCCATCTTTCAACGCTGCTGAAACTGGCAGTAACCACCAAAATCACCCTCGAGCAGGAATTCAACCCGCCTATGGGGATTTGCGGTGCAGGGGACCCCAAGCCCCCCATCTAGCGCAACAACGGAAAGGGCGGGATTTGAACCCGCGGTGGAGGGAGCCCCACACACGCTTTCCAGGCGTGCGCCTTAAACCAACTCGGCCACCTTTCCATTAAAAACAAACACAGATTATTATAATCTGTGTTGATAAAACGCGCCCGAGAGGACTCGAACCTCTGGCCACCAGATCCGCAATCTGGTGCTCTATCCAAACTGAGCTACGGGCGCAGTGCCTCGGAGAGAGGGGGATTCGAACCCCCGGTACCGGTTACCCAATACGACAGTTTAGCAAACTGTTGGTTTAAGCCACTCACCCATCTCTCCTGAGATGTTCTACGGAGGAAGTAGGATTCGAACCCACGGAACTTTCGCTCAACGGTTTTCAAGACCGCCGCCTTCGACCACTCGGCCATTCCTCCAGTGTCCTCAGAGTCTAACATAATAGGAGAAAAAAATCAAATAATTTTTTGTATGAATTGTTCATACTCTTCGATAGAGTTTTGTTGCGCAGATATTCTGACTTCGTTTATTTCTTCCGGATTATCTTTTACTAATCTCACTATTTCTTTGTCCAGCTTGTGATCAATCATACCGTCCAATACAATCATGGGGTTTTTCATGCCCTTACGATAAGGCCTGTCTTCGGTTATGGCTGTGAAAACGTCTGCTATGGCCATTATTCTTGAACCTATTGACAGCTCCGACGCGTTTATTTTAAAGGGATACCCGTTTCCGTCTAAGTGTTCGTGATGAAAAGACCCGTATTTGTTTATCTGAGCCAAATCTTCTACGCTTTCGAGGGTACGGTATGTGTAGAATGTGTGAGCACGCATAAGATTGAATTCTTCAGGTGTTAATTTGTCGGGTTTTTCAAGAATTTCTTTGGGAATTGCAAGCTTGCCTAAATCGTGAAGATAGCCGGCAACTTTTAGCTCGAAACAATCATGATCGCTTAAGCCTCTTAATCTGCCAATTTTTTCTGCAACTGCCGAAACACCCGAAGAGTGGGTAGCTGTAAATTGACTTCTGAAATCGATGATTCGTCTGATAAAATTGGCAAAAGAGAGTAAATGATTTTTATCTAAAACAAGTTTTTGCATGTGGGTAACTTGTTTTAGCTGACGATCTATGGTGTGAGAAGTTGAGTCAAGCCAAAAAGCTTCGGTTTTTGACAATTTTAAAAAGGCTTCTGTTGCCTTTGGGTCATACGAAACCCTGTAGCCTGAACGAATTTGTTCTGAAATTCGAGAGGTTTGCCCCAATATCTCAGCCTTTTTATCTATTAAGGTTGAAATATGGTCTGCAATCATTAAGATTCGGCTGCCTAAGGGAATTTCTTCGCCATTAATACCGCCGCAGCTATATGGCGTGTGATGATACCTTACTATTTTGGCGCTGCTTTCGAGGGGCTTGAATATTTTAAGAAGCCTGTATCCGGTTTCGGCATGTTTGCAAGGATCATCGTGTTCAAATTTTGAAAGCTTAATACGCTCTAATAAAGAAATTGCACCTATGTCATGCAGTATTGCGGCACACAGTATTTCGCTTTGCTCTTCATAAGACAAATCAAGTTCTTCGCCTATTTTATAGGCTATCATTGCAACTTGTTTGTGGTGATTGTCCAGTTCGGGACTTATCCAGTCCATTATGTCTGAGAGGCAGCTTAGCAGAGAAAAAAGCTCAAGCCTGTATTGTGTTTTCATGTGTTGTTCCGTGAAAGCTTAATTAATTATTTCGTTCAGTTTCGGCAGATCCGGCAGATTCGTTTTTGTCATTTACCGTGTAAATTACAAGCTCTTCAGGCTTAACAAGCCCTAAACGCTCGCGCGCCAATCTTTCGATTCCTTCGGGGGTTGAGTAGGTTTCTAAACTTGCCTTTAATTGTCGATTGTCCCGTTCAAGCTCTTCTATGCGGGTTTTTAATTCTCGTTCACGTAACTCAAGAGCCGCTATATTGTTGTATCTTACCAAATATGTTATCGACAGCGCAGTACAAAAAACCGCGGTTAGCAGAAACATTATTTCTGCAGAAAATCTTACTCTTTTTTGTCTGGTCTTTTTAAGTTCTTCGCTCATGTTTTGATTTAATCTCAGAAACTGAGCAGTGTGCCCGGTTTCTGAGAAGTTTCTTTCTTAAAGCTTAGTCTGCTTTTTCTTCCTTCGAGGGAATTCTGACTACAGATATCAGCTTATCATTATTGTCGAGGGTAATCAACTTAACGCCGGAAGCTGCTCTGCCCGTGTTTCTTATAGAATCGGAGCTTAGTCTGACAACTTTGCCGTTAGTGGTGACTACCATCAGTTCATCACCGTTAAACATGCGTTTAATGGCGAGAACTTCACCGGTCTTATCCATTATTTTCAGATTTATAACACCTTTGCCGCCGCGATGAGTGACTCTGTAGCTGTTTATGTCGGTCTTTTTGCCAAAGCCCAAAGCGGAAACGGTAAGCAGAGTGCCTTCGTAGTTGCTGTCGTCTTCGGGAATATCGCTCAAGTCTTCGTCAGGTGCGATTCCTTCGTCAACAATTTCCTCAACTTCCCCGTCATTCGGTTCATCCGATTTTACGGTTTCTATTTCGGCTACCATTTCTTGTTGTTCGTCGATCATTATAACTTCGCCGTTTTCGGTAACCTGCATGTCCCGGGTTTCTTCGCCTGTGCTGCGGCTAAAAACTTCCATGCCTATTACTTCGTCGTTTTTGCTTCTGAACGTGATGGCTTTTACGCCGCGTGCAGAGCGCCCCATTACCCTTACTTCATTTTCGGGGAAACGTATAGCGTAGCCGTTTTTAGTAGCTATTACTACCTGCTCTCCTCCGTGTATGGGCTTAACTCCAATTAATTCATCGCCGTCGTCAAGCTTTATTGCGATGATGCCCCGAGCGGTAGGTCTTGAGAATGCAGAAAGCATAACCATCTTAGAAATACCTTTTTTGGTTACCATGAATACACGCCGCTCATCGTCAAATTTCCTGATCGGCATTATAGCAGTAAGCATTTCGTTTTCTTCAAACTGAAGAAGGTTTACCATAGCTCTGCCGCCCGCCTGCCTGCCGCCTTCGGGAATCTGATATCCTTTTATCCAATGCACCTTGCCTATTGAAGTGAATACCATTAAATATGAGTGTGTGGTGGCTAAGAACATATGTTCAACAACGTCTTCGTCTTTTACACCCATAACATTGCTGCCTTTGCTGCCACGGCCGATTTGTCTGAACACGGTAGGACTCATTCTCTTAACATAACCGTTTTTGGTTAATGTTATGATAATGTCTTCTTCCTGCATTAAATCTTCAATATCAAGTTTTTCCGCGGTAGAAGCAGTGAGTTGAGTGCGTCGCTTGTCTCCGAATCTGGCTTTGATGTCTGATAATTCGGTTTTGACGATTTCTTTTATTTTTTCGTCAGACTCCAAAATGCCTTTCAATTTTTGAATTAAAGCGAGAGTTTCGTGATATTCGGCTGTGATTTTGTCTCTTTCTAACCCTGTCAGTCTTTGTAAGCGCATGTCCAAAATGGCTTGAGCCTGTCTGTCAGAAAGCATGAATGTGTCTATAAGACTCTGCTTGGCTTCGGCAGGATCATTTGCGCTTTTTATTAAATCAATTACCGCATCAAGATTGTCTAGGGCTATGGTTAAACCTTCGAGTATGTGTGCCTTTTCTTCCGCCTTTTTAAGCTGGAATACGGTGCGCCGTCTGATAACCTCGCATGAGTGCTTAATGTAATATTCCATCAAGCGCTTGATATCTAAGACCAACGGGCGGTTATCAACCAAAACCAAATTTATTACACCAAAAGTCGTTTGCATCTGAGTGTGTTTATAAAGTTGGTTTAATATAACATCAGTGTTTACGCCTTTGCGCAATTCGATGCAAACACGCATGCCCTCACGGCTGGATTCATCGCGAAGATCTGTGATGCCGTCGATCTTTTTGTCTTTAATTAAATCCGCAATAGAAGCAACCAATCGTGCTTTGTTAACCTGATAAGGCAGTTCTGTTACAACTATTCTGTCGCGCCCTTTGTTAAATTCTTCTATTTCTACGACACTTCGTATAGTTATGCTGCCACGACCGGTTTTGTAAGCCGACTCAATTCCTTCGGTTCCCATGATGATTCCGCCTGTCGGAAAATCGGGGCCGGGAACATATTCCATTATTTCGTCAATAGACAGTTCAGGTTCGTTTATAAGAGCAACAATACCGTCAATGGTCTCGTTTAAATTGTGCGAAGGCATGTTGGTTGCCATACCTACCGCAATGCCTGACGAACCGTTTACCAACAAATTCGGAAATTTGCTGGGCAGAACAAGAGGTTCGTTTAAAGAGCCGTCAAAGTTAGGCATCCAATCAACGGTTTCCATTTCAAGGTCGCGAAGCAATTCTTCTGCCAGCGCTTCCAGTCTTGCTTCGGTGTAACGCATCGCTGCCGGTTGGTCGCCGTCAACCGATCCGAAGTTGCCGTGTCCGTTAATCAAAGTATAACGTAGACTGAAATCTTGAGCCATTCTGACTAAAGTGTCGTATACAGCCGAATCGCCATGTGGGTGATACTTGCCCAAAACTTCACCGACAGCACGCGCAGCCTTAACATAAGGTTTTTTGCTGGTTATGCCCTGATCGTACATAGCGTAAAGAACACGTCGGTGAACAGGTTTTAACCCATCTCTTACGTCGGGAAGCGCGCGCCCTACGATAACGCTCATGGCGTAATCTATGTAGGAAGCTTTCATGTCGTCTTCAATGTTTATGTGTTTGTTATACCCACCCGGACCGCCTGTGCCGCCGCCCGCCGGAGGTATCGAGCAACCGTCTCCGCCGGCTTCGATGTCGGCTAAATCTAAAATTTCGGCGTCTTCTATATTTTCATTTATTATATCGTTATCCATTTGTTTTCCCTGCTATATTCACTTAAATATCAAGGTTTTTAACCTGTTTTGCATACTGTGTGATAAAGTCGCGGCGAGGCTCAACCTTGTCGCCCATGAGTACCGAGAAAATTCTGTCAGCTTCAGTTTCATCATCCGCTTTAACTTGTTTCAAAATTCTCGATTCTGGATTCATGGTGGTTTCCCATAACTGCTCGGGATTCATTTCACCAAGACCTTTGTATCTTTGCATGGTGACTTTGTCGGGGCCGCCAAAATCTTCTTCTATAATTTTGTCTTTCTCTTCGTCACTAAATGCGTATTTTTCGATTTTACCCTTCTTTAATTTGAAAAGAGGCGGTTGGGCTGCGTATAAATAGCCATTCTGTATGATTTCGGGCATATACCTGAAGAAAAAGGTCAGCAGCAGAGTTCTGATATGGGCCCCGTCAACATCCGCATCTGTCATGATAACTACTTTGTGGTATCTGATTTTGTTAATGTCAAAATCATCTTTGCCAACGTTAGTCCCAATGGCGTTAATGAGGTCTCTTATAGTTTCGCTGCCTAAAACTCTTTCTAAACGAGTCTTTTCAACATTGAGTATTTTACCTCGCAACGGAAGTATAGCTTGTATACGCCTGTCACGGCCCTGCTTTGCGGAACCGCCTGCCGAGTTCCCTTCGACTATGAATAATTCACATTTTGCAGGATCTTTTTCTGAGCAGTCTGCCAGTTTGCCGGGAAGCGAACCGCCCTCAAGAGCAGTTTTGCGACGCGTGAGCTCACGCGCTTTTTGTGCCGCCATACGCGCTTTCATCGACAAAAGTATTTTGTCCATTAAAGGACGCGCGGTATTCGGATTCTGCTCGAAATAATCATATAATACATCGCTTACAGCCTGATCAACGATAGCCCTTACTTCGGGATTACCAAGTTTGCCTTTGGTTTGTCCTTCAAACTGAGGTTCGGGAACACGTATGGACAAAACACCTATCAAGCCTTCGCGAGTGTCTTCGGTGGTAAGCTTAATTTCCCCGGCTTTGGCTTTTTCTTTGCCCAATATGTCGGGGTTCTCTTTTAAGTATTTGTTAAATACCTTTGTTAATGCACTTCTAAAGCCGACTACGTGCGTGCCGCCGTCTGTGGTGCTGATATTGTTTACAAATGCATAAAATTGTTCCGCGTAGCCGTCGTTATAAGACATGGCAACATCTATTTCTATGTTGTCTTTTTCTTTGTTAAAAGCTATAACGTCTTTGAAAATAGGGGTTTTGGTTTCGTTTAAAAAGTCTACAAAACTCGAAATGCCGCCAACATACTCAAAAGTATGACATTTTTGGGTCGAACGTTGTCTTAAAACAATCTTAACACCCTTGTTCAAAAATGCCATTTCGCGTAAGCGTTTTGACAAGATTTCATAGCTGAATTCGGTGTTTTCAAATATTTCTGAGTCGGGTTTAAAGCGAATTCTTGTGCCTGTTCTCGTTGCACCTTCGGTTATTGTCATTTCGCCGTTTGTAAAACCGCGCCTGAATGATTGCTGAAATATTTTGCCGTCACGCCAAACAGTTACGTCAAGCCATTCTGAAAGCGCATTAACAACCGAAATGCCTACGCCATGAAGACCGCCGCTGTATTTATAACTCTTTTTGTCAAATTTGCCGCCTGAATGCAAAACAGTCAGAATAACTTCTAATGCAGGTTTTCCGGTCGGTTCATGTATGTCCGTCGGAATACCGCGACCGTCGTCTAGAATAGACAAAGAACCGTCTTCATGCATATTTACTAAAACTGTCGAGGCATGCTTTGCCAAAACTTCGTCGATGCTGTTGTCTACTATTTCCCAGACCAGGTGGTGAAGACCGTCGCTGCCGGTGCCGCCGATATACATCCCCGGGCGTTTTCTGACAGCCTCAAGGCCTTCGAGAACCTTAATGTTGCGTGCTGAATATTCATCGTCAAAACCCGGCCCCAAATTGTCGTTTGAAGCAGAAATAACGGCGATTTCATCTGTTTCTTTGATGGGATCGTCCTGCCGGCTTTCGCCGGTAATTTCCGATTGTGTCATTTATATAACTCCTTGGTTACTGTAACAAGAATCTTTAACTGAATCATCTTTGCTGTAATAAGCTTGGTCGAACGGACTCAAAAGACATCGCTGCGAAAGAGCGTCTGACGAAAGAACTGAACCGAACCATTTTCCGTCGACGGTTTTTATAGCCGATCTAAGCTCTGAAACAGGCTTTTCTGATATGATTTGTGATAATATTTGAGTCTTTCCCTTATCATCAATAGTCTGAAGATTGATGATCAACTCGCAATTATCAAGGTTTATAAAATCATTTTGACCTATGTGTATAAGCATTTAGCCTCCTTCGCCAATAAAAGGCTTAAGGTATTTGTACCACCGCGCATCGAAAAATTCTAAACTCTTTATATCTGAAAGATCTACTCGGTCAGGCATACAACCGGTTCTGAGAATAATGGCTCTGGTTATTTCTTTTTGAAGCTGAGCAAAAGTCTCTTCATCAAACTCAACTGATAAATCTTTGCCAAGCTCGGTGATAAGAGAGTCTGAGGCACTGTAAAGATCCTCTTTTATGCTGTTGTATTCCAACTCTGATAGACCTAAACCGCTTTCTGAGACTTCTTCGTAGGTCAGCCAAGGCATTTCTGATATCAATGTCATCGCTTTGAGCCGAGTCGATTCTTGGCTTTTATATAAACACATGGCACATACTCCGTCGCTTGAACGGGTAGGTACGGCCCGACAAATTATGCAAAGCTTGTAGCCCTTGTCGGTGAGACCCTTTATCCGGGCAGAGCTTTTTTGACAGCACCGTTTGATGCCTTCTGCCAAGTCTTTATCTTTTACGCCTTTAACTTCTGTTATGGGTTCTTCTCTCCAGTCGGGCCAAATGGACTCTTCGATATTCCTTTTGACTTCTTCGGGAATAACGCCGACTCTCGCGCATATCTCCGTTATTTTCATATCGGGAAAAGTATTGTTCAGTTTTGAAATAATCTCTGATCTCAAAAATGTTAAAGTCTGCATCCACTGACTGTCTGATACGGCTAAAAACAATCTTCCCTTTATTAGTCTGTAAGGATAAGTGTGAGACGCGAGCACAATTCCGACTACATCTTTCCAGCTGTTTATAAGTCTTCCGAGGGCCAGCATACTTTTGGCAATCACATAACGTTTTTTAATGTCACCGCCGTCTTTTCTTAAAGATGCCAGGGCTTTTATCAAACCTTGTTGCAACGGCTTAATCACTTGGCCGCTGCTTTTTTTGTTTTTCTCGAAATTTTCCATCAACGGATTTTTTGGTGCTTTGTTTAAAGATGTAATCAAATTTTTACCTCTCTATACATATACTACAGAGAAGAAAAAATCACGATAGGCTATACTACCCCAAAACACTCAAAATTTCAACTTAAACTTCT
>Ga0265293_10003789_pt1 | contig 27570 bp, 23 predicted proteins | sample Munlanlewell138R_FD_192505 | JGI IMG/M metagenome (GOLD analysis project Ga0265293, IMG submission 192505) | Leachate microbial communities from a municipal landfill in Southern Ontario, Canada - Leachate well 138R | ecosystem: Engineered > Solid waste > Landfill > Unclassified | place: Canada...
AGACGCCAAACGCTATATCGCCAGCCGAGACGAGGCTGTGGTGGTCAAAGCCGCAGGGTTGGCTGCCGGAAAAGGGGTTTTTGTCTGTGACGACCCTGCTGACGGGATTATCGCGGCAGAAAAAATTATGCAGAATAAAATTTTCGGCCAAGCCGGAAACAGAATCGTCGTTGAGGATAAGCTTTTGGGCGAAGAGGCTTCGATATTGGCGTTTGTTGACGGGCGAAATATTTACGTGATGGAATCATCTCAAGACCATAAAGCAATCGGCGACGGAGATACCGGCCCGAACACCGGAGGAATGGGAGCGTACAGCCCGGCTCCGATAGTAACCGAAAAATTAATGTCACAGATAGACCGCGAAATTCTTGTTCCGGTGGTTGACGGAATGAACCGCAGCGGAACACCCTACAAAGGTATATTATATGCTGGAGTAATGGTAACCGCGGCGGGCCCGAGAGTTTTAGAATTTAACGTTCGTTTCGGCGACCCTGAAACTCAGCCGATATTAATGCGGCTGAAAAGCGATTTGCTCGAAGTGATGCTGGCTGTGTGCGATGAAAAATTGGACGAGATAACTTTAAAATGGGACCCGCGTCCGGCGGTTTGCGTGGTAATGTCGGCAGGCGGATATCCGGGAGATTACGAAAAAGGCAAAGTTATTACCGGAATCAACCAAGCCAACCAGCTCGAAGATGTTTATGTCTTTCAGGCAGGTACGGCCAGCAAGGACGGGCAAATCGTTACTAACGGCGGACGAGTCTTAGGGGTAACCGCCGTAGGCAAAACAATCGAGCAGGCGAAGAGCCGGGCCTATGAAGCGGTTGAAAAGATAAGTTTCGAAGGCGCATATTTTAGAAAAGACATAGCGGATAAAGCACTGAGAAGAACAAAGGCATAATGAAACATCATGCCGACCAAAATAAAAAACAATGTCAGCGTTCCGGATAAGAAAAAAAGCCTCTTATATCGGCTGTTCGGTATTTTCATCTGCGTCGGATTGTTTCTGGCGGGTTTCAAAATCATCGGCCACTTTTTAAGTCCGCTGGCGGTCGAGGAATTCGCAAGAATCACACAAACCCGAATCCGAGCCGATTCGGTCGATGTAAAATTCAACGGCTCGATAACGATACAAAATCTGCAAATCAGCCCCGAGCAGCAGCGTCCTTATGATAATACGATTTTGCGGGCGAAAAAATTAAACGCAAAATTCGGATTAATCAGCCTTGTCAGTTTCCGGCCGAAATTAAAAAGAATCAGCATCGCGGATTTTATATTAGACGTTCAGGAAAATCTCGATGACGGCAGGTGGAACGTAGATTCACTCGTATCTTTTCCGAGCAGACCGCAAGGCGGCAGGCTTGCTTCGATAAAACTTAAAAACGGCAGGATTAACTACAGCAGAGCAAAAGACCAAAACATTAAGATAATTGCTTCTGTCGGGATACAAGGCAAGCTCGAACCGTCAGGCAGAGGATATATATTCGAGCTTGACACCGCAAAAATAAAAATCGCCGACCACAGAAAACTGAAAGGTTCGTTCGAACCGGGAAAAGTAAGTTTATCGGGAGATATTTCAACAGAAGACCTGCCCATATTCGAAAGTTCGTTCAGATGCAGAATCGATAAATGCGAATATATCTATGACAGCCAAAATAATTATACGCTCGAAGTTTTGATTGATGAAATGGCGTACAAAACAAGGCCTGCGGTTTTCAGAAAACAGCCGCAAATTTCCGAAGTAACGGCAACAACGCGCGTATTCGATTCTATACATAATATTTTCGATGGATACGACCCAAGCGGAATAATAGGAATTGAACTTAAGGCCTCGGGAAACTGGAGCGAGCCTAATACCGCGTCACTTGACGGCGCAGTAATATGCAAAGGTGTTCGAATCAGAAATAGAAAATTTCCTTATACGGTCGAGAATATCACAGGGCCGATAGTTTTTACCGAAAAGCTTCTAAAAGTCGGGCCTTTGAAAGGAAATCACGGCTTGGTCAAGCTGGAAATAAACGGTCAATTCGATAATCTCGGCCCGAATATCGAAGGAAATCTGCATATTACCAGCGATAATATGATTTTAGACCAAGACCTTTACAATGCGCTTAATGAAAAACAGCAAAAGCTCTGGAACCAGTTCGAACCAACCGGCATTACAGCATTCAAATACAGTCTAAATAAACCGGCCAATGAGCCGTCCGATTTCGGGCTGGACGTTCAATTATTAGATGTTAACAGCACATTCGAGCATTTCCCGTATCCGCTCGAGCAATTGACGGGCAATCTGTTTTTTGACAGCAGCAGCATAAAGGTAACAAACCTGCGCTCACAAAAAGACGAACGAGCGGTTTTGATAAACGGCATACTCAGTGACACTAATACGAATCAGCCTAAATATGATTTGATTATCGATGTCGAGAATCTTCCGCTTGACGATACACTTGCTTTGGCACTTCCGCAGCGTCAGCGGAATGTTTATAATCAGTTCAAACCGTCCGGTTTCGCCGACGGGTCAACGAAAATTGTCAGCAAAGAAGGTGAATTCGGGAAAATAAATTTTGTCGCGGACCTTGCTTTCAGAGATACGAGCTTGCAGCCTTCGATGCTTTCTCGTGCGGTTACGGATATAAAAGCCGCCGGTCAATTCAGAAATGATTCTATAACTTTCAGCGAATTTAACGGCCTATACGCAAACATTCCTGTTTCGCTCACAGGCAGAATCGAGCCTTGCGAAAAAGGTGATGATATCGGCTACGAATTGACAATAACAGGCGAAGATGCCGAATTAGGTGAGGAAATGTTCGAGCTTATTCCGCAGGATTTTAAGGGTTTTATAAACGAATTCCAGCCTTCCGGTACGGTTGATTATTCGGCAGTTCTTAAAAAAGACGCGGACGCGGAAAAACCAGATTATAATATCGAGCTGAACTGCAAAAACGTAGCCGTAAATTCTTCGGTTTTACAAAAAACCATTAAAAATATACAAGGCCGATTATTTATCACGCCGAATGACATCACGTTCATAGATATAGAAGGAAAAACAGAAGATAATTCACCGGTGACATTGAACGGCTCGATAGTTCTGGGAGAAATATCAGAAAAACAGAACAGGCTAAGATTCACCGCTGAAAATTTTGTGCTGGAACATATCACTGTTCAGCAAATACAGGGTGATATCGGTTACGACAGAATCGGTCGTCGCTGGGTTTGCGATAATTTTACAGCGAGGCTGCACGGCGGAAATCTTGCGGGCAGATTTTCTCTTGGTGATAAAGACAATAGAAATGCGTTCGAATTTCAGTCGGGCTTTAAGGAAGTCAGCTTGCAGGAATTTTTAAAAGACCAAGCAGAGCGCGAAACTGCAGGCGGAATAACAAGCGGAACTTTAAACGGCTCGATAAGTCTATCCGGAAGCAAAGGTCAAGTCAGCAGTTATTTCGGGACATGCACAGTAAATATAAACGACATAAGGATAGGCAGGCTGTCACCGGTTGCAAGAGTTTTATCGGCATTAAAACTTCAAGAGCCTGCCGATTACGCGTTTGAAAATATGTCTTTCGATTCCTATATCAAATCATCGGTAATGTATTTCGAGAGGTTCGAGCTTACAGGAAAAACGCTGAACTTCACAGGCAAAGGAACGATGGAAATAAACAGTAAAAATCTCGACTTGAAATTGGCGGTGCGCGGGCCGCGTCTGGCTGATATTGACCCGCCGCTAATCGGATTTTTGACGGACATACTCGGACAGGCGGTTCTTGGAATGGAAGTTACGGGAAATATAAATAATCCGCAGGTTACGATTCAGCCGCTGCCGTTAATAAAAGGTTTGATAGAACTTTTTGGAATACCGAACCAATGACGATAATTCGGCAAGACCAACAAGATAAAAACGCGATATCGATAATACGAGAAAGCTCTAAAAAAACAGGTCTGGATATTCACCGAGCAAAGATACGAAGAACATCGTCTCGTTTCTGTCTGGGGGTAGAACACGGAGATTATAACGGCACGGAATTGTTCGGTGTCGGTACGGACAGATTTATCTGGCTTGGGTATAAGCCAAATGATAAAGGGCAAATCAGAGCGTACAGCATAAATTTTCCTGATGACGGAATAATTGATTTGGAGCTGGGTTCGATAGAGAAAAATGATTCTGAAAAATTGAAGAACTCGTGGGGCAGATTTGTCGGCGGGACGGATTTTGTTCTGCGGAATCAGGGATATAAACTCACTCGCGGAATCGATGCTGTTATTTATGGAAATATACCCGGCGGCGGAATGAGCAGGTCGGCATCGCTGACATTAAATCTGATTCTATCGCTGCTTGAAGTTAATGAAATTGAAATAACCGATAAATTCAAACTCGCCGAGCTTGCTAAATCGGTAGAAAATGATTTTATCGGTTCGCCGTGCGGTATTTTGGACCAGATAATGATAGCGTTTTCAAAACAAGGCTATGGAACGCTTTATAATCCCAAGAAACAAAATGTTTCTCATATCCCGGCGGGAAAATGGCCTATTGATTTTAGGTTTGTTTGTCTGGATACCGGAACAGTCCGTCCGGGTCTGGAAAAATCAACTTATAAGATTCGTCGGGCACAATGCCAAGAGTTTGTCGCAATTTTAAAGAAAAATGGTTATGATATTGAGCATTTAGCGGATATAAAAGAAGAATCGAGGTTCGATGAGATTTGCGCGGGATTCGGGTCTTCATACCCGAATCATTGTGAGCTTTTAAGATATATCTTCTTTGCTCAAAAGAGGTTATATCAGATGCTCGATGCGTGGCGGTCGGGTGATATCGCTGCAATAGGCCGGATATTTCGTCAAGACGGAATCGGCTTGCGGGATGAATACAAAATATCCGGGCCTGAACTGGAAACGATGTGCGAAATCGCCAGAGGCGCGCCGGGTGTTTTAGGCGAAAGAATGTTAGGCGGCGGCGATAAAGGAGCTGCCGGAGTAATTGTTAAAACTGAAAATTTAGACGATTTGAAAAAGGCTATTGACGAAATTTATCCGAAAAAGTATCCGTCATTGGCGGATAAATATGCGATACATACTTGTAACACGGTTGACGGAATAGTTTTACTGGAAGATTTGATTTAGAAAGGGATTGGCCAGCCTGCAATCAGATTATGAACGAACAAAACGATACAAACAGAGGAAGCTTTAACGCGACAGTCGTCGGCAACAGACAAATAGGCAAACGTTTTTATAAACTGCTGCTTCAATTCGATTCAGCCGGTGCCGCAGCTTTTGCCAAAACAAAACCGGGTCAGTTCGCAGAAATTGACCCGTCTCGAACAGCCTTGCCCGCTGAGCAAAAAATACCGGAAGATATGGCCGATGCCGTTCAGCGCGAAATTATCCTTCGCCGTCCTTATAGTTTCTGCGATGTAATCTCTAAAGATAACAAGACCGCGGTCGAGATTCTCTACTGCGTGGTAGGCCCTGCTTCGATACGGTTAACTACTCTCAAAGAATCGGATACGCTGAGCATTATCGGGCCGCTCGGTAACGGTTTTTGCATACCGCAAAACAAAAAAATAGCTTTGCTCGTATCCGGAGGAATGGGAGCTCCGCCGATACTTCATCTTGCGAAAATAATCGGTTTAGAAAATCCGATGATTCAGGCAATAGCTTTTGTCGGAGCGAAAACGAAAATGGAGCTGCCCTTCGAAGGACGCATTGACGAAGTTTCGAAGGAAATCGGTTTTCCCGTTCATGCTTTCGCACAATACGGCGTTGAATCTCAGATTGCAACCGATGACGGCTCTTTGGGTTTTGCCGGGCCTATAACAAAATGTCTGACGGAGTGGCTCGATAAAAATCCGCAGAAAGCCCAAGAAGCTGTAATTTTCGCCTGCGGGCCTGAAGCAATGCTGGCTGAGGTCGCGCGAATCGCAAATGAGAAAAATATAGATTGTCAGGTCAGTATGGAGCGAAGAATGGCCTGCGGAATCGGAGTCTGCCAAAGCTGTACGGTCGAATGTAAAACGCCGAACTCAACGGAAACTGTTTATAAATTATGCTGCAAAGACGGCCCGGTCTTCGACGCAAAAGAAGTTGTTTTTAGTGCAGGAGAACATAGAATTTAACTTGAGGCGCCAAATTGGCACCTCAAGTTGCTTAAAATAAACAGTTTATATGGAAAACCAAGGATGTCTGAGAAAAACACTTCTATAATACCTGCCGAGAGGATTTGCCGGAGCATCCTCCTGATGAGAGGGCATAAGGTCATATTAGATAAGGACTTGGCAGATTTATATGGGGTATCAACAAGTAACTTGAATAAAGCTGTTGCCCGCAATATAGACCGGTTTCCTGATGATTTTATGTTTCATTTAAACCAGAAAGAATTTGAAAACTTGAAGTTCCATTTTGGAACATCAAGTTGGGGCGGAACAAGAAAACTACCTCGCGTCTTTACAGAACAAGGCGTTGCTATGCTTTCCAGTGTGTTACGAAGCAAACGCGCCGTCGCAGTTAATATCGCTATAATGCGTACGTTTGTAAAGCTGCGAGAAATTCTTTCAACTAATGAGATGCTAAGAAAAAAGATAGAATCGATGGAACAAAAATACGAAGAACAGTTCAAACTGATATTCAATGTTCTTTCAGAAATGGTTGCGACTGAATCAAAACCAAAATCACAAATCGGGTTTTTAGCTGAAGTAAAAGAAATGCATGTAGAAGAAAGAAAAAAAAGAAAACAAAATTAAATTAAGAGCCTCTAACAAAATAAACAGTGGCACGGGCATCTTGCCCGTGAAACCTGTAAATCACGTCCTTGAAGGCCGTGCCACGAAAAAAGGCTCTTCTTGTTAGAAACTCTAAGAAAACTCATGACGATAATAGATAAATTTTTTGATTCTTATAAAAAACTTGAAAAATTCCTAAGCAAATGGATTGGGGATTTGGACAAAAAATGCAATAAAAATTCAAACAATCACGTAATGGGATCGTTTATTAGAAAATAGATTATGAGTGAAAACACAGATATTTCGATTGATTTTGCGGGATTGAAGCTGGCTAATCCGGTTTTTTTGGCTTCGGGCACATGCGGATACGCTGATGAGTTAGGTGATTTTACGGACTTGAACCGGCTGGGCGGTTTTATTACCAAAAGTATCACGCTGAAACCTCGAAAAGGCAACCCTGCTCCGCGAATCGTCGAAACCGATGCCGGAATGCTGAACGCAATCGGGCTTGCAAATGTCGGGCTGGACGAATTTGTTCAAAATAAGGTTCCGCTGCTGGAAAAACTCAAAGCTTCGATTTTTGTTAATGTCGCCGGCGAGACAATCGAAGAATACACCGCTGTGGTCGAACGCTTAAAGGATGTTAACGCTATCGCCGGATTTGAGCTGAATATAAGCTGTCCCAACGTGAAAAAAGGCGGGATAACTTTCGGAACAGACCCGAATCTGGTCAATGAAATCACCTCGGCAGTTAAAAAATCCGCAGGACAAAAGATTCTCGTCGTCAAGCTCTCGCCGAATGTAACGAATATCTGCGAAACCGCACAAGCAGCCGTCGAAGCCGGAGCAGATGCGCTTAGTTTAATCAATACCTTCACCGCGATGGCTATAGATATCCAATCGAGAAAACCTGTTCTGGCCAATAAAACCGGCGGACTTTCAGGCCCTGCGATAAAACCAATAGCCCTTTATATGGTGAATAAAGTTTACAATGAAGTCACCAAGAACCGCGGTATTTCGATTCTCGGAACCGGCGGTATTAGAAACGCTTGCGATGCAATCGAATTTATTATAGCCGGAGCTTCGGCGGTCGCCGTGGGGACGTGGAATTTCATTGACCCAAGCTGCTCGATGAAAATTATCGAAGGGATTAAAAAATATCTCGTCCGGCAAAATATTAATTCCGTAAAAGAGTTAATCGGAACATTACAGGTGTAAAAATGCAAACGCTTCAGATGCTAAGAGATTATTTTCCGACCGCTGTTTATACAGGCAAATGCTTGGTATTTATAAGCGAAGACTGGCGGGTCGAGCTTACCGAGCATAAAGACAGTGATTTCAGTAAAAATACCGAACAGCCGTCGACTATAAGAGTTCGTGTTTTCAAAAAGGCATTGAACGGCGAATTCGTACCCGGCCATTACGAAGATTTTCAGCTCGGTTCGCTCGGCGAACTGGCAGAGCAGATTGAGAAATATGTCCAGATGGCTCTCGGCTCAAATCTTCGTGAAAATATCCAATAAGAGAACCTGCGAAACCGCAGTGTCTATTTTTATAATGAATAATCTAAAAATCGAACAGACTGACAGCGGGGTAATTTTTCACGTCAAAGTTGTGCCGGGAAGCAGCATAACGAAAATCGCCGGAATTCTTGACGGAATGCTCAAGGTCAAAATCGCCGCTGCTCCGGAAAAAGGAAAAGCTAATCAGGCTCTAATCGAATTTCTTTCGAAAAAACTGGGCGTAAAGAAAAACAACATCGCTATCGTGTCAGGTCAGATTAGTCCCGTCAAGACTGTAAGTATCGGTTCAATTTCAATTGAAAATATTCTCTCGGCCTTGGAGCCGGATTAAGCAAAGTATCGAATGTCTGAAAAGATAAATACAACTGGTTCTAATCTTTGGGAACGCGAAGCTTCGCTGGGATATATGCTTCGTCTTGCCGGGCCGATGGTGATAACCAATATCTCATTTACGATTATGCAGTTTATCGACAGGCTGATGATTTCCCGCGTCGGCACAAGCGCACTTGCTGCGATTTGGCCTGCCGTGATGGTTTCATTTTTACCTTCAGGTTTTTTGCTGGGAGTTTTAACAAGCGTCAATACCTTCGTCAGCCAGTGTTTCGGAAGAAAACAATATAACGACTGCGCGAATTACTGCTGGCAGTCCGTAAACTTGGGATTAGTTTATTCGGTTATTTCGCTGATGATTTTCTGGCCTGCGGCGGGCTGGATTTTTCGAATGATGGGTCAGCCCGAATCGATTATTCCGATGCAAGTAACATATCTTCGAATCATGCTTTATTGTCAGTTTTTGGCTGTGTTTATCTGGTCAAGCACACAATTTTTTATGGGTATTCACCGCCCGATAATTACGATGTGGGCCGCGATTATCGAACAAATTATTAATGTTTTTTGCAATTATGTCCTGATATTCGGTCATTTTGGTTTTCCGCAGATGGGTCTTGCAGGTGCAGGATGGGGAACATTTATCGGGATGAGCGTCGGCTCGGCGATACGAATGGCTGCGTTTTTAAGCGGTGATGTGAACAGGGTTTATCAAAGCCGTAAAAGCTTTAAAATTGATATTCCGCGAATTATGGACCTTGTCAAAATCGGGTTTCCCGCGGGTTTGGCTATTGCGTTAGGAGTAGCTTCGTGGGGCATAATACTGGCGGCTCTGATAGCGAGATTCGAAAAAGAAACAATGGCCGCGACAACCGCAGTACTTTCCTGTATGAACGTTTCCTTCATGCCGGTCGTAGGTATATCTACGGCGTTAACCGCTGCGGTGGGTAAATCCATCGGAAGCGGACGCAAGGAACTGGCTGTAAAGCAAATTAGAATGTGCGTGCGTATTGCTATGGTTTACATGGGTTTTATCGGTATATGTTTTCTTTTGTTCAGATACCAAATCATGAAGTTCTGGGCTCCGTTAGACGATAAAGTCGTTGCAGCCGGAGTTAATATATTGATTATCGCCGCGATTTTTCAGCTTTTTGACGCTCCTACGATAACATATACCGGCGCTCTTAGGGGCGCAGGCGATACTGTTTGGCTTGCTTTGGTTTCGTCTTTCGGAGTATTCATAATACTGGGGCTGGGAGGCTGGTTAATGGTAACTTTTTTCCCGCAAACCGGTGAATTCGGACCTTGGTCGGCGGCGCTTGCCGAAATAATGTTTGTCGCGACCGCTCATCATTACAGATTTAAGAGCAAGAAGTGGATGAGAATAGATTTGTTCAAACGACGCGTTATGGAGATGCCTGCGGAAATCGGGCCGGCTGTCGAATAAAAATACCGATAGGCAAAAATATAATGAAAAAACTCGCATACATAACGATTTTTCTTTTGCTCAGTCCGGTGATATTTGCTCCTCGGGCAAACGCTAATTTGGCAAACCAAAACAAAAGCGGCCTGTACGTCAAATCCATCGAGCAGGTTCTGCGGCTTGACCCGGACGAAATCGATTTAGGGATAGCCGCTCTGATAGTCGCCGAAGAATGGTCTGATGTTCTGCCCGGACGAAGGTATCAGCAGCGGCTGGACGATATGGCGTATGAAATCCGCCGTCGAATTGACAAACAGAAACTTCAAAACAGCCCCAAAGCCGTTAACATAATTAACGAGTATCTTTACAATGAGCTTGGTTTCAAATCCGTCACCGAAGCCTCCGACGCCAACGATTTATTTCTGAACTCGGTAATGGACCGCAAAAAAGGATATTGTTTGAGTCTTTCTTTTCTTTATCTGGCTATCGGCGAAAGAGTAGGATTGCCCCTTTACGGAGTTGTCGTGCCCGGACATTTTTTCGTCAGATACGATAACGGTTCGGTTCGATTTAATATCGAAACTACCAGCGGCGGCGGGTATCAGGATGATGAGGCTTATCGGAAAAAATTCAACGTTCCGCAGGGCGCAAATGACAGCATATATCTTAAAAACCTCAATAAGCTTCAAAGTATCGGATGCTTGTTCAATAATTTAGGAAATGTTTACAGCCAAGCCGGCAACACCGCAGCGGCGTTAAAAGCTTTGGAGAGCGCGGTTAGAATCAACCCGTCGCTCGCCGAATCCCGAACGAACCTTGGGAACATATATCTTCAGCAAGGACGCGTCAATGAAGCGATAGCGCAGTACCGTCAGGCTTTGCGGATTATTCCAGATGACGCCAAAACATATAATAATCTGGGTAACGCATACATGCAGCAAGATTGGTTCAGTGATGCTATCGGTGCTTACGAAAAAGCTATCCGGCTCGACAATAAAGCCGTAGATGCCCGAAGTAATTTGGCGATTCTTTACAGTAAATTGGGGATGTACGACAAAGCCGTTTGGGTTTTAAAAGAGGCTATCGAAATAGACCCCAGCCGAAGCCAGCTCTTCAGCAGGCTCGCGAGTATATATTTCGATTCCGGAAAATATCCGGACGCCGTCAAAGAATATAAACGAGCCCTGCAGCTCAACCACAGAGACACTGACGCACATTTCGGGCTTGCTCTTTGCTACAACAAACTCGGCAAGTATAAAGACGAAATTCGTTCATATAAAGACGCTCTATCGGTCAGGCCGGATATGGCATCGGCGATGATTAATCTCGGTAACGCGTATTTCAATCAGAAAGAATACGACTCGGCTATTAAGCAATATCGCCAAGCTATACGATTTTCTCCCGATGAGCCTATAGTTCACTATAATCTCGGCGCGGCTTTGTCCAACGAGGGAAATTTTAAAGACGCCGTAGCGCCTTATCTGAAAACTATCGAGCTTAATCCGCAAATGTCCGAGGCTCATCACGGACTGGGAATTGCGTATTATAATCTTAAATTATATCAGCCTGCCAAAAAACATCTTACAATCGCACAGCAGCTCGGCGTGGAAGTTAACGAAAATCTGCTCAAATCCGTAAACCGCTTGGCAAAGTAACAAAAACATCTTTCTCAAACGAACCGACCCTATAGTTCTTTTCATTCTTTTCATTCTTGTTTGTGTCCGCTTGTTGTCCGCTGGATGTCCGCTTGTTGTCCATTTGTTGTCCATTTTGCTGTCCATCGATTTGGTAATTTTGCCAGTTAAGTATGGTTATGATGCGGTATTTGCTGGTTGTTTGTTGTCCGATTTGCTGTCCGTTTTCGAGGTACTTCAGAATTCTCTCGATGGTAGTTTGTGAAATTCTTGTAATTTTACTTAGCTCTTTTCTACCGATAATAAGCTGGCCGGGATTGAGTATCATCTTTTCATTATTAAAGATAAATTCGTTTCTCTCGTGATTAGCTTTAAGCAGAAGAACAACCCAGACGTGCAGATACGAACTTTTGTAAACTAAAGCCGGTTTTATGTTTTCATCGAGTCTATCTCAATCACCGCAATAGGCAAAAATATGAATACCGGCAGCCATGCCCAGAAAGCGGGTATGATATTTTCGAAAAATACCTCAGTTGCCATCATTTTGCAGATGAAAGTGGTGATAAAACAGGCTCCGGTCAAAACAAAGCTAATCGCTATTGCGCTTTTCATACTTCGCGGGTCACGGCAAATCAAAACAGGCAAACTTATCAAAAGCATCACAATATTAATAAGCGGGTCGGTAATTCGGAACTGTTTCTGGCTGTGAAGCTGGGCAAGGTCGCGAACTTTGGTCGGATTCGCCGCAAGTTTAGATAATTGCGAAGAGCTTAAAAGAGTCAAATGCTGCGCCCTGTGTCTAAGAGGAATATCGGTAGGAGTCAAATCTGTAGAAAAGCTTTCTATCGGTTCGGCTCCGGTAGCTGATGCTTTGGGGGTATATCTGCCTTCGACCAGCCGCCAAATATTTGCCTTTTCGTCGTAGACAGCCTCTTTTGCAGATATTACCCCTGTAACCGTCCAGCTTAGCGAATTGGGTATTCTCCGCCGGGTAAGAATCGTAGGATAGTTCATCGTAGCTGTTTTTACATCGAAATTCAAAGCACGAATCAGCGCACCGTTGGCATCGGTTATAAATTCGACTCTATAAGTTTCCTCGCCCGGAAGTGCATCACGAGCACGGACAAGATGAGGGGCCAGCGACGGAATAATAATTTCCTGGTCGATTATAACTAATCCGGTCAAAATCAAAGCTAAAATAAGAATCGGCACTATTACCCTTGTCAGACTCACGCCCGAAGCCATAAGTGCAACAAATTCTCCGCTTCGTACCATTTTTCCGATTGAAAAAGAAGCGGCTACGACAATTATGATTCCGGCAAAATCCCTAAAATATAAAGCGCTGTTTATCGCGTAATAGCTGAGAATATTACCGAGCACCCCAAAAAAACCGATTCCTGATTGCTCCGCAAATTCGTCAATATTGACGAACAAATCGATGATTACGCGAAGGCCCATCAGCACGCCAAAAAATATGCCGTAACCGACCAAAAAGTTCTTAGCAATATATTTATCGAGCAGTTTCATTGTAAAAACTCTAATTTTTCAAAAGCTTGCGATATAAATAAAAAGCCAGAAGCACAAGAACCACAAATCCCAGCCATATTAGCATAATACCTGTGTTCAGTGACAGCCCTTTGTGCTTTGTTACGTTTTTGCCCATCATTAAAAAAACAGTCAAAAGTAAGGCGGGAATAGTACTGATACCGAAAGCCGTCAGAATATGTCCGCCTCGAAAGATAACACCCAATGCGATTCCGATTAATATTAACGGAACGCAACTGATTCCCAGTGCGAGCCGAGTATGAATCTCAGCTTGTATGTCGATTAACGTACTGGAAACCCTTGTATTGAAAATATCTCTAAGCCGCTGCAGCTTATCGCTCGGTTCGATTTCAAGAATTGATTTTTCAATATCGCCTGAAGCGCTGTTCGAAATACTGTGAACATCGAGTCTGTGCCTTAACTCGGCAGGCAATAACAGCCCCGGAATAAATCTTCGTCCTGCCGCAAAACCCTCGCTTCCGTCGGGTCTCTGCCATCGCGGGCTGTAAAGCTCCATTTTTATTGTCGGGTCAAATTCATCGCCTTCTATCTGAAGAGCCGCTTCGGAGCAGTACCAGTTCTGCATAAGCTCTCCGGTATCCGTATCGTATTGCTGAACTTCGACTTGTCCGGATAGATACAATTCTTTCGCATCATTATTCGGATTTATGTTAGGCCTGCACGAATCCGCTCGAAATCTAATACTGTTAGGCTCGCCGAATAATTCGTAATAATCGTTGCTGTCGGATAATTTTAGGGAAATATCCTGAGCGAACAATTCTATGACAAGCTGGGCATGACTTTGACGCGCGGCTGCTTCGACGGGATAAAATTCAATCGGGTTGGCTTGGATTTTTTTCATCTCGCCGATTCTCTTGAATTGAATATTGTCCCCCAAAAGCGAAGCAAATTCGTGAGTTATCGGAAGCCTTTCGAAATAAAACCACTGCTGATTTTCGGTATCCATCTGATAAATACGGTTCGCTACGATTTGAACCTCATTGGATTTCTGACGAGAAGTAAATTTAACAGCAGCGCTTTCGGCGGCGATGATTCTTCGAACCATACCTCGTTCGAGCGTAAAAACTATCGGCCCTGATAAGACGTCGTTGGCAAGGTTGGCATGGTCAGCATAAATAACATATTTTCCTTTCGGCGGAAGGTCGTAAAAACCTCTTCGCTCGATATTTCGAAACAAAATCTGTTTTGCATCGGATTTCAATGTTGATTCGCCTAACTGAACGAAAATCGGAACCACATGAAAACTAAGCAGAAGATTTATCGTCGCCACGATTATCGCTATCGCCAAACCCGGATAAACCAGCGTCCATAAACTTATTCCGCTCGCTTTGCAGGCATCAAGCTCGTTATCGCCTGCAAATCGTCCATAAACCAGAGCCACCGCGAACAAAGTTGACAAAGGAAGAACAAACGTCAGCGTAATAGGAAGCGAATAACCGAGGATGGGAAGAACCTGACTTGGCCCGATTCCGAATTCCTGAACGGGCCTTAATATGCTAAGCAGACTCATAATAACCGTCAGAGCCACAGTAGCCGGAATCAAAACCTTCAGAAGTTCGCGGAATATATATCTATGAAGAATAAAAACCATATTCTTGGATAATCCTTTATCACGGTTTTAGCGGATTTTTTGTTCCAATTTGTGATATTGTAAGCAAAAACCGCTTGTTTACCAGCATATTTTCCAAAGTCTTTAGCTAAATCGCCGATTTGGCGTCAAAAGGTTCTTCGCAAAATAATCATTCGGATAACATCAGCTTTTATTAGATTTGACGGAACGGGTTTTAGTTTGTAAAAATCCGTGTTTTATTCGAAGAAAGGACTAATCTACTGAGATTTTTTCGTCGCCGATTTCGTCGGGTGATTGAGGCTCGGCTGACTGACCCGCTGCGATTAGAGCTTTGTAGAAACACCAGCCAAGCCCTCCGATAATCAGCAAAAACACAACGGCAAGAATAATATAGGAAATCCCGCTTAATCCTTCGTGAATCATCGGCTCTGTTTGCTGAGCGGCCAAACCTGCGGTCAGCGCGAAAAGTTTTGCCGCGATAAAAAGACTTATAACCATCGCTGCGATTACACCTGCCCATCTTGCGGACCAAGATGCCTGCGAAACAGCAGTATTATATTTATCCACTGCGAAACCCGCAGCCAGCAATGCCGCGGCAGCCAAAACCACAGAGACGATTCCTAAAAGATTTGCGTTCAGACTTAAAAATAGATTAAGACCCAAAAGAACCGCCGCCGCCATAGAGCACGCCAAAGCAGCAAATCCCAAACTTCGACCCGCGTATGCGGATATATTTTTCTCGTTCGAATCGGAATCGGATTTATTCGGGCTTCGGTAAATCGTAAACGCCAGCGAAATCATCGGAGTGATTACCACAACAATCAGCATTCCGACGCAATTGCCGATGTTCCATTGGCCTCGGGCGTTTCTCAACAGGCCTTGTCCGGCGTTGACATCATCGAAAAGCTGCCAAAAGAATAATGTCCCTAAAACAATCGGAATGACTATCCGAATCAAATAGTCCCACCATTTTCCGAGCTGCCAGTCACTTCGGCTGTTAGCGTGTCTTCTGAGCGTGTCAATCCGCCAAAGCCAGCCGAGAATAACACATTCTAATAATCCCAAAAACGCTATGCCCCATGTCCCGTTGACGAATCCGTCGATAACGCTAAGCCAATTCAGCCCGCCCGCGGTGACATATATAAGACCCAACAGCAAACCTATCAGGCTCATCATCGGAAGAACAACATCTCTTCGCCAGCCGGTCTTATCAACGATGCTTGCGAGTATCGATTCGGTAATTGAAAAAGCCGAATCAATCCCCAGAGTAACCAGCGCAAAGAAAAATACGAAACTAAACCAAGCCGAATAAGGAAGCTGAGCAAGTGCATAAGGAAAAGCTATGAACGCCAGCGAAGGCCCGTCGCCGGCAACCTGCTCAATCGGCACGGGAATACCTTCCTGCTGAGTCGCAAACGCCATCGCACCAAGCGTCGCAAAAACCGCAAGTCCCGCTACAAAACTCGTAGCAAAATCGGCAAGACCGATGATTGCGGCATTATTGTTCAAATCGCTTTTCCTGTGAAGAAAGCTCGCATAGGTGAGCATCACGCCGAACGCAAGACTCATAGAAAAGAAAACCTGTCCGAACGCGTACCGCCAAACAATCGGTCTGGCAAGCTGCGAAAAATCAGTGTCCAGATAATACCCAAGACCTTGAATGCTTCCGGGCAGCGTCAGTCCCCGCACAGTTAAAATAAGAAGCATTAGCCACGGCAGCGGAACAGTCCACCACACAATTTTACCGACGAGCTTAACCCCGCGAAAAATGCAGAAATACATACACGCCCACGCGATAACCAGCGGAAAAACTATATTCCATCTAATCGAGCCTAACGCCAAGCCTTCTTTATAACCCAGATAATCCGAAAAGAAAAAATTCTTGGCGTTGGCAACCCCTTCGATGCCTTCTCCTGCCCACGGAAGCTGTCCGCCGTTAAAAATGCCCTGTATGCTGTACCCCAAAAAACTAAAACAATACGCAAGTATTACCGGATAATATGTGATAATAACAAAACCCAGCAGAATCCCCCACCAGCCGACCATCTCGAACGCCCGATTGCCGTGCCGAAACGCTTCGGGAGCGGCTCTTTGGGTATAATGACCGAGACTAAATTCCAAAATCATCAGCGGTATTCCGATGACGAACAGCGCGATGATATAAGGAATCAGAAACGCCCCGCCGCCGAAGCTGTAAAGTTTATATGGAAACCCCCAGAGATTGCCAAGCCCCACCGCAGAGCCTATCGCAGCCAGTATAAATCCGCCTCGTGTACCCCAGCTTTCACGTTGTTCTCCAAGAAGCTGTGACATTATTGCTCTGCCTCCGTGCGGTCGGCGATTAATTTGCGGTTTCGATTTCTAAAAGCTTCAGGCTGTCCCGCTCGATTATATTTCGAATATCTCCGCGGGGGACAGTCGGCAAAAAAGCCTCGCCCAAAAGTTTATTAAACCCAAGCAGCGTCTCGATGCAGTCGCTGGCGCTGCCGAAAGGAAACCCGCTTCCGAAAAGCAGCTTGTCCAGAACCCCCCGCTCGTGCGCTGCAACAACTGTGTTATAAACCTGCCAAATGCGGGAAGGATTAATCGTCAAATCAGCATAAACATTTTGATGTTTGGCAATCAGATAAAGGCTCTGCTGTATAAACGGCATTCCCATTGTGCCGATGACAATTTTAAGAGATTTAAATTTGCGGGCAACTTCATCGAGCAGATAAGGCTGGGCATAATCCATCACAGCATCAGGGCTAAGGTCTCCGGCGTTATGGAAAAAGACAGGAAGATTCATTTCCTGCGCGATTTCATAGAGCCGCATAGCCTTGGTATGGGCAGGATGAAACCCGCCTTCGGAGCAATACAGGACACAGCCTTTTAGACCCTGCTTCAACGTCGCCGAATTTATGCTTTTTTCGGTAATACTGGTTTTGGTCGGGTCAATCAGGGCAAAACCGACCATTTTTTTGTCGTGCCGGCTGATAAACTGGGCTAATTGCTCGTTAATTTCGGCGGGCGAACCCCCGTTATCGGCAAGAACGATGCATTTATCGACGTTTTCCTCAGCCGCCAGACGCTCGCCGAGGCCTTGCTGCTGAGCCGCTGAACAACTTATATGTGTATGGCAATCGGTTATCATATGTTCGCTTATTATATATACTTATCGGCATTGGGTAAACAATTCGTTTAGAGTAGTCAAGAACATTTCTCGGCTTGTCCGCCGAAGCGGATAAAAATTGGTGAATGGTTAATTGGTTAAAGGGTTAATTTGTAAGTTGTTCCGCCGAAGGCGGATAAATATCGAATGCAGAATAACCAATGTAGAAGTAATTTATAAGTAAAAAAGTGTAACCGCGGATTAACGCGGATTTTCACGGATTATGTTTTTTGCCGCAGAGCACAAAGTTTAATTCTGCCCTTGGCATGGCATAGCCATAAATTCTTAATTCTAAACTTTAAATTATTAAAGGCGGGGTTATAAGTCAAAATAGCGGCTGGCCTTAGTTAATTATATTTGAATTCAACTTTTTTAATCAAATGCTTATTACCAAATTGGTCAAGAAATTCTATATCTGCGATGAAGTTCTCACCCTGCTTTTTAAATGGAGGAATAATCCAGAAATCAAAAATTAAATTTGTCGTAGCTCCTGGTGGGATATAGTAATTTCCATGATATTGAGAATCGATATCGCTTACCATTACAGCACCAAGGATTTTTTTAGGTTTTTTCATTTTCGCCACAGTAAGTAAAATATTGTATTTGGTAATATTTGTAACTGTGAACGTACCTGCAATCTGCATAGCAGGCTTATCCTTGCTTGAACCCATATGCCACGAAGTTGCATTTGGATGAGGTTTTGGCAATATAGTAATTGTTTTCTTGGGAATATTATAAGTTGCGGACTCTGTTTTTATTTTATTTTTAATCCAACCCCACGCTTTGGAGAAAAATCCGGTCACGATCCCTAATAAAGTAAGAATCGCTGTAATCACACTCAATACTAAATATAAATTTTTTATTCTTTCCATAAAAATACTTTACAACAGTACGATGTAATCCTACAAAACCATCATTGTAAAGTGTATTCTATCTTGTTAATGTCCTTTCTTCTCTTCCAAACAAATCATAACCATGCGTTCAAGTATCTGAGGACCTTCAATCATAAGCCAGTGCATTTCTTTGTTATCCATGAACCCAAGTTCACCAAACATAGGGCTACGCATGGGAAATTTCTTGAGCATATTTACTGCCCGAATAATCTGTTCTACCATTTTCTGTGTGCCGGATGTCAATGCTCTGAACGCTTCCATCGCGACTTCGTACAACCATGGTGCATCATCACGAACTAAACTGGCGAAGACAAGAATTCCAACTGTGCCGCTATCCATCTTGCCCGTATGCAACAATTCTTCACACATCATGGGATTAAATCTTCGCATTTTCCGACGTCGACTAACTCCTATATTCTCGGCCAACTGGTCTTCAACGCGAGAGGGTAGATCTCTAAACATAACCTTTAGCTCCTCAAGGAGCTTTGCCGTAGCACCCGCCGAGGGCATCTCATCTTCGGCGGTTTCACCTGATTCATCAAGACTTGAGAGAATATCGTCTGAAGTTGCTTTAAACGTCTGCACTTGTGATCTTACAACATCATCGTCTGGTTTCAAATTCGGAATCCGAGAAGCAAGCTGCATGACAAGTTTGGTCAGAGCTTCTTCGCTGTCATCACAATTTTGGAACTGATAAAAGGGGCCTGTACTGCCTTTGCTAAGAGGAACACCAAGAACTACTCCAAAAACGGGTGTATTAGAGGATCCCTTTGCCACGCCTGCCTCGTAAAGTATCCATGGCCTTTCGAGGCTACGTTCCGTGAGAAGACATACAACATCTGAAGCAGATCCAAGATTTGCCATAACTCTTTTATACCACTCGTCTCCAAACTCAATACCCTCTCTACCTTTCTTGTCCGACGATCTGAACGATTTCAACATATTTGCGCTAACGCTCCCTAATAATTTGCTAAAAGCTGCAGCAAGATCGGCATCCCGTGAATCATGACTTATAAAAATCAGGGGCGACGAGGGTTGAAGCGATTTTTGTTCCATCGCTTGCGATTTGTCTTTTTCATTATCTGGCATATGCTACTCCCATTCAGTTTTTGCCTTGTTTTTTATAGTACCACCATCACGATATTATTGGCTGCGTCTTCGCTAATTTTTATTAAACGTACTCTTATCTTAAATTAAAAACCACAAATCGAAAATAATAGATTGTAATTCGTAAACATACATACACAACCTTCCGCCATCATTACCCTTCACCAGAATAATACAAGTAAATGTTAATTCAGGCAAGAAATTTATTAAAATCCCATATTATAGCTTCTGTGATGATTTAATAATGAAAATCCGTGCAAATCCGCGTTAATCCGCGGTTAATAATTATTATGTGTTTATTCGTGTTCATTTGTGGTTAATATTGGTTTTTAGCCGTTAATGAAGCCGCGAGTTAAATATAATTGACCTTCGGGGTTATAAAAAGTAAGATTTGCAGGGTTTTTTGAATAAACGGTAGGCCAGATGCGTATTTAATTGCTGGATACTTGATTCTTGATACTGGATTCTTGATTCTGGATACTGGATACTTGATGCGGGTAACGTTTAGGTAATTTCTAATTTTGAATTCTGAATTTTGAGTTGAAAAAGATGGATTGTCCGGTTTGTAAAAACGCTATGGTGGTTCTTGAGCTTCGGGACGTGGAAATTGACCACTGTTTCGGGTGCGGCGGGATATGGCTCGATGCAGGTGAGCTGGAGCTGCTGATTGACGATGCGCAAAAGGCGGCCCAATTGTTAAAGTCGTTCGATATCGAGAAAAAATCGAGCGAAGAAAAAAGAAAATGCCCGATATGCTCAAAAAAAATGGAAAAAGTCATAGTTGGCAAAAATCAGCCAAAACTTTTGATAGACAATTGTCATAAAAATCACGGTTTGTGGTTCGATGCCGGTGAATTAGACGAAATACTCGAACGGGCAAATCTCGATGAGAATAGTAAAATCAAACAGCTTTTAGCTGATATGTTCGGCGGAAAAACACAAGGTAAAAAGTAAAAAGGTAAAAGTAAAAAATTGGATTCCCGCTTTCGCGGGAATGACAAAAGAGAAAAAAACAATGAAAGGAAAAAGATGAGTATCGAGAAGAAAAGTTTCGGCAAGACGCAGGACGGCAAAGAGATTTTGGCATATACACTGGCAAATAACAGCGGATTAAAAGCTGAAATAATAACATACGGCGGAATTATAACGAGATTGTTCGTTCCGGATAAAAACGGCAAACTCGCAGATATTGTACTGGGCTATGATAATGTGCAGGATTACGAAAAAGACAGCGTATATCTCGGCGCGATTATCGGCAGATACGGCAACCGTATAGCAAACGCCAAATTCTCACTTGAAGGCAAAGAATACAAGCTGGCCGCGAATAACGGCGCACATAATCTGCACGGCGGGCCAAAAGGATTTCATAAAGTAGTATGGCAAGCCCAGACTTCCGAGAACAACGGCGAACCGTCAATTAAATTGAGCTATACGGCCGCTGACGGCGAAGAGGGATTCCCCGGTAAATTAGACTGCACTGTCACTTATACTTTGACAAAGAATAACGAGCTGAAAATCGACTACGAAGCCAAGACCGATAAAGCAACGGTAATAAATATGACGCAGCACAGCTATTTTAATCTTGGCGGATTTAACAGCGGCGATATATTAGGCCATGAGCTTACTATCAACGCAGATAATTACACCGTTCCGGACGACACATCGATTCCGACCGGCGAGATAGCCACTGTTTTAGGTACGGCTTTGGATTTCACCAAACCTCATACCGTCGGCGAACGTATCGATAAAGTCAAAGGCGGATATGACCACAATTATGTTTTGAATAAATCGGACAAGACCCCCGCTTTCGCAGGGCGTGCGTATGAACCCAAGACCGGACGGATTATGGAAGTTTATACGACCGAGCCGGGGATGCAGTTTTATTCAGGAAACTTTTTGACCAGCGAGGTTAAAGGCAAAGGAGCGGTTTATAATAAGAACCATGCTTTGTGTCTCGAGACACAGCATTATCCCGATTCGCCGAATAAACCGCAATTTCCGACTACGGTCTTAAAACCCGGCGCGAAATATTCGACGCAGACAATTTATAAATTCAGCGCAAAATAAGCGATACTTTTAAACAATTTTTGTTAAGGAGACAAAAATGCTTCCAGCAATAATTATTATTGTCGCGGTTGTAGTTGTCCTTCTGTTTTTTGTAATCGGAATTTACAATACTCTTGTGCGGCTGCTGAATCAGGTTAAAAACGCATGGTCTCAGATTGACGTACAGCTTAAACGCCGCCATGATTTGATTCCCAATCTTGTCGAGACCGCCAAAGGCTATATGCAGCACGAACGCGGGACGTTCGAAGCTATAACCAACGCCAGAAGTCAGGCGATGGGAGCTAAAAACGTCGCCGACGCGTCCAAGGCCGAAGGTGCATTGGGTGAAGCGCTGAGTAAATTCCTGCTCGTCGTTGAAAATTATCCTGACCTGAAGGCAAACCAGAATTTTCTGGCTCTTCAGGAAGAATTGAGCAGTACTGAAAATAAAATCTCGTTCTCACGGCAAAACTACAACGACCAGGTAATGTTTTACAATAATAAGATTCAAATGTTCCCGTCGAACGTTTTCGCCGGAATGTTCGGTTTTGCAAAACGTGATTTCTTCGAGATTGAAAACGCCGCAGAAAGAAACGCTCCGAAGGTTAGTTTTTAATTTTTAATTCGCTTTTTAGAAAGCATTTAGAATTCGAAATTCGATAATATGTGGGAATTAATCAGAGCCAATAAGCGAAACTCGATAATACTGATGGCCCTGATGGCTGCGGTTTTGCTGTCTTTGGGTTATGTCATCGGTTTTGCCATAGCCGGACAGGACGCAGCCGTATACGGAATTTTAGCGGCGGGGATTATTTGGTTAATACTTGCTTCGGTGAGTTTCTCGCAGGGAGACCAGATATTTTTAGCTGCCAGCAGGGCCAAGCCGGTTACTAAAGATGTTCATCCGCAACTGTTTAATATTGTCGAGGAAATGACAATCGCCGCGGGTTTGCCGGCTATGCCGAAAATTTATATCATACCCGACCCGGCTCCGAACGCGTTCGCGACCGGACGAAATCCTCAAAAAGCATCTATAGCGGTAACGGCGGGTTTATTATCAAGATTAAACCGTGACGAGCTTCAGGGAGTCGTCGCACATGAGATGAGCCATATTTTACACAGAGATATTCTTTTCGTTACGATGGCGGGCGTGATGTTAGGGTCAATCGCTCTGCTTTCGGAGGTTTTTCTTCGCACGATGTTTTACAGTTCGCTCGGCGGGCGAAGAAGATATTCTTCGGGCAGACGAGGCGGAGGCGGCAAGGAACAGGGAATCATTATCGCTTTGGCGATACTGGCGGCTATATTAGCTCCTGTCTTTGCGTATCTTTTGTATTTTGCCTTATCCAGAAAACGTGAATATCTCGCCGACGCAGGAGCTGCGAGATTGACGCGTTATCCCGAAGGATTGGCGTCGGCTCTTGAAAAAATCGCCAATGACCCATCGCCGCAGTTATCGACAGCCAACAAAGTTTCCGCACCGATGTATATCGTTAATCCGTTCAAGCGGAGCGGACAGATGAAATTATCCGATTTGACGAGCACTCATCCTCCGATTTCAGAGCGGGTAAGGATTCTGCGAAATATGACCGGCGGAGCATCATTCAAAGATTACTCCGAAGCGTACTCGAAAACCACAAAACATCGTTCGATTGTCCCGCCGACAGCTATAAGTAAAGAACCCGTCGAATTGCGAAGCGGCTCTGAGCAGGCAGTAAAAGAGCAAAAACGCGCCGCCCAAATGCATCAGGTCGGAGATATTATGCGGGTAGTAAACGGTTTTGTGTTTTTGTCCTGTGTGTGCGGATTAAAACTGAAAATTCCGCCCAATTTCAAATCCGATAGCGTCAAATGTCCCCGATGTTCAAAGATGCTTCAGATACCGCAGAAAAAGAGCGGTTAATTTGCGAAAAAATCCGCAGTTTAACAAAGTGTGAATACGGTTATTTCGGGCCTTTTGTTAAATATTATTCGGCCGTGCCTTCCGAGACCGCGATTAACATAAAGCTTCTTATCGCCGAAATAATACATCCCGGAATGAAACCGCCGCCGATTAACTATAGGCCTATCCGGCATCGCTGTCCATTCATATCCGGAACCATGCGTATGGCCGGACACTACGGCGTCACATCGAAAATCTATCAGATGGTCGATGGTATCGGGATTATGAGATAAAGCTATAACCGCACCTGCCGAATCGATTTTTTCGAAAGCTGTTTGAGGATAAAAATCTCCTGCCCACAAATCGCCTAACCCTACAAGCCATAACTTCTGTCGGTCTATTTCGACGCAGCTTGCAGAATTGCGAAGAAGCTTAATGTGCGTCTTTTCAAGCAGAGATATCATCCCCTCAAGCTCTTTATCTTTTCTTCGAAGAAATCCGCCGCCGATGCCATAATCATGATTTCCCAGCGAAGCATATACGCCGAGTCTCGCCTGAAGCCCGCCGAGAATTTCAACAACCTTGCATCTGAATCTGCCGGAATAATCATGGGTTATATAATCCCCGGTCAAAACAACTAAATCTGCATTGAGATTATTGACTTGCTTGACGCAGTGCCTAAGGTATCTTTTGCTGACTGTGGTGCTGCAATGCAAGTCGCTTATTTGCACCATTTTCAGACCTTTAAACGACTCGCCGAGGTTAGGGAGCTTTAACTCTGTTTGGACGATTTCCAGCCACTGCTTATGAATACCGCTAATATCAATCGCCCAAGGCGTACAAAAACCCATCGCGCCAAATGCCGCGCCTTTGATATAACGGCCCGGTTTTTTATGATTAATGGTAACTATCGTAATACTCTCTTAAATGCCGTCCAGCCCCAAACCTGTCTAATCGCAGTGAATTAACAGGCTCGGATAATAACATCTATCGACAAAAAACACAAAAATAATCCGCTCTATTTTTAATCTCCGACCGCCCCATAACAACTGAAAATAGCCGTAAGTAACTGCCCAAAACTAACATAAGCATCAGAAAAAATACTTATGTTTTTTCGGATTGTTCGTCATTTTGTTTGGATTTAAAACAATTTAAAAGGCTGATGATTTGCCGGTTCTGTTCGATAAGTTTTTCAAGCTGCTTATGAATTGTACGCGAGCCGATGATTGTCTGGGCAAAAACAAAGAAAAAAACAATCGCGACCAGCCCGCCTGCTGCAATAAAAAATGTAACATGCAGAATATTGTCTACAGTTTCAAACACGCTGCGTGAGCTTCTTAAAATTTAGTGTTTAAAATGCCGCTTTCCTGTAAAGACCATGGCAATGCCGTATTTTTCCGCACAGGCAACTACTTCATCATCTTTTTTCGAGCCTCCCGGCTGAACGATACATGCTACTCCCGCTTTGGCGGCGTTTTCAACATTATCAGGGAACGGGAAGAACGCGTCAGAAGCCATAGCGCATCCTTTGCTTTCATCACCGGCATGTCTGAAAGCAATGTATCCGGATTCGACTCGGTTCATCTGGCCCGCGCCGGCGCCAATCATTTTACGGCCTTTGACAAGCACAATTGTATTGCTTTTGGTATGTTTTGCAGCAAGCCAAGCAATTCTCAAATCTTCCATTTGTTCAGGGGTCGGTCTGTTTTTGGTCGGATATGTTAAAACATCCGGTTCCCAACCGATAAGGTCTCTTTTTTGAAGCAGCAGCCCGCCGACAACACATCTGACATCATATTCACTTGCCGCGACTTTCGCTCGGTCAATCGGGCCGGTTTCAATCAGCCTTACATCTGAACCCCAGCTTTTCAGTGTTCTGATTAACTGAACCGCCTCAGCATCGAATGCAGGAGCTATAATAACTTCGGCAAAAAACCCGCCAGCGCCGCGGGCTTTGCCGAAACGGCTGTACGATTCCATAATCGTACGGGCAAGATTTTCGTCGACTTTTCTGTTAAGAGCAACAATACCTCCGAAAGCACTGACAACATCGCCTTCGTAAGCTTTTCGGTAGGCTTGGCAAATATCCGAATCTACGGCACAGCCGCACGGATTAAGATGTTTAACCACAACCGCGGCAGGGTCATCGAATTCTTTGACCAGCTCGAATGCAGCGTTGGTATCGAGCAGATTATTAAAGCTGATTTCCTTGCCGCCTTCGAGCAGTTTGCCGCTGCTGATGGAAGTTTCTTCGGTCGCAGGCAGTTTATAATAAGCTGCACTTTGATGCGGGTTTTCACCGTATCGAAGCGAAGAATGTTTTATTGCAGCAACCGAAATTCTTTCGGGATACTCGATAGAAGAACGTTTATTCAAATATCGTGAAATCGCGGCGTCATAAGAAGCGGTCAAACCAAAAGCAACCCGTGCCAAATCACTGCGAAGCTGTTCTGTAGTAGCTCCGCCGTTGGTTTCCATTTGCTCAATTACTCTTTGATATTGGTCAGGGCTTGTAACAACGGTAACGAATTTATAATTCTTGGCAGCCGAGCGCAGCATGCTCGGGCCGCCGATGTCGATGTTCTCTATCGCTTCTTCGAGGCTGCAGTCTTTTTTTGCGATTGCAGCTTCGAACGGATAAAGATTAACGCATACTAAATCTATAGGTTCTATGCCGTGCTCCTGCATAGCGGCTGTATGTTCTGAATTATCACGCAGCCCCAAAAGCCCGCCGTGAATTTTCGGGTGAAGGGTCTTTACCCTGCCGTTCATCATTTCAGGAAATCCGGTAACGGACTCAATACCGATTACTTCGATACCGGCTTTACTAAGTTCCTTAGCGGTGCCTCCGGTGCTTATGATTTTAACACCCATTTTAACAAGCTCTTTGGCAAAATCCGCCACCCCTGTTTTGTCGGAGACACTGACAATCGCCCTTTTAATCTTCACGTCCATTTGAGTCCCTTCATAATATTTTGTTGCGTTATATTATTGCGAAAATTAAACCGAATCTCAGTTTATACTCTCAAGACAGACTACCCTGCCTAAATCATCAGCCAGATATATCCTCGAATCATCAATATTAGATATATACAGCGATATTTTCGGAAGCAGAACCGAATCGGCTTGTTCCCAGTTGACCGCGTCGACAAAAATCAATTCGCTGTTCTTGCCGAGAACATAAGCTCCTTTCGAAGATTCCGCAAGCAGAGCAAGCCCCTCAGAAATCTTCCACATCATTCGGCCTGTCCTTTTGTCCAGTGCAATTAAACCTTGTCCGTCAACGTTCTGATATACGAACCGCCTTGTTACTACCGGAGCGTTTCTAAGCAAAGCGTCCGTGCGGTACTTCCAGATTAACCTTCCGGTGTTTTCGTTCAAAGCATAAACATGCGTGTCGCCGCTTGAAAAATATACTATTCCAGAATCGCGAATAAGTCCGGGGTTGATACCTTGGGCCGCTTTAAAATCCCAAATTTTCACCGCTCTATCCGAATGCATAGCCGTAACAAGTCCGGTATTAGTTCCAAATATAATAAAATCGTCTTGGGCAGTAACGGATATAATCGCCGAGTCGTCATCGGCTGTTGCGTTAAATAATTCGACCAAATCCGAAGCCTGATAAACCCGCAGTCTTTTATCCGGCTCGGCCAAATAGTAGAATTGCCTGTTGCGAACAGGCGGACAGGACGGCCCGAATCCGAGACCGAAAGAACGTATCTTAGAACCGCTTCG
>Ga0265293_10003790_pt1 | contig 27569 bp, 23 predicted proteins | sample Munlanlewell138R_FD_192505 | JGI IMG/M metagenome (GOLD analysis project Ga0265293, IMG submission 192505) | Leachate microbial communities from a municipal landfill in Southern Ontario, Canada - Leachate well 138R | ecosystem: Engineered > Solid waste > Landfill > Unclassified | place: Canada...
AATTTCTTTTGTAATTTGCTTGATTTCTTTTGTTGTTAACTGATCATTAAAGAATGGAAAATCTTCCGGCAACACTTCATTAAAAATAATTCTACCAACTGTAGTAATCACCAATTCATTTTTTTCTTTTAAAAGACGAACTTTAATTGCTTCTTGAAGACTAATCTTTTGATACTCATAAGCTAGTAAAGCCTCTCTAGGACTAGAAAAAATTTTATTCATTGGAATTTCTTTTTCTACCTTTTCTTCATTTTTCATTGTTAACCAATAGATACCTGCTACCATTTCATGTCGAGGCAACATCGCTGGTTCACCATTAGCTGGTTTTAATAATCCTAAATTCGCCAACATTCTTCCCTTGCTTTCTCTTTGAGCTTCTTCTGATAAAGGAAGATGAACTGCCATTTGGTCTCCATCAAAATCAGCATTAAAAGGAGGTGTTACTAAAGCAGGAATTTGAATAGCTAACCCTTCAACTAATTTTGGTTTAAAAGCTTGAATACTTAATCGATGAAGAGTTGGTGCTCTATTGAGAAGAACATATTTATCTTTCACTATATTTTCTAAAATTTCCCAAACAACATCTGGTCCTTCTTCTATCAAACGATTAGCTGCTCTGGGATTAAAAACGATTTCTCTTTTTATTAACTCTCCAGCAACAAAAGGCTTAAACAACTCTAAGGCCATTTTTTTAGGAAGACCACATTCATGAATTTTTAATTCTGGTCCAATAACAATAACTGAGCGACCTGAATAATCAACTCTTTTCCCTAGAAGATTTTGACGAAAACGACCTTGTTTCCCTTGTAAAATATCAGCTAAAGATCGTAAAGGACGATGCTGAGCTGAATGCATTGGAGTAGTTCCAGATGTTTTTCTAATTGAATTATCAATTAATGCATCTACTGCTTCCTGTAGCATCCTTTTTTCATTTTTAACAATTACTTCTGGAGCCTTAAGTTCTAATAATTTTTTTAAACGATTGTTACGATTAATCACCCGGCGATAAAGATCATTAAGATCAGAAGTAGCAAATTTTCCTCCATCCAATTGAACCATTGGTCTCAAATCTGGTGGTAAAACAGGAAGCACTGTTAAAAACATCCATTCTGGACGTGATTGAGAATTCAAAAAACCTTTTGCTAATTTTAAACGAGCAAGAATCTTTTTATCAATATTTTTAGCCGGAGATTTTTTGGCAGATTTTTTATCTATTTCTTTCTCCAACTCTTTTACTAATTTTTTTAAATCTATTTGTTCTAAAAATCTTTTTACTGGCTCGCTACCTGTTTCTGCTGTAAAAACTTCACCATATTTTCTAGATAAACTTATATAATCAACTTCAGAAAAAATAGCCTTTGGTTTTATCGAATCTAATTCTGATTTTGCTTGATTACGAGAATCACTTAATTCCTTTTTCTTTTTAGAAGGCCAGTTTTTTAATTTTGATTGATATTCTGACTCAATTTCCTCTAAAGTCCTTTTCTTTGCTTCTTCATCAACTGAAGTGACGATATAACTGTTATAATAAATAACTCTTTCTAAAGCAAGCATTGGAGTGTTTAACATTAATCCAATTCTTGAAGGAATGCTTCTTAAAAACCAAATATGAACAACTGGAGTTGCTAATTTAATATGCCCCATTTTTTCACGCCGGACAAAAGAACGAGTTACCTCTACTCCACAACGGTCACAAACTATTCCTTTATAATGAGCTCCTCTATATTTTCCACAAGCGCATTCATAATCTTTTACTGGACCAAAAATTTGCTCAGAAAATAAACCTTCTTTTTCTGGCTTTTGAGTTCGATAATTAATCGTTTCTGCTTTAGTAATCTCTCCATAAGATTTTGTATTTTCATTATATGACCATGACAAAATCTCTTCTGGAGAAGCTATCTTTAATCCTAGGGCTTCAAAATCACTGATTTTTACCTCTGCATCTTGTTTCATATAAATTATCTATTTATTTTTTTCTTCATCAGCTATCAAATTTTTCTTTTCATCAACTGTTTTAACTCCAATAAGATTGACTGACAAACCTAGAGATTGTAATTCTTTAAGGATAACACTAAAAGCAGCAGGAATATTTGGGCTTTTTATTTTTTCTCCTTTTATAATTGCCTCATATGCCGAGCCTCTTCCTAAAACATCATCTGATTTAATAGTTAACATTTCTTGTAAAGTATAAGCAGAGCCATATCCTTCTAAAGCCCAAACTTCCATTTCTCCAAGTCTTTGGCCTCCATGATGAGCCCTTCCTCCCAAAGGTTGCTGTGTGATCAAAGAATAAGAACCAATGGCTCGCATATGAACTTTGTCTTTAACCATGTGCTCTAATTTCATAATATACATCATGCCAACAGCTACTTTTTTATCAAATGATTCTCCTGTTTTTCCATTATATAAAACAACTTTGCCATCTTCTGGTAAACCTGCTTTTACTAATTCATTTTTAATATCTTCTTCAGTGGCTCCATCTAAAGAAGGAGTGACTGCTCGATATCCTAATTTATGAGCTGCTAATCCTAAATGATTTTCAAAAACTTGTCCCAAATTCATTCGGCTACCAATTCCTAAGGGATTTAAAATTACATCAACTGGAGTTCCATCCTCTAAGTAAGGCATATCTTCTTCTGGAACAATAACAGAAATAACTCCTTTATTTCCATGGCGTCCAGCCAATTTATCTCCAGCCATAATATTTCTTAATTCAGCAATTTCTACACTTATTCTTTTTATTACACCAACATTTAATTTATCTCCATCTTTTCGTGAAAGAATTTTTGTTCTTATTACTCTTCCTTGCCGAGAAGGCTCTAAAGTTAAAGAACTGTCTTTAATATCTTTCATTTGCTCTCCAAAAATTGCTTGTAACAATCTTTCTTCTGAGGTTAATTCTGCCTTGCCTTTAGGAGAAATTTTTCCTACTAAAAGATCTCCTCCTCTTACTTCAGCTCCAACCCTAACGATACCTTCTTCATCTAAGTTCTTTAATTTTTCTTCAGAAACATTAGGAATATCTCGAGTAGTTACTTCTGGGCCTAATTTAGTCTCCACTACATCACAAGTAAATTCTTCTAAATAAACTGAGGTAAAATTATCATTTTTTAATACTCTTTCTGAAATTACAATTGCATCTTCATAATTTGACCCAAAAAAAGGCATAAAAGCAACAAGAAGGTTTTGACCAAGAGCTAAAACACCATTTTCTGTAGCAGCTCCATCAGCTAGAATATCTCCTTTTTTTACTCTATCTCCTTTTTTAACAATTGGTTTGTGCATTAACCAACTATTTTTATTACTACGACCAAAATTAGTTAATTCATAAACTTTATTATTTTTTCCTTCGGTCGTTTTAATTGCAATATGACTGGCATCAACTTCATCTATAACCCCATCTACTTCGCTAATCAAGCATTGACCTGACTCAAGAGCAACTTTAGATTCAATTCCAGTCCCTACTAAAGGCGCCTGAGTTCTAACACAAGGAACTGCTTGCCTTTGCATATTAGCCCCCATTAAAGCTCTATTAGATTCATCATGCTCTAAGAAAGGAATTAAACTTACTGCCACTGAAATAATTTGCTGACAAGAAACATCCATTAAATCTATTTCATTGCTTTGAATTAAAGTTGGTTCACCTTTTACCCTTGCCCCAATCCACTCTTTTTTTATTTTCCATTTCTCATCAAGATCAATTGCTCCATGAGCAATTTTATATTTTGATTCTTCAAAAGCATTTAACCAAACTATTTCTCCACTAACTTGAGCGTTTTTTACTTTAATATATGGAGTTTCAATAAAACCAAACTCATTTAATCTAGCATAAAGAGACAAAGAAAGAACTAATCCAATATTCTGCCCTTCTGGAGTTTGAATAGGACACAAGCGACCATAATGACTTACATGAATGTCTCTAACTTCCAACCCAGCTCTTTCTCTTATTAAACCTCCTGGCCCCATACAAGTCATTCTTCTCTTATGTTCAACCTCTGAAAGCATATTCATTTGTTCCATGAATTGACAAAGCTGAGAAACATTAAAAAATTCTCTTAACACTGCTACTAATTGATGAGGATTTATTAATTGCGCTGGTGTTAAAATTTCAGGATCCAAAATGGCCATTCTATCTTGAATGGTTCTTCTCATTCTCATTAAACCAACTCTTAATCTTTCTGTTAAAATTTCTCCTACTGCTTTCACCCTTCGATTGCCTAAATGATCAATATCGTCACCAAGGGCTTCTTCATCATTATTAAGATGAATAATTTCTTTTATAATAGCTACCAAATCTTCTTGAGATAAAGTTCTTTGTTCAAAAGAGGTATTTAAATCAAGACGCTGATTAATTTTATATCTACCAACTCTAGCTAAATCATATCTATCAAGTCTGAAAAACATATTATTAATTAAATCATGAGCATTATCATAAGTTGCTAATTCTCCTGGCCTTAAATGTCTATAAATTTCAATATAACCTTCCTCTTTATTTGAGGATAAATCTTTTTTTAAAGTATTTTCAATATACTTAACTGATGATTTTTCTTCTTCTTTTTTAAAAATCTTTTTTATATCTTCATCTTTTTCTAAACCAAAAATTCTCAAAAGTGTAGTTACTGCAATTTTTCTCTTTCGATCTATCTTTACATTTATAACTCCATCATTATCAGTTTCAATTTCTAACCAAGCCCCATGGTTTGGAATTAATTTAGCATTAAAAAGTCTTTTTCCTCTTAAGTTTACTAAAGAAAAATATACCCCTGGAGAACGATTTATTTGAGAGATAACAACTTTTTCAACTCCATTAATAATAAAAGTCCCCCTGGGAGTCATTGTGGGAATTTCTCCAAAATAAACTTCTTGTTCTTTAACAGCGCCTGATTTTTTATGAGTCAATCTTAACTTTACTCTTAAAGTTGACTCATAATTTAAACCTTTCTCTTTTGCTTGATTTTCAGATATCTTTGGATCTTCTAAATAATAATCTAAAAAATCTAATTCTAAATCTTTTCTGGTATAATCTTTTATCGGTAATAATTCCTTAAAAACTTCCTTAATCCCTGTCTCTAAAAACCATTTAAAAGAATCGGTTTGAAACTGGGTCAAACGCGGTGCCTCTAAAATTTCCCGGGAATAACGGGAAAAATTTTTTATTGTTGGCTGGCTAGACATTAAATAAACATTAAAAATAAAAAACTTCCTAAACTATATCTAGGTTGCAATTTTTAAAGCGTGTAAAATAGATTGTGCGATTCTTTTAGAAATAATACTTTTTTCTTGAAAAAACTCTAATTGCCAGTTTTTAATACTCGCATATTTTATTCTATTCTTTTTTAAAAATTTGTCAAGAGCAATAAGCAGTTCTTCCCCTCTTTCTACTTTAATTGCATGCTTTTGTTTATCTTTTTTAAAATAAAGAATAATCATATATAAGCATTTTATTTTTTACTTTTTGATTTTTTTAAAATGTTTTAATTTCCAGTCTTGAATTTTTTTATGATTTCCTGAAATCAAAATCTTTGGAACTCGCCAAGCGACTTTTTTATCTTTTTCAGGGTAAAATATTTCTGGTCTTGTATATTGCGGGTATTCTCCCAAAAACTCTTTATTCGAAGACTTAGAAGTAAAGGAAAATGACTCTTCTATAAGTGACTCTTTTTTAATAACCCCTGGCACAAAACGACTAACAGCATCAACTAAAACCATTGCCGGTAACTCCCCTCCGGTAAGAACATATTCTCCAATTGAAATTTCTTCATCAGCAATGTATTTTGCTACTCTTTCATCAACTCCTTCATAACGCGGACAAATAAGTATTAACTGATTATATTGAGAAAGTTTTTTTACTCTTGACTGATTCAATTTTTTTCCCTTAGCAGAAAAAAGGATTACTCGACATTTATTGCCTTTTTTATCCTTTTTTTTAATTTTTTTAACTGCTTTTAAGATAGGCTCAACTTTAAAAATCATTCCTTTTCCTCCACCATAAGGAGAGTCATCTACACTTTGATGACGATCAGTCGTCCAGTCTCGAAGATTATGAATATTAATATCTATTAATTTTTTTGCTTGAGCTCTTTTAATAATAGAAGTACTAAAATAACTATCAAAAATCTCTGGGAAAATTGTAATAATATCAAAACGCATAATAATAAAAATCGCGGTGTTATAAATAATACCGCGATTTTTGATTGTTTTCAACCGAAGGGTTAAATCTTCAAATCATCTACAATACCGTCTGCCATTTTTTCTGCCTCTCGGTTTTCTCTAGAAGAACCAGCTGGTTCTTCAATCTTGAGATTTACTCGAGCTTTGTTTTTAGCTCCAGCCACTTTAAGAATAGTTCTTAAGGCTTTAGCCATTGAACCTTGGCGGCCAATGATTTGAGCCATATCATTAGGGTCTACTTTTAAAGAAAGTAGCACTCCCATTTCATCAACTTTTCTTTCTACTTGAACTGCATCTGGATTGCTAACAACACTTTTAACTATAAACTCAAGCAATTTTTGATCAACAGGTGAATCTACCATATTACCAGAATTAATATTTTCTTGATTTAATAACTAAGTAGCCGTCGACCCTTCATTTCATCAGCTACTGTATAGATTAATGATAAATTAGTAAGATTTAAAAGTCAACCCTATTCTGCTAAAGCCTCAGCTTCTTCTAATTTTAAGGAAAGAAGTTGGGAACTATTATCTGATGATAAAGTTATTCCATAGATAACTTGAACTGCACTCATTGTCAATCGATTATGAGTAATTATAATAAACTGTGTTTGCTTATTTAAAGCTTTTAAAATTTCAGAAAAACGTCGACTATTATCCTCGTCTAAAGCAGCATCAATCTCGTCGACTACTAATAAAGGAATTTTTGATTGCTCTACTAAAGCAAAAAGCAAACAAATAGCTACTAATGTTTTCTCTCCTCCAGAAAGCATTTCTAATCCTTTTAACTGAGTCTTGGGAATATTAAGCTGAATATCAACTCCCCAAGATAAGTTATCATTGTTTGTTTTTTCTTTTCTTTGAATTAATCTAGCAGAACCACCATTAAATATTAATCGGAAGTAATCATTGAACTGATGGTTTATCTTCTTTATTGCTTCATTGAATTTCCCTTCAATTTGCTCTTCTAACTCCTTAATAAGAACCTTTAGATCTTCCATGCCTTTATTTAAATCGCTAATTTGTTGAGTCAGAAAATCATAACGCTCAGAAACTTCTTTATATTCCTCTATAATGTTCTGGTCTTGAACACCGATTTCTGCTAACCCTTGTTTTCCTCTCATAATCTTTTTTTCTAAATCAGAAAATTCCTCCATCGAAATTAATTCAGTTTCTTTATTAGCTTGATAATCTTGTTTAATCTCTTCAAATTGAAAGCCTGATTCTTCTAATCGACGCTTAAAATCTTCTAAATGAAGCTCAAATTTCTCATTTAATATTTCTTCTCTTTGTAATTCCCGATACAATCTTTCTTTTTCTGCTCTTTTAGATTCTATCTCTTTGAATTTTAATTTAAAATCTAAGCTCTTTGCGTTTTGCTGTTCTTGCAATTGATTTAATAGCCTGTTTTTTCCATTGATTTCAACATCAATTTTTTCTAGAATAGATTTAATCTCTTTAACTTTTTCATCTTCTTTTTTCTCGTTTAAATTATCCTCAGGGTTTATAAAAGAATCTATATCATTAATAATTACTTGAATTTTCTGCTTAATTTTTTCTAAATCAACAAAAGACAATAAGAGCTGTAATTCTTCTTTTAATGAAATAACTTTTTTTTCTAAAGGCTCCCGAACAACAGCTAAATTACTACTAGCTTCTCTTTGCCCTAAATCTTTTAACAGAGATGATTTTTTGTTTTGAAGCTCAATAATTTCTCCGGTTAAGTTTCTGATTTCAATTTCTAAACTTTTATCATTTTGTTCATCTAATAATCCTATCTTCCTGCTTTCATCTTCAATAAATCTCTCTATACTTTTTATCTCTTGTTTTATTTTATTAAAATCAACATTTGGTTGAATTCTTTCTTTTAAAATTTGATTGTAAACATTAATAAAATATTTCTTCTCCAATAAAACTAATTCCTCTTTCATCTTTTCCATTTTTTCCCATCGAACAACTTGCCGTTTTAAAGATCTTAAATGAGGAAGAACCTCTTGACGTAAAGATTGAATCTTATCAAGGTTGATTAATGTATTCTCTAATTTTCTTTTTGCTTCTTCTTTTTTTATCTCTAGATTTTTTAAACCTAAATTCTCCTCAAGCATTATTCTTCTCTCTTGAGCAGAAACTTTTAAAATATTTTCTACTGACCCTTGATTTATAATTGAAAAACCTTTTAAGCCAAGCTTTGCCGCTGCTGAAGTTTCAATAATATCTTTTAATCGACAGGGCTGATGATTAAGGAAATAATTATTATTATCTTCCTTATCAATTCTTCTTAAAAGGCTAACTTCTGAAAACTCTAAAGGGAAAAACCCTTTCGTATTATCAAAAACTAATTCTACTTCAGCAAAACCAGCTGAAGAATTTTTTTTATTACTAGAAAAAATTAAATCACTCCCTTTACCTGCTCTTAGATTTTTAAAACTTTGTTCTCCTAAAGCCCAACGAATAGCATCAACAATATTAGACTTTCCTGAACCATTTGGACCAACAATAGCTGTAAAAAAAACAGGGAAATCTAAAACTGTCTTTCCAGCAAAAGATTTAAAGTTTTTTAAGATAATCTGCTTTAAAAACACGTTAATTAAATCTTTAATACTTTATTTCCATCCCTTTTTTAAAAGCGCTTTCTCAGCTGCCTTGGTTTCAGCTTCGTGCTTAGAAAACCCTTCGCCTTCAGCAATTAATTTTTCTTTTAAATAAACCCCTGTTTTAAATTGCCTTGAGTGATCTGGTCCCCAAGATTCTAAAAATTTATAAATTGGAGTAATTCCTAAAAGTTCTTGGCTCTTTTCTTGAAAAACACTTTTAGAATCTCTATGACTTCCAGTTTTTAAAATTTGATCTGCTTTTACTAAAATATGCTTTTCAATAAATTCACTAGTTTCCTCAAGCCCTTGGTCCAAATAAATAGCCCCTACAATTGATTCAACTGCATTAGCTAGAAAATATGGATGAGCTTTCTTTAGTTCTTTTTTTTCTCCTTTGGAAACTAAAAGATATTTTTTAATTTCTAATTTATCAGCTACTTCTAACAAAGAATTACTATTAATCAATGCTGCCCTTAAGCTAGTTAATTCTCCTTCCTTAAGTTTAGGATATTTTCTAAAAAGATACTCTGCTGCAATAAGACCAAAAACTGCATCACCTAAAAATTCTAATCTTTCATTTTGACCTATTTTAAACCACTCCTTGTTTTCATTTAAAAAAGAGCGATGAGTTAACGCTCGTTTTAATAAATCTATATTATTGAATTTTAATCCTAATTTTTTTTCAATTTTATGAAAGTCTAAATCCATTTTAATTATTATCTTTCTTTTTTTTATCAAAAACTTCTTCCATCTCTCTGTAAACTGTCCCTAAAACTCCATTTACAAAGCGACGAGAAGAATCACCTCCAAAAGTCTTTGCCAATTCTACTGCTTCATTAATAGCAACCTTAGGAGGAACCTCCTTTAAGTCACTGAATAATAACTCAAAAATACCAATTCGCAATATATTTCTGTCTATAGCATTTATTTGGTTTAATGGCCACTCTGGAGCACCTGAAACAATTAGCTTATTCAACTCGTCCCAATGTTCTAAAACCCCTTTTAAAAGTTCTTGAGGATATTTTTGATCAAATAAACCGTCCCCTAAGGATTTTAAATTTCTTTGAAAAATCTTTTCTACCTCAGTTCCCTTTCCTTCCCAAAAATCCCATTCATAAAGTGTCTGCAAAACAATAGAACGAGAAAGATGACGAGAGCCCATAAATTAACAAATTAAATTTTATTTTTCTTCTTCGATTTCTTTTTGTTTCTGCTTTTTTTCTTTCTTATTTAATCCTTTAAAAACATCAATAACTTCTTTATCTTTATAATAACCACAGAAAGGACAAATTTTGTGAGAGGGAATCATTTCTCCACAATGAGAACACTTTATTAAGCTAAGCGGCTTAAGAGCTGCGTGAGAACGACGCTTATCAACGCGAGAACGAGTATGATGACGTGCAGGAACACCCATAATAATAAATTTATTAAGTTTAGCCTTAAAAGATTAACATAAAGCCTCTTAGAGAGCAAGGATTTTAACTAATTAACCTTCTTTAAAAAAATCGTAATGTTGTTACTATCCAAAAATATATCACTCTTAAACTCAAAATTATTAACTTTATTCCAACTAATTTCTTTAATTTTTAATTCTTTTTTGATCTGATTTTCGTTCTTTTTAAATAATTGCAATATTGAATCATCTCCTTGGAAAGAAACAATTATTTCATCGGTCGGTAATAAATTAGCTTTTTTACGAATAACCTGAATTTGTCTCAAACCCTCGCGCATCATTCCTTCTTCTTTTAATTCTGGAGTAATATTTTTATCAATCTCCATCTCTTTTTTTAATTTATCATCGAAGACAACTTTTTTAACATTAACTTCATCTTTAATTAATTGTAACAATTCTTCCTTATCTTTTAATTCATCATTCTTGATCCTTAATTCACCTAATGGTTGTCTTACCTTTAGCCCTTCTTGAGCTCTTTCTGCTAATGCTAAAGAAATGATTTCTCTAACTATTTCCATCTCTTTTTCAATTTTTTTATCTATTAATTCTTCATCAAATTTTGGATAATCACAAAGATGAACTGATATTAAATCATCTTCATTTTTTAAACTTTGATATAATTGCTCACTTATAAAAGGAACAAAAGGACTAATTAATTTACTTAAGGTAAAAAGCACGTGTTTTAAAACTGGAGAAGCCTTTTGACTGTTTTCTGTATCCTTAAATCTTTGACGAGATCTTCTTAAATACCAGATAGATAGATCGTCAATAAATTGTTCTATCGGTTTTACTGCTTGAGATAAATCATATTTTTCCATTGCTTCTGTTATTGCTTTATTTAAAGCATTCATTTTAGATAAAATCCATTTATCTAAAACATGCAAAGACTGATATTGGTTTTTTTGAAAACTTTCTTTAGTCTTTAAAGCGTATAATTTGTAAAAACCAAAAACGTTCCATAAAATAATTAAATTTTTCTTAAGCATTTGATCTACTCCTTTTTCAGAAAAACACAAATCATCAGCTTTAATTGCTGGACTATTTAATAAATAAAGTCGCATTGCATCAGCACCATACTTATCAATAATTTTCATTGGTTCAGGGTAATTTTTCAAACGCTTACTCATCTTTTGTCCATCTTCAGTTAAAATAATGCCATTAACAATATTATTAAGAAATGCTGGCTGGTCAAATAAAGCAGTAGACAAAACCATTAAAGTGTAAAACCAACCTCTTGTTTGATCAATTCCTTCTGCAACAAATTGTGCTGGAAAATTCTTTTCAAAATTTTCTTTATTTTCAAAAGGGTAATGAGCCTGAGCATAAGGCATTGAGCCTGATTCAAACCAACAATCTAAAACTTCTGGGATTCTTTTCATTGTTCCTCCACATTTTTCACACTTAAAAGTAACTTCATCTATATAAGGACGATGAAGATCTTCTATTTTTTTGCCGCTCAACTCTTCTAATTCTTTAACTGAGCCAATAACCTTAATATTATCACAATTTTGACCTTTATCGTTTTGACATCGCCAAATAGGGATTGGCGTTCCCCAATAACGAGAACGAGAAATTGACCAATCTGGAGCTTCTTCTAACAATTTACCAAAACGACCATCTTTAATATGATCTGGAACCCAATTAATCTTTTGATTATTCTTAATAATCTTATCTTTTATCGCTGTCACTTTTACAAACCACGAAGAAGTAGCATAGTTTAGAAGAGGAGAATCGCAACGCCAACAAAACGGATATTTATGAACTACTTCCTCCTGATTAAATAGTTTACCTTGGTTTTTTAACCATTGAATAATTTTTTTATCAGTTTTTAATATGTCTTCCTTAGGTTTAACTTCTTCTTCCGCCCATTCCCTTACTTCTTTAATAAAGCACCCATCTCCTCCAACATGTTGGATAAAGGGTAATTTTTCTTTTCTTCCAAGAGCCAGGTCGTCTTCACCAAAAGCTGGAGCAATATGAACTACGCCAGTCCCTTCTTCAATAGAGACAAATTCTCCACTATAAATCTTCCAGCCATTTTGTTTGTTTTCCAAAGCATCTTGCTTACTAAAATAATCAAATAAAGGTTCATATTCAAGGCCAATTAAATCTTTACCTTTAATTTTTTCTATAACCCGGTACTCATCTTTAACAACTTCTAATCTTTTTTCTGCCAAAATATAGTATTCATTCCCAACTTGAATTTTTACATAATCAATATCCTTCCCTACTGCCAAAGCCACATTGCCTGGTAAAGTCCAAGGAGTTGTTGTCCAAGCTAAAATAAAAGTATTTTCTTGGTCTTTTAATTTAAATTTTAGAGTAATTGATATATCCTTGGTCTCTTTATACCCTAGACTAACTTCAAAATTAGAAAGTGTCGTGCCACAACGAGGGCAAATATGCATACTTTTATAACCTTCATAAATTAATCCTTTATCCCATAACTGCTTAAACACCCACCAAATAGATTCCATATATTTAAAATCCATTGTTTTATATGAGTGCTCCATATCAACCCAGCGACCGATTCGAGGAATAACTTTTTTCCATTCATCAACATATCGCAAAACGCTTTCTTTACAAGCTTGATTAAATTTATCAACACCAATTTCCTCAATATCTTTTTTGTTTTTAAGATTTAATTCTTGTTCTATTAAGTTTTCTACAGGTAAACCATGACAATCCCATCCCCAAACACGTTCTATCCGAAAACCCCTCATTGCCCAATAACGAGGGACCGCATCTTTTATTAAAGAAGCTAAAATATGGCCATAATGAGGCAACCCTGTTGCAAAAGGAGGTCCGTCATAAAAAACATAAGATTTGTCTTCTGATCTTTGTTTTATTGATTTTTCAAAAACTTTATTTTTTTGCCAAAAGTCTAAAATCTCTTTTTCCTTTTCAACAAATTCTAAACATTTATCCATAATAATCTAAATACAATTTATTATTTGTTTCTAGTTTACTTCAAAATAAACAAAAAATCCACCCCATTAAAGACTTTTTTTGATAAGGACAAATTTTAATTTTATTGATATAATAAAAATATATTAATAAACCCCAAAAGAAAAGATGAAAGATAAAGCAAAAATAACAACCATCAAAGACTTTTATCAAGAAATGAATAGCCTTAAAAAAACTAGAGAATTGATTTTAAATTTATTAATTCAAGACAAAAAACCTCCAAAAAAGCTGATTGACTCACTTAACTCTCATTTGAAAAGATTAAAATCTATTAAAAAAGAAAACGGTAATTTTATTCTTGTTTCTAATCAAATTAATTTAAGTTTTAAACTCTATTATGAAATTTCAGAATTAGAAAAAGACATTATTTTCTTAAAAAAAGGAGAGAAAGCTCTTTTAGAATATTTTGAAAAAATCCATAAAAATTTTAAAAAACAAAGTCAAAAATTAATAAATTATCTTAAAAACCAAAAAATTGATTTTTTCATCACAGATAGAGATGGAACAATTAATAATTATTGTGAAACTTATTTATCATCTATCCAATCTGTTTATAACGCATTTTTTCTCTATAAATTTTCAGAAAAAATTAAAAAATCAATAATTTTAACTTCAGGTCCCCTTAATGATTTTCAAAAAGTAAATATTCTTTCAAAGGGTAATTTTATTTTTGCAGGCTCTAAAGCAAGAGAATTCAAATATTTAAAAGGAAAAATACATCGCCTTAAAATTCCTAAAAACGAAAAAAAGCTTATTAATTCCCTGGAAAAATCAATAAGAAAAGTTCTTCTTAAAAAAAGATTTAGAATATTTAAGTTTATAGGTTCAGGTTTTCAAAAAAAGCATGGGGAAATTACAATTGCCAGGCAAAATATACTTAATTCAATTCCCAGAAAACAAAGCCTTGAGTTTCTTTCTAAAATTAAACAGATTGCAAAAAACCTAGACCCAAGTCAAAGGTTTTTAGAAATTAATGATACAAAACTTGATATTGAAATATTACTTAAATCTAATTTTAAAACTTTTGACAAAGGAAAAGGACTTATGTTTTTATTAAATAAATCAAACATTCATCTTTCTAATGTTTTAATTTCTGGAGATGCTAGCTCAGATTTATCATTATTAGAATCATCAAAAGCCTTAAGCAAAAAAGTATATTGTATATTCGTAACTCAAAACAAGCAGCTGAAAACTAAGATTAAAAAAATACATAAAAATTCAATTTTTGTTTCAAGCCCTGACGTCTTGATATATAGTATTCACCAAATTTCAAAAACCTAATTATGGATTTTAAAGGAGCAATATTCGATTTAGATGGAGTTATCACTGATACTGCAAAAATACATGCCGAAGCATGGAAACTTGTCTTTGATGAATTTTTAGAAAATTATAATAAAAATCACTTTGTTCCCTTTGATAAACAAAAGGATTATTTAAAGTATGTTGATGGAAAACCAAGAAAAAAAGGAGCCACAGATTTTCTTGAATCAAGAAATATCTTTTTAGGCCCAGGAAAGCCTTTTGACCTTTCATCAAAAAAGACGATTTGGGGTATTACTAATAAAAAAAATCATATCTTTCTTAAATTACTTAATAAGAAAAAACCGATCGTTTATGAAAATGCTATTTCTTTAATAAAAAAATTAAAGGCAAAAAAAATAAAAGTAGGAGTTATTTCCTCAAGTAAAAATTGCAGAAGAATTTTAAAAACATGCAATTTAACATCTGTATTTGACATAATTGTCGATGGAAAAACTTCTGAACAAATAGGTCTTTCTGGCAAACCAGATCCAGATATCTTTTTATATGCTTCTAGAAAACTCAAACTAAACCCTGAAGATTGTATTATTTTTGAAGATGCTTTTTCAGGGGTTGAAGCAGGCAAAAAAGGCAACTTTGGTTTAGTAATAGGAATCTCAAGAAATAATAATATTAACTTAAAAAGTGCTCATTTTATTGTTAAAAGCCTTAAAGAATTATCTACTAATAAATTAAATAGACTATTTAAAAAAGAAAATGAAAAGAATAATTGGAATTTAAATTATTACTATTTTATCCCGGAAGAAGAAAAATTAAGGGAAGCCTTAACAACAACAGGAAACGGATTTATGGGAACCAGGGGATGCTTCGAAACCCAAAGTGATTCACAAAATCATTATCCAGGCTGCTATATAGCAGGAATTTATAATACTCTTAAAACAAAAATTGGTAAAAAGGAGTCTATAAATAACTCTCTTGTTAATTGTCCTAACTGGCTTTTAATTAAAATAAAAATTAATGGTGATTTTATAGATCCTTTTAAGCAAGAAATTATTGAATATGAAAAAAAACTTAATTACAAAAAAGCAATTCTTTGTCATAAAATAATTTTTAAAGATAGAGAGAATAGAATAACTAAGATTACTAGTAAAAGGTTTTCTTCTATGAAAAATCCTCATTTATCTATTCTTGATTTTAAGATAACTCCCTTAAATTACTCCGGAGAAATATCTCTTCAATCATTAATTGATGGAAGTATAGAAAATAATAATGTAGCTAGATATCGAGGACTAAAATCAAAACATCTTAAAATAGTTTCTACTAAAAAAATAAATAACTTGTTAACGCTTCATGCTAAAACAAGTCAATCTAAATATGATTTAATTTTCTCTGCAAAAAATATTACAAAAAAATATACAGAATCTAAATTTATAAAATCAGCAAAGTTAATCGGTGAAGAATTTCTCTACCATCAAAAAAGAAATCAAACAATTAATCTAAAGAAAATTATTTCAATTTTCACTTCAAGAGAAAGCGCTAATCCACAAAAAGATTCTTTAAATTTACTTAAAAAAACTAGCTCTACTAATTCAGCTTTTCAATCTCATTTAAAACAATGGAAAAAATTATGGGAAAAATGCGATCTTTTTATTAAAGGAGATTTGTTTTCACAAAATGCATTAAGATTTCATATTTACCATCTTTTATCAACTTATTCTCCAAATGTTATCGGCTTAGATGTCAGTGTTCCTGCTAGAGGCCTTACTGGAGAATCATATCATGGACATATTTTCTGGGATGAAATTTATATCACTCCCTTTTTCTATCATCATTTTCCAGAAGTATCAAAAGAATCTTTAATTTATCGGTATAATCGACTTAAACAAGCCCAAGAATACGCTAAAAAAAATGGATATAAAGGAGCAATGTACCCATGGCAAAGCGCAGATACTGGAAAAGAAGAAACTCAAAAAATACATTTGAATCCAATGGATAATTCTTGGGGACCTGATTTTAGTCGTCACCAGCGACACGTCTCTATCGCTATTTTTTATAATTTTTATAAATATATCTATCATGCAAAAGATTTACAATTTTTGCATGATTATGGAGCTGAAGTAATGATTGAAATTGCAAGGTTTTGGGAAAGCATTGCTGAATATGATAAAAAAACAGATAAATACCATATCAAAGGAGTTGTTGGACCTGATGAATTTCACGAAAAATATCCATGGTCAAATAAACCAGGCTTCATAGATAACGCCTATACAAATATTATGGTTTCTTGGTTATTACAAAAAACTGCTGTTTTAAGCGAACAACTGCCTAAAAATTTAATTAAAAAATTTAAGCTTACAAAAGAAGAGATTAATAAATGGAAAGGCATAAGTAAGAAAATAAATGTTGTGGTCAAAAATGAAATTATTATGCAATTCAAAGATTTTGATAAGCTAAAAAAAATAAATTTTGAGAAGTATAAGAAAAAATATTCAAACATTGAAAGAATGGACAGAATTTTAAAAGCAGAAGGAAAGTCCCCTAATGAATATAAAGTAATAAAGCAACCTGATGTTTTAATGATTTTTTATGTTTTAGAATTTCAAGAAGCAATAAAAATTTTAAGAAAGCTTGGAATCAAAATAAAAAAGCCAAAAAGCTTTATTAAAAAAAACTATAACTACTATGCTTCGATAACAACCCATGGTTCCACTTTAAGTAAGTTTATTCACAATGCAATACTCTCTAATCTAAAGCAAGACAATCATATGGTCTGGAAATGGTTTAAAAACGCTCTAGAAAGCGATATTTACGACTCTCAAAGAGGAACAACAAAGGAAGGGATCCATTGTGGGCTGATGGCAGGGACTATTGAAATAGTAAGAAAATATTTTGCTGGAGTTAAGACTCATAAAAAAGGGCTTTCTCTTAGACCTTGGCTTCCTGCTCACTGGAAAAAATTAAGATTTAGAATTGAACATCAAAAAAAACAATATCTTTTTGATTTTAATTTACAAGATAAGAGATTAAAGATTACCCTTGAAAAAGGGAGAGGAGACTCTTCTATTGAATACCAAAGAAATAAATATTTACTCAAAAAATCAAAAACTAAATCTATTAAATTGAAGAAATGCAATTTTTAAGAATTCTCTTCCTGAATTTTACACTATAATCATGCCCAGCATTCTTTTTATAAATTGATAAAAATTCTAAAGCCTCGTCCCCATTATTTATTGTTCGATGAGCATAATTTTCTGGAACTTTTATCTTTTTATTCTTTTTTAAACTAATTACCTTGGAATTTTCCTTATCTTCCATTAAAACTACTCCCTTTCCTCTTGTTAAAATATAATATTCCTTTGAAGGGATCTGATGAATATGTCCTTTTGTCATATAGCATTCTTTGCCAACATTCCCTTTTTTAATTACTGTTAAGGTTATAAAAAAATCTTTATCGAAATCCTTAGTATATGTTTTATAAATTATAGGATTATTGTTCTTTAATATCCTATTCACTTCTTCCTGATTAAAATAGTCTTTTTCCATATCTTTTAATCTTCTCTCCCCTTTTTTACTATAATTTTTCTTAAGATCTTGTGCTATTTTTTGCCAATCCATTTTAAAATATTGAATTACTGTTTTTCCTCAGTTTACTTTAAGGTAAACCAAAAATCAATGTTTTATGATATAATATTTTTATGGAAACTTTAGTAACAAATAAAAAAGCTTATTTTGATTATGAAATTCTGGAAAAATTTGAAGCAGGAATTGTATTGTCAGGAATAGAAATAAAAGCTGCAAAAACAGGAAAAGCCAATTTATCAGGCAGTTTTGCTATTGTTAAAAACAATGAAGCTTATATCTTAAATCTTTCTATTGCACCCTATCAGCCAAAAAATATTAATTTTACATATATCCCTGATAAAACTAGAAAACTCTTGCTTCATAAAAAACAAATAACATATCTTTTAAGCAAAAAACGACAGAAAAACTTGACTTTAATACCCTTAAGAATGTATAATAAAAACGGTTTGATAAAGATAGAATTAGGTCTTGCAAAAGGAAAAAAGAAATTTGATAAAAGAGAAACATTAAAAAAGAAAGAAATTAAAAGAAAGATAGATAGGGCTAAAAGAGGAGATATTTAAATGGGGATGACGGGATTCGATAAAAAGAAAATTTTTAAATAAGCAAGTCGAGGAGTTCTTGTTAGCTCGTAAAAAACAAGAAAGCATTAATAAATGCTAATCTCAAACCTGCTTATGCCTATGCTTAATCGCTTAGGCTAAGCCATTCCCTTTTAAGGGAAATCCTTCGGCAGATTCTCGGTAAGCCAAAAGGATCAAAAACATCGAGATAGATCAGCTTTTAGCTTTTCCGACTAATAACTGATTGAATCTTTTCGGAAATTTTTAAGAAAAGTTTGTTCATTTTCCTTTTCTTAAAAAAACAAAAATGAACTAAACTTGTAGTGTTGTTTAAAGAGATCTTTTTAGACGTGGGTTCAACTCCCACCTTCTCCACCTTAACTCATAAAACTTCTAATAAATATTTAATTTGATACCAAAAGAAATTCGTCTTATTGACGAAAAAGGAAAACAACTCGGTATTTTTTCTTTCCAGGAAGCTTCTCAAAAAGCTCAAGAGAGAGGCTTGGATTTGGTCCCTGTTACAACCAAAACCACTCCTCCTATTTACAAGTTAGGAGATTATGGAAAATTAAAATACCAAAAAGAAAAAGAATTAAAGAAAAAGAAACTTCAAGAAAGACACACTGCACCAAAATCTGTTCGCTTAGGTTTTAATGAAGGAGAGCATGATCTTAATACAAAAATTAAAAAAGTAGAAAAGTTTCTTAAAGAAGAAAAACCAGTCACAATTGAAATGAAGCTAAGAGGAAGACAAAAAGCTCATTTTGATTTAGCTAAAGAAAAAATAGAATACTTTTGTCAAAAAATTACAACAGAACATAAAGTAATCCAACCACTTAAAAAAGTTCCCCGAGGATTGATTATTGTCTTAAAAAAATGAAAATAAAATTATTTAGTAAAAGACTTAAACAAACAAAACAAGGAAAAATTATTAGAAGATCTAGTAACCTTGGACACACAAAAGCAAAAGACGCTACTAAAGTGAAAAGAAGAAGGAAAAGAACCATTTCTGTAGAAACACAAAAAAAATTAATTCTTCAACATTCACAATAAAAACTTCTTTGAAGTAATTTTAATATTATGGCTAGAGTAAAAAGAGGTACCATTGCAAACAAAAGAAGAAAAAATCTTTTAAAAAATACTAAAGGATTTAGATATGGTAGGAAAACTAAATACCGTTTAGCTAAAGAAGCCTTATTACATGCATGGACAAAAGCCTTTAAAGATAGAAAAATTAAAAAAAGAGAAGCCAGAAAACTTTGGCAAGTAAAAATTAATGCTGCCCTAAAAGCAGAAGGATTTAATTATAATAAATTTATAAAAGGATTAAAAGATAAAAAGATTAATTTAGATAGAAAAATTTTAGCTGAATTAGCTGAAAAACATCCTTCTATTTTTAAACAAATAACAAAGGAGGTATTCTAAATATTATTTATTTTTGTCTTCAATTCTCCTTCTTCTAAGGTAAAAAATATTTGGCTATTAGAGCCAATTTTTTCTTTTAAAATGGCTCTGGCTAAATTATCTTTTATATAATGTCTAATAACGGAATCTAGGGGTCTTGCTCCAAAAATTGGATTGTACCCTAATTGAGCTAATTTCTCGACTACTCCTTCGCCAAAAGACAGCTCAATCTTTTTGTTTTTCATTAAGGACTCAGATAAAGCCCTTAATTTTAATTTTACAATTTCTGTAAGATGCTCTTGGGTTAAAGGTCTAAAAACAACTACTTCATTAAATCTATTTAAAAGTTCTGGCTTAAAGAAATTAGTTAATTTATTTTTTAATACATCTGAAAGTTTTTGAGGTTCAGTTCCTTTTTCTATTTCGTCTTTAATAAAATCTGATAAAGCATTAGAAGTCGCAATAATGATCGTATTTGTAAAATCAATTGTTTCTCCAATGTTATCTGTCAACCTTCCTTCATCAAAAAGAGCTAAGAAAATATTTAAAACATCTTGATGAGCTTTTTCAAATTCATCTAAAAGAATTAGAGAAAAAGGATTACTTTTTACCGCCTCTGTTAAAACTCCTCCACTTTCTCCTTCAGGACTACCAATAAAACGATATATGCTTCTTTTATCCTGGTATTCAGCCATATCAAAACGAATCATTGTTTTTTCACTACCAAAATAAATTTTGGCTAAAGTTTTAGCTAATTCAGTCTTTCCTACTCCAGTTGGACCTACAAAAAGAAAAACTGAAATTGGCTTATTAATATTAACTAACCCTGTACGATATTGCCTTAGAGCCGAAGACACTAATTGAACCGCATGTTCTTGATTAATTAATTGTTCGTGAATTAACTTTTCTAAATTTAATAATTTTTCTTTTTCTTCTTCGGAAGAAATATCTAGAGGAATCTGAGTTTTCAAACTTACTAAATCCACAATATCTTGCTCTTTAACTATTTTTTTACCTTGACGACGAGCGCCTTCAAGGGCTTCTGTTAAAAGTGATTCTGCTGAAGAAGGTAAAGGAATAGAGCCCAAAAATCTCTGAGCCAAATTAACAGCTCTCTTTATTGCTTTAAAACTAATTTTTATCCTTGTTTTACGTTGTAGCTCTAAAGAACGAAATGATAAAAAAGTGATTGATTCTTCAGTAGTTAATTCCTTAACTCTAATAATTTCAAAGTTTTCTTTAACAATTGAATCAGTTTCTAGATAGCGACGATAATCTTCTGGTGTTGCAGCTGCAATAATTGGAACCCAAGAAGCATTTACCAAAGATTGAAAAGTATCTAAAGCATTAAACCCTCCTTTCTGAGCTAAGGATTTATAATTATGAAATTGAGGTAGATAAAGAACAATATCTCTATTCACTAAAAGTTCTTTAGTGATTTTAGTTAATCGATTGAATACCTCTAAAGGCTCTTGAATGTCTTCAAAAAGAGAAGAAAGGGAAAGACTAATAAGACGATAATCCCGTAACCCTGCAGGTATTCTATCCTTTGACAAGTTTAAAGCTAGATAAGAAACAAGTGTATCCTTACCTACTCCTGCAGGACCAACCAAAAGAATGTTTCTTTTGCCTTGCCTATTTAAAATATCTACCAAGCTCTGGTATTCTTGCTGATGGCCAATCATAACTCCAATTTTTAATTTTAAAGCCAATTCTGTAAAATCAGTTCCATAAAGATCTAAAAATGGAGTTGGCCTAGAAGTAAAAGATCTATTAACTTTAATCCTTTTAGGTTGAAAACTAATTTCTTTCTTATCAGCCAAACCTTTTAAAACTTCCATGCCTTTTTCATTATAAAGACGATTCATTTCAAGCGCTGTTCTTAAATCGTTTTTATCAAGATGAAAAAGATTAAAAACACTAATTACTTGTGGATCTTGAGATAAATACAAAGAAAGAATTAAAGCCTCTGTTTTAATTGAATTTCTTTTAAGGCTCTGTGCTTCAACAAACGCTCCATAACAGATTTTTTCTAAAAATGCTTGGTAGTCTTGTTTTGATATTTTTTTTCTTTCTTTTAATTTTTCTTGATTAAGACATTTTTCCATTTCTTGAATTTCTGGAGAAAAAATATCTAGAAAAGCCAATGATTCAATTACTTCTCTTTGAAAAATAAGAATGGACAAAAGAGCTGCCGGTAAAGATAAATCATTATTAATGGCAACATTTTTTGTCTCTAAAAGAATACTCTTTGCTTTTGGTGAAAGAAATTGAGCTAGATTAATTTCTTTCTTATTTAAATTTTTTTCTGATAAAGAAAGATCAGCAAAATTTTGTTTAATAAAAACATAAACAAAAAACAAAAAGAAAATAATTGCTAAATTATACCAACGTTCTATTCGAAGAACTAACAAAAAAAAGAAAAAAATCAATCCTAAATAAAGAAAGGTATTAAAGATTACTCTATATAAAAATCCTTGCCAAATAGACCAGAAAAAAGAATCATCTTTAAAAACAAAAATAGATTCTTTATTTATTTTTTTATTAATATTGTTTTGTTTTTTATTCATTCCTTTTATGGTAAAAGTGTTTTAAAAATTAAATAAAAAGGTAATAAAAACCATAAAAGATAAATTATTCCAAAAAACAAGGTTAAAATTGTTAAAATTATTATCCCAATAATTATCTTCATTATCCGATAAGGAATGCTTAATAAATAAGCAGGGATTGAATGTTCCTGCCAAAGAGGAATTGTAAAATAACGAAAATTTACAATTAAACCAGTTTTGTATTCTAATTTAGCAAACCAATTTTGATAAATTCCAAAAATAAAATATCGCCCATCAACAAAATAAGTTTTAAAAAAACCTAAAGCATAAAAACCTACTTTTTTTAGAAAATATCCTGGCAATGTTTTATTTATAATCATTATTAAGAATTATTAAAAAAGTTTATTCTGGGCTTTAATTTTTCTTTCTTCTTCTTGAAATATTTTTACTTTTCCAAACTCACCATCATATCCAGGTTCTATGATTAATTCCCCTTTTCTAACCCTTTCTATACCTTGAACAATTTCAGGAAGAGTAAAAGCACTTAAATCTTTTAAAGACACATCTAATAAAATAGCAAATTCATTAGAAAATCTTTCTATTAGCTTTTTATAATATTCATCTACGGTTTTCGTACGAGATTGAACCCCTAAAGCTTCAGCAATAATTTCTGGCAAAGGAACTAAACTTTTATACGGAATAGCATTTTTAGGCTTAAAACCTGTTTCTCTGCCAGCCAACTCATCTACCCGAGACAAAACACCAACAGTTAGCTTTTTACCACATTTAGGACAAATCCCTTTATTTTCTTTGGTTTGCTGTGGAGACATTCTTACCTGACACAAACGGTGACCATCGTAATGATATTTTCCTTCTTCAGGAAAAAACTCAATTGTATATAAGAATTTTAAAGGATCCTTCTCTCTAATCGCCTTACTAATTGATGAGTAATTTAATTCTGTATCAAAAATATTAACTTCTCTACCCAACTTAGCTGGACTATGAGCATCTGAATTAGATATTAAAGTAAAATTATCTAAAGCTGAAAGACGCCAATTCATTAAAGGATCACTGCTTAACCCTGTTTCTAAAGCTGCTAACTGTTTTACATTTTCCCCAAAAGCATCTTCTAGTGAATCAAATCCTGACATTGAGCCAAGAACTCCAAACCAAGGAGTCCAAATATGCGCTGGAATAAATAAAGCTCGAGGATCAGATTCCATCACAATTTTTAAAAGTTCTTCTGAGTCCATCCCTAGAATAGGGCGTCCATCTGATTTAATATTTCCTTGCCAAGAAAGTATATTGCTTATCTTTTCTGCTGCTTTTAGAGAAGATAAAATAATAAGATTATGAACTCTACGACCTTTTCCATTTCGTTTGTAGATATTTGAAATCTCTCCAGTGACTACAAATCTTACTAAATTTTGTTTTGTATTTGTTAACTGATTAACTCCGCTTTGATTTTTAAGTTTATACAATCCTTCTTCTGCTGGCTCTAATTTATTTTTTAATTCTTTAAACCATTCTGGATGAGTAAAATCCCCAGTTCCTACTACATTAATTCCCTTCTCTTGAGCTACTTGAAAAATATGCTCTAAATCCATATCCCGAGAAGTCGCCCTTGAATATTTAGAATGAATGTGAAAATCAGCAATAATTTTCATAAAAAATATTTAATAAACCAAAAATGTCTGACAAAGAGCTCCAATAATAAAAGCTGTAATTAAAATCACTACTAAGGCTGTATTCAAAGGAACTTGGTATGGTGGATCTAGATCGCTTTGTTTTTTAGCTTGTTTTAAAACTAAAAGAATCATTATTCCTTCAAACCCTCCTAACATCCCTCCAGTAAAAGAAATTAATTTTACTAAATTTTCTAATTGTAGAAAATAAATTAACAAAGGACCAACAATTACAAGAAAATAACTAATAAAAGGGGTCCATTTAAAATCATTAATAAAACTATTCTTTATATAAGAAGCAAAAATTAAATACGAAGTGACAACTGCTAAAAACCCTAAACCAGCTCCTAACAAGATAATACTCTCACCTAAAATACCTTTCAACCCTTGGACTGTTTCTAAAGTAGTTGCCGAACCGCTTACTCCCACAACTGTAACCATAAATGCTAAATAGCACAAAACAGGAAGAATTGTCCCAATGATAATAACTTTTTTAAGCTTCTTCTTGTCTTCTTTTCTTTTCTCTAAAACCTTAGCTGCTTCAGGAATAGCTACCATCCCATTAAGAGCAAAAAAGATTGCCCCATAAGGAATCAACCACCCCCATTTATTACTAAACTCAAAAAAGTTTAAATTTTCTATTTCAAAATGAAGAGAAGAAAAAACGACAATAACTAAAAGTAAAAACAGAAGAAGGAAAGACAAATAAAAATTAATTTTTGAAAGTTTTTTACCATTAGTTAAAACTATTAAACTTAGAAAAAGCCAGATCAAGATAACTAAAAAACCCTGGGGAAAAGTAACTCCTGAAAAAAAGAAATCAATGATTACTCCTAAAAATTGACTTCCTAATAAAAGAAATATTAAAAGAGAAAAAGCAAAAGTTAAAAAAGTAATTAAAAGAACGAACCTTTTAGCTGAAGAGTTTAAATAATGACCAATATATCCTGGCAAGCGATAATCTTCTTTTGTTCTTAAAACTATTTCTCCAAAACTTAAATGAAGAAACATGATTATAAAACTAACAATAACCAACCAAGTTATTGTTATTACCATTCCAGAATTAGCGGCTATATAAGGCAAAGTGAAAACACCTGCCCCAATAATTGTTCCCACCAAAACAGCAATAGCTTCAAATACAGCTAATTTTTTCATCATTTCTTATAAAACAATTTTCTAAGGAAGAATTAAATAAACCTCATCACCTTCTCTTACTTTTTCGTCTACTTTTAACCCAATTGCATCTCCTTTTTTTGCTTTTTCTACATCAACACGATCTATTTGCATAGAAGTAATATCTTGCTCAAAATCAGTATTATGACCTTTAACATGAATCTTATCACCTATTTTAATTTCTTCTGTTAATTCGATAATAGCAACCTGAATCTTGTTAAAATAATGAGTAATTTTACCAATAAGTTTTTCTTCCATAATAATTTATATAATTTAATAATTTAATCGACCTTATAAAATAATATCATAAAAAGAGCTTAATAAAAAGATATCTTTTTCCTTTTATAGTACCAAATACCCAACCAAACCACTTTTTGAATAAACCATTACTTTCACGGCCTTATCAATACTTTAGTCTATTTATGGTAATCAAAAAAAGCCCCAAAAAGGGGCTTTTTATTATTAATCTATAATTATTTCTTTTCTTTCTTTAGTTTTTTTGTTAGTCTTGATTTTTCTCGACTAGTTTTATTCTTTTTCTTTAAATTAGTTTTTGCTGCCTTATCTAAAATTTTATATAGCTGGGATTCCATCTTTTTTGCTTCGTCTATTTTTCCATTTTCAATAAGCTTTAAAAATTCCTTCTTTGTTTTTTTAAAGACGGTCATTCTTCTTAAATTAGATTTTCTATTACGAGAATTCTTTTTTATAGATTGTTTTGCAGATTTAGTAATCGGCATATGATTATTTGTTAATTGCTTTGACAGTATTACATTTTTTATTAAAAAAATCAACCAAGAACATTTCTAAGCCCATTCTACCCTCAACACTCCCGCCTTTTATTCTCCTATCATAATATAGAAGATCTTCATATACTAACTTTAATACTTCAAAAGAAATTATCTTGGATAAAGGTAATAATTTTCTAAAAACATATGGATGGATCGATGCTGGCTTGGTTGAACTTGTTTTAATCATTAATAAATTACGTATTTGAAAAATAATCATTTTAAGAATATACAAAGGATGGAGTCCTTGATTTATCAATGTTTCTAGTAGCAAAAAGGCTTTTTTATTATTACCTTGAATTAAGTAATCTAAAAAAATAAAAATAGTACTAGTTACTGGCAAAAATAAATTATTTTCAACAGTTTCTCTGTCAAAATTTCCTTTTTTAACTAAAGAAAGCTTTTTCAAAGAATGGTAAATTGATCCAGTGTCTGAAGAAAAACTAAACATTATTACTTGACGAGCTTCTGAAGAAAGCCTAATTCCAAGTTTTTGTTCTTCTTTCATTATCCATTTTTCTAATTCACTTCTTACTAGCAAAGGAAATTCTTTCATCCCTTTTGCTTTTTGCTTAAACCATTTTTGCAGAGAGCTAACAGGAACTTGATCGTCTTCATAAATAATAATCATCAAATCTTTTACTTTATCCGCCTCTTGATTTTTAAGAATTTCTAAAAAATCATTACGAAAGTGAATATCTGTGTTTTTAAAAATATTTTTTATTGCCACTGAACGACTATTAGCAAAAAGCGTATTACTTTTAAGAATGTTTTCTAAAACAGAAATATTAGGAATTCCAGAGTCTTTATCAGAAAAATCATAATAAAAAAAAGAAGGAGTTTTACTTTGATAAAACTCTTTTACTTGTAAAAAATATCTTTGAGAACGGAAAGAATCTTTACCGTAAATAAAATATATCATACTTATTTTTTTTGACACCGAGGACAGTAAAAAGTAGAACGACCTTTTTGTGAAGCTTTTTTTATCAAGGTTTTGCAACGAGGGCATTTTTCCTGATGATAAACCTTGATCATCTTTCCATAATTTCCAAAATTTCCTTGCGTGTCTCTATACATTTCATCAGCGATAGTAGAACCTTTTAATTTTATCGCTTTTAACAAAATTCTCTTTATTGCTTTATAAATCTTTTTCTTTTCCCCTAGAGTCAACAAATTAATATCTTTAAAAGGATTCACTCTCGCCTCCCATAAAATCTCATTTGCATAAATATTTCCAATCCCGGCAATAACATTTTGATTCATTAAAACCTCTTTAATTGCACCTTTCTTTTTTTTATCTAGTGCTTCATTAAATTTCTGGAAAGTAAAATTATTAGCTAAAGGATTCAATCCTAATTCTTTAATTTCTTTCAAATCT
>Ga0265293_10003791_pt1 | contig 27569 bp, 26 predicted proteins | sample Munlanlewell138R_FD_192505 | JGI IMG/M metagenome (GOLD analysis project Ga0265293, IMG submission 192505) | Leachate microbial communities from a municipal landfill in Southern Ontario, Canada - Leachate well 138R | ecosystem: Engineered > Solid waste > Landfill > Unclassified | place: Canada...
GGCAAAGAGTATTGCCGCCACTCCCAGCATTAAGATAACCGGCCACCAGTTGTTGCTGGCATATGGCTCTGCTCTTCCAATCCAACCGAGAGGGGAAATAAACGAGAGTGTTTCATAGCCAACATCACCTATTGCGCGCACCAAGTAGCTAATACCTAAAAAAGCTAAAGAAAAGCCAACAACGCCGCGAGAATTCTGGTTAATCTGCGCAAACAGAATAGTAATGCAGGCAAAAAAGATTCCGGTCGCCGCCAGGATTGCACCGTATAGCAAAGAACCGGCAAAACCAACGCCCTCTACGTTCAGAGCTGTCATACCACAAGCAATGAGTAGCCCCATAAGAACGTTCGTGCCGAGAAATACAATCGCAACTGCACCAAGATTAGATAATTTTCCCACGGGAAGAGAACGGAGCAGTTCAGAAAGCCCGTCTTCCTCATCACCCCGCGTGTGCCGTGCCGCTAGTATTATATTCATTATGGCCACAATCAGAGCAGTGACAAGCAGCATCTGATGCCCCATCATAATACCGTAGTGGTAATCATCCAAGCTGTATGCGGGCCCGAACATGGCGGTGATCGCGGGGTTATTCATGGTTTCAGCCATTATCTGTCTTTCATGCTCAGTGGGAGAAAGCTCCGGGTAGGCTATGGTAAGCAGTAGAACAAGAATAACAATTGCCAGAACCCATATTGAGATGCTTAACCGCTCACGTCTCAGTATATGCTGAACGTATTTTCCGGTGTTTTTAAAACACCCTTTCAACATCAACCTTCTCCTCCATCCTGCTTGTAATAACGAAGGAAAAGGTCTTCCAGTGTTGGTGGAGCGCTTTCAATTTTTAGGACGTCAAATCCCCCAACGTATTTAATCAGCGTGCCCAGTTTTTCGGTGTCGACCTGAAAAGTGTATGAGTTTCCTTTCTGCTCCAGGTCATGCACTCCTTCATAAGAACCCAGCCCTGTCACTTCATGACGGGTTTCTACCTGCATCCTAGTTCTGGTAAGGTGGCGCATCTGGCTAAGTGTGCCGGATTCAATTATTCGCCCCTCCCGGATAATACTAACCTTATCACACAGTTTCTCAACTTCAGAGAGGATGTGGCTTGAAAGAAAAACGCTGCTGCCCTGCTGTTTAACTTCCTTTACGCATTCCTGAAAAACCTGGACCATCAGCGGGTCCAAGCCTGATGAAGGCTCATCAAGTATGAATAAATCAGCATCAATTGCAAAAGCAGCAATCAAAGCTACTTTTTGCCGGTTGCCCTTGGAATATGTACCGCACTTTTTTGTTGGATCAAGGTCGAACCTCTCTATAAGTTCGTCGCGCCGGTTGCTACCGTTGGAGCCTCTCAGCTTAATAAATAAATCAATGACCTCGCCTCCAGTAAGATTTGGCCACAGGCTTACTTCTCCGGGTATATATGCTATGTTTTTATGGATTTCAACAGCGTCGCGCCACGAGTCTTTACCAAATATTTTGGCTTCTCCCATGTTAGCTCTTAAGGTTCCCAGCATTATGCGGATAGTTGTTGTTTTGCCGGAACCATTTGGGCCGATGTAACCGTAAACTTCACCTTCCTCAACTGAAAGGTTTACTCCATCCAAGGCTTTGACCTTTCCAAAGTCTTTGGTAAGGTTTTTTATTTCAACAACTGGCATAACTAACCTCCCACGTGCTCAAGATATCTTTTAACTATTGCACACAAGCATATAGTATTTTAGAGAGCCTGAACAAGTGCTTGCACTCATTCAAATGATTGGTGATACTAGAAGTTTTTTTCGAATTATTAGCCTTGTTTAGGGATGGTCTGCATATTTCTTAACAGATTCTTCAGCCGTAAACGGCCTCAAGGATGAAATTATTAGTGAGCGCTGGTACCTATACGAAATGTTTTGACCAGCTTTTTAACGGAATGTATAATGCACATGTATTAGCGCCTGTAGCTCAGTGGATAGAGCACCGGTCTTCGGAACCGGGTGTCGTGGGTTCGAATCCCCCCAGGCGCGCCACCTGCTATGTAAGCCTATCCTGACCCGCATTATTCTTGTAAAACTTCACCCGCGACGCCATCTTTCCATAAACCCAGAATCCTGGCGTCACTTATGGTATTATCCCGCGGTTTATCTCCCTTTGCGTATACGCGTATGTAATTTGGCGTTAGTCCTGAGGATAACCCTTTGGAATATGATTCCCACAGCACCGACATAATGCGGTTTTCGTACGTTTTTCTAAAATCACGGTTCTGTTTTTTGGCAAGTTCCGTCATTTGGGTTTCGCGCAGTTTTTTTACTTGCGGACTGATCTGGTCTTTCATTTGAGAAGCGGAAGTTCCCGGGCGGAGTGAATAAGGGAATACATGAATCCGCGCAAAGCCAACTTTCTGGCATATGCTCAGTGTTTCTTCAAAATCTTCCTGTGTTTCTCCCGGGAAACCAACGATTACATCAGTCGTAACGGCCACATCTGGAACATGATCTCTTATTTTGTTAACAGCAGTGAGAAACATGCCACTATCGTATTTACGGTTCATGCGTTTTAATATCGCATCACTCCCGCTTTGGAGTGATAAATGGAAATGCGCACACAACCGGTTATCTTTCCACAAGCCCAGTAATTCCTCATCGATATGATGGGGCTGAAGAGATGAAAGGCGAAGCCGCTTTATCGACGTGTCTTCTAGTATCATCTTAACAAGCACAGTCAGATTTATTCCCTGGCTGTTAAAACTGCCGATTTCAGTGCCTGTTAATACTATTTCCAGATAACCCGAATCGATGCGGCTTTTAACCTCTTCAATTACCTCATCCGGCGAACGGCTGAAACCCGCATAACGCACCAGTGGCACAATGCAATAAGAGCATCTGTTTGAGCAGCCTTGCTGAACCCATACCAGAGAACGGGTTTTACCAATATTACCCGGCGCAAGCTCCTCTTTCTGAGCAGATTTCTCAAGGTACCCTTTCTCAACCAGGCTTTGTACCATATTTAGCTTTTCATCATTGCCCATGACGATAATATTATTATCAATCCGTTTGAGTGCCTCCGGTTCTCGCTCAGCGTAACAACCAGTTACCACGATTAAGGCTGACGAGTTTTGCCTTCTTGCCCTCCCCAACCATTGCCGCGTTTTACGGTCAGCAACATGAGTTACTGTACAACTGTTTAACACATAAACATCAGCCCTCTGGCCAAAAGGAACAATAGAATAACCGGCATGGATAAAATCAAGGGCCAGTGATTCAACCTCGGCTTGATTCAGCTTGCAACCAAGATAGTCAATCGCGACAGTATTATTTTTCATTTTCTGGTTTTATTATACCAAAGGGGCTCTGGTAGCCATAAAAACAGGTCACTCGCAAGAATTGACGGCCAGATTTAATATTGCTATGATTCAGACTGTTTATATTTTATTTAATCTTATGTTATTACTAAGCAATTCTTTTAATATCGGTCCGATAACCATCCAGTACTATGGTATGTTTATATCCATAGGAATCATCGCGGCCGTCACATACGCCGCTTTTGAAGCTTACCGCCGCGGAGAAAATCTTGACCATGTAATAAACATGGCCCTTGTCTGCGTTCCACTGGGTATCATTGGCGCGCGCCTGTACCATGTGATTGATCTATGGGACTATTACATCCAAAACCCTGGCAAAATAATTGGCGGAAGCGGCTTGGGTATTTTTGGAGCAGTAATTGGCGGTGCGATTGGCCTGCTTTTGTACTGCTGGTGGAAAAAGCTGCCCCCTCTCCGCTGGATGGACATAGCGGCTCCCGGCTTGATACTCGCCCAGTCAATTGGCCGCTGGGGGAATTTTTTCAATCAAGAACTTTACGGATACCCTACAGACCTGCCTTGGGGAATATACATTGAGCCTTCGAAACGTATATCGGGCTTTGAAGGCTATACCCATTTTCATCCCCTGTTTCTTTATGAGTCCCTCTTGAATTTGTTAGGGTTTTTTGTTCTCGTCTTCATAAACCGCAAGTTTGGAAAGAAGCTAATGGAAGGCGAAATCGTGATGGGCTACATCATGTATTATTCGGTGGTCAGGTTTTTCCTGGAAGGGATGAAGATAGACGTCTGGACGATAGCTGGCCTCCCCACAGCCCGCTGGATTAGCATTATCGGCCTTGTCATCTGTGCAGGCATCATATTTTTCCGTAGATACTACCTTCCAAAGCGCCGCCAACAGTAGTGTTTATCCCTAATTTTTATTGACAATTGAATTTCTTCGGCTATAATAAATGAAAACGTTTTTCATTTAGCGTAGCAATGTCATACAATTATAAAGATATTCTGGCAGAACTCAGAAGACAGGGATATAAAATAACTCCTCAAAGGCGAGCTATCATTCAAATCCTGGATTCAAACACAATTTTTCTTACCCCGCAGGAAATACTACAAACAACTCACAACCACCCGGGCAAATTTTCTCTTGTAACCATATACCGCACGCTCACCATGCTCGAAAAGGCGGGGCTTGTCTGCCGGTTGAATAACGAGTTTGACGGGGCAAGTTATTCACTGCGTCGTACGCATAACCATCATCACCATCTTGTATGTTCAGATTGCCGGCTGGCTGTTAACATCGAAGATTGCAACCTTGAAGAACTGGAAAAGCGCGTTTCAAAAAACACAAATTTTATTGTCGATTCCCATATGCTCGAATTCTCCGGAATATGCCCGGAATGCCAGGCGAAACGCGAGCAATCCGATGGAAGGAAACAAATTTCATGAAGCAATGCGGGCGTTTCAGCCATATCGTGATAATGCTCATGCTGGCTATGTTTTCTGTGTGTTTTTTGGGCTGCTCTGCAGATGACCCTGCTGAAGAAAAGCTTAACGTATCGGTATCTATACTGCCACAAGCAGAATGGGTCAGGGCAATTGGAGGAGATAAGGTTGAGGTTACCGTGATGATTCCACCCGGAAGTTCACCTCATGTATATGAACCAACCGCTTCTCAAATGAAGGCTCTGGCAAATTCTAAAATATACGTAGCAGTCGGTTCTGGAATCGAATTTGAAATCAGCTTTTTGGACGAACTGCTTGATATTAACCCCAATCTTCTTCTGGTGGATTGTTCGAAAGGTGTAACACTAATGGAAATGGGAGAACATCGGCATAATGGTGAACACTCAAGCGATGAGGTTCACTCACATGATCCTCACATCTGGATGTCGCTTGTAAACGCTCCTGTCATGGTGACAAATATTTACAATGGCTTAGTCGCGGTAGATCCTGCCAATGAAAGTTACTACCAGCAAAACCTTGATGTCTACCTTAAAGAGCTTGAAAAAATGCATAACTCCTTTCAGGAAGGTTTTGCCACTTTGTCGAACCGGGTGTTTATTATCCAGCACCCTTCTTTGGGGTATTTTGCGCGTGACTATAATCTAATCCAAATTGCGGCAGAAGAAAGTGGCAACGATGCCACTATGCAAAGTATGGTGCACACTATCGAACAGGCAAGAGAAAATAACATCAAGATACTATTTGTATCACCACAATTTTCTCCAAATGTCGCAGATACTGTAGCGCGTGAAATTAACGGGACGGTTGAAACGCTGGACACCCTTGCGAAAGACTATAAAAACAATATGACCCGTATCTATAATGCAATGCTTACCGCGATGGAAGGTGGCTAACTTGCGTTATGAGTATCTGCTACCGGTTGATGTAAAATGGAAACAATAGTAAAGCTGGAAAATATTTGGGTTCGCTACCATAATGTCACCGCGCTGGAAAGCGTCGACCTTGAGGTGAGAGAAACGGATTTTGTTGGCATTATAGGGCCTAACGGAGGAGGGAAAAGCACTCTTCTCAAGGTAATCCTCGGTCTTGTGCAACCATCCCAGGGCAAAGTCACAATAATGGGCGCCGCCTCCGGTAAAAATGTCGGCAAAGTAGGCTATGTTCCTCAATATAGCAGTTTTGATCGTAACTTTCCGATTAGTGTTGAGGACGTAGTGCTTATGGGAAGGCTAAACCATGCCGGGCTGGTCAGAAGATACAGCAAGCAAGATTATCAAGCAGTTGCTACTGCTTTGAAAGAGGTTGGGCTTCTTGACCATAAAAATCGTCATATTTCAGAGCTTTCTGGCGGCCAGCAACAACGGGTATTAGTAGCTCGCGCTTTGACATCTCAGCCAAAATTACTATTGCTTGATGAGCCGATGGCTAATGTAGACTCTGCCATGCAAAAGGAATTTTACGAGTTATTATCCAGACTAAATGAACAAATGGCTATTATAATGGTTTCCCACGATATCAGTGCCGTATCGACTTATGTAAAACAAATTGCCTGTCTGAATCGCAAATTATACTATCATGGCTCAAGCAAAATAACCGCCGAAGATCTTGAGACAGTCTACCAGTGCCCGGTCGAACTCATCGCTCATGGAGTGCCCCATCGCGTGCTAAAGGACCACCCAAGTTGTTGATTGAACTTTTACAGTATCAGTTTATTCAGAACGCCATTCTTGCCGGTCTGTTATCAGCAGTAGCTTGTGGTGTAATTGGGAGCTTTGTAGTCGTAAAACGCATGGTTTCCATCAGCGGGGGCATTGCTCACGCTTCTTTTGGAGGAATAGGCCTGGGTTACCTTTTAGGTTTTAACCCGATCACCGGCGCAATGACTTTTGCGTTGGGATCTGCCGTAATTATGGGGACAGTTTCTAAAAAAACCAAGCTGTCAGCAGACACTTCCATAGGAGTTCTTTGGGCTACAGGTATGGCGCTTGGAGTAATATTTATTAGCCTTGCGCCTGGTTATGCTCCCGATCTTTTCAGTTATCTTTTCGGAAATATTTTGACCGTGCCACGCTCTGACATCATCATGATGCTTATTATTGATATTATTATATTGTTGATTGTTTTCATTTTCTGGAAAGAATTCACGGCCATCTCTTTTGATGAGGAATTTGCCCGCATCAACAAAGTTCCAACTTTCTTGCTTTACCTTCTGTTGCTTTGTTTGATAGCACTCACTATTGTCGTCCTTATCCGCGCAGTTGGAATAGTTCTGGTAATAGCTTTGGTCACGATTCCGGCGGCGATTGCTTCCCAGTTCGCCAAGAGTTTGAAAAGCATGATGATTTTAGCTGTGGTACTAGGAGCATTTTTTACCCTTACCGGTCTTTGGCTTTCTTACGAGCTTGATATCGCCAGTGGGGCTACAATAATAATTGTCAGCGCTGTTGTTCTTATGGTTTCTACAGCACTTGTGAAAATAAGAGAAAAATTACAACACTCTAACGCAGCCTGATTGTACCTTGCCTTGCAACCAACCGGTTCAAATAAACGCAACCCATAAAAGGGCAACACCAACACCCAAAAGAACTCCTGCGGCTACCTCAAACGCGGTGTGGCCAATTAGTTCTTTTAAATCTGCTTCTAACTCGGCAATAGGCCGTCTTTCTCTAAATTCACGTATTATACGATTGAGCACGACTGCCTGCTTTCCAACAGAATGCCGGACACCAGCGGCATCATATAATACCACCGAAGCAAAAATAACAGATATGGCAAAGGTGACGGAACCTACACCGTCAATCAGCCCGACTGTTGTCGCAAGAGCGCTTACAAATGCAGAATGGGAACTGGGCATTCCCCCACTTGATACAAGACGCCCCAAATCAAGCCTGTGGTTTGTAACTATCTCAATCACGACTTTTATCAGCTGGGCTATGGTCCAAGCAATCAGGGGCGCTATTAGTGCTTTATTTGTAAAAAATTCGTAAAATCCCACAAGCTGCCGACTTATCGCATGATGTCCAGTACATAACCGGGGTTAATTTCCTTAATTTCGTAGCTATATATCTTCATTTTGCAAGCCCTGAAAATCGTGACATAAATAATACACCTTTTCACTTCACAATACTCTTTTTATTAGTTGGAATTATCAAATGAAAGTATAAGTTCAGCCAACTATTGTGTCAATCGGACATACTTTGCGATTAGAATTTATAAAACCTAGCGCCCCACCAATTCAAACACAGTGGCATAACTACGCAAGTAAACTATTAATGCTTCTTCCAGAACTGGCTGGGTTTCAGGGGATGCCATTTCCAGGCTTTTCACTAGCCCCAGATAGCCTGTCATGCCCTTGTCTTTCAGATTGCACACCAGATCGGTGTCACTGGAACACAGCATAAAGATATCTGGCGTTCGCGTCAGTAAAGAGTCCCCGCTTTCAATAAAGGTAACTATTTGATCGTGTTGCGCAGTTGCAGGTGGGTAAATGATTTTATTTTCGACACTTCCAACGTTTAAATTTACTATCGCTTCAAACTCTGTTTCCATTTGGTGGGTGGCGATGTTTATTTCTTCGGTTTTACCTGCATCGTTCAGAATTGCAATTTCTGACACACGTTTATTAGCCAGATCGGCATATAATTCGGTTTTTGAGTATTGGGAAAAAGTAAATGCCATCTGGGCTTGTTCAGCGGCAAGTTTAATCCCATAAAGAGTCTGCCCGGGCAAACTACTATCTGAAGCCGCCACTAAAGCACCGCCCGAAATCAGGGTCACTACCAACATCATAGTAACAGCCTTGCCCCAAATTGGCACCATTTCAAACCACTGTCTTTTTGGATTTGAAGCCATATCAGCTACAGCTGCATTAAATTCGTATCTGGCTTTTGCCTTAAAGTTTTCACCTGGATTAACATTAGCTACTTTATAAGAGGCACTTGCCACATCGAGTAAAGGCTGAAGTGCCGTAGCATAATCTGGATATTCAGCAAGGCACTCCTCTACCCCCCAACCCGAACTGATTATTTTCTCAAGGCAAGCATCAAGGGCCTGCTCGATGCCCTGCTCTACACCATTGTTATCCATTATCTTCTACCACCATGTGTTTTCTTAAAGCCTTTATCGCACTATGCTGCAAAGCTTTTATAGCCCCTTCCTTCTTTCCCATAATGCTGGCAACTTCTGCAATCGGCATCTCCCAACTAAACCGTAAGGATATTACCTCTTGCTGGAGTGCAGTCAATTTTTTTAATGCCTGCGACAACTCTTCCAGTTCCATTTTCTTCTCAGCCGTTTTATACGGACGGTCATCAGTTGCGGTAATATCTTCATTCAATTCAGTTTCCGGCTGGCGGCTTTTTTTCCTTATGTAATCAACAACCTGGTTGGACGCAATCTTATAAAGCCAAGCTGAAAACGGCACTTCTCTCCATTTATAAGAAGATATCGCCTTAAGCGCTTTCATGAATACCTGTTGAGTTAAATCTTCAGCCTCCATCCGATTGCCAACTTTAATGGCAATATAACGGAAAATTCTGTCGAAATTATCCTCATATAATTTGGCAAAAGCCTCCTGATCATATTCTTTTGCACGATTGACCAGGTCTCGCTCTTCCTGCACCTGCTAACCCCTTTCGACCAGCCGGCCATCGTATCCGACCGGTTTGGCGCTATCACGTGCAACAATTATAACGAAGGTTATATTAAAAGGATAGCTTTCAGTACATGAAACACATTAGGAGAAATGGAGAAGCTGCGGCACTCCTCTTGTCAACCGGAAAAGAAGAGCACTCTCCCATAACGCTGATGGAAATATCAACAGATATATTGGTAAAATTTTAGACAACAACAAGAGGACAATTAAAAATCACATAAGCACAATTATGCGCTAACAACAGAGCACATGTTCGTGACTCTGGCGACAGCCACGAACAAACGAGCTAACCCTGGCAACGGCACCCTATTCCAGGCTAAATAACAGCAGGGGGGGAGCAAGCCATCTTGCAAAATAAACCTGCAAGCGCTTGCTCGCTATTTGTAAGGAACTACCGCGCTATTTACCAGTCTTCAAATCCTCAATGGCAGTCACAACATCCTCAATCATATCGCCATAATAGGGCACCTTGGGCATTGCGTTTTTAACATCCTTCAAATCGAATTTGATTACGTCCAGCTTTTCGCTGATTTCTTTTAACAGTTTTATCAGTTCCTTGTTTGTATCTTCCATTATAACTCCTTCACCCCTATTCAAAATTTTTAACCTGGTTTAATAAAAACTTTGCTACCCTGGTAGTGTCAAATGGCCAGGCATAAGTTATGGAAACATCGGGATACTCTCCCTTAGCCTGTTGGACTGTTTGAGTTACTTCTATCTCAGCATGCTCCCCTCCGCGGGTAAGCATAGAAGTTACCACTATAATCTTCTTTGCCCCTCTCTCCACTGCTTGCTTGATCGCCTGGGCAATATCAGGAGCACAGAATTCGTTGAATCCACAAATTACACTTTTACCAGAGAGCTTCTCTATCTCCCTCGCAAGCTCGTTTGAAGCATGGAAAAACGCATCATTTTCACCAGTTCGCGGCCAGGTGCGCATTTTACCATCCAACTCCTCATAGCGCGAAACCTGCTGCCCGGTTTGAAGCCGACCTGTTTCGGCTAAAGAGTGTAAACTGAAAAATTCAGATAGCTCCTTCCGCGGGAAGTTCTTGGGAATAGAGCCATGGCTTGCCAGTATTATATAGTCACTATCCATGCCATTCATTATACGCGAAACGCAACGTCATACCAATAGCGTTCCTTTTTCAAACGTCAATATCTATCAGCGGATTGGTTAGCTCGACCTTTCTTACTCTGTTTGTGATTCCGGTTATATATTCATTATTGAACCATAATAAACCCAAGAAGATAGAGCAGTCATAAACACAGTTACACACCCGGAGACACAACTCTTTAACCGCTACCGCATAAAGCGTTACGCATTAATCTGGCGCAAGTACCAATTTTACAGGTATACTAATAACTGAAAATTCAATGCTCAATATCACTGGTATATCAAAATCTTTTGGCACCCGCGAACTCTTCTCAAACGTGAATTTCACTATTGGTGCCATCGACCGCGTTGCTCTTATCGGTGCTAATGGCACCGGTAAAACAACGATGTTTGATATTATTGCCGGGCATGCCTCACCCGACTCAGGCACTGTTTCCGTTCGGCGTGGAGCGACGATAGGATATCTTCACCAGCAAGAATACCTTTCTTCCCATGGAACCCTTCTGGATGAAGTTACATCTTCCTGTGATGCTCTCAACACTCTTAAGGGTAAAATCAGCAGGCTTCATAATGAGCTTGCCGAAGAAAATGACGCAGAAACCACTAACATACTTTTAAAAAGGTTAGGAGAAACTGAGCAATTATTCGATATTCGCGGCGGCTATACCGCCGATCATTTAGCAAAATTTATTCTCTCAGGCCTGGGGTTTACCGAAACAGACTTTGAACGCAACCCACAAGAGTTCAGTGGCGGCTGGAGAACGCGCATCCAACTTGGGAAACTACTCTACATCAACCCGGATATACTTTTACTTGATGAGCCTACCAATTACCTCGATCTTGAAACTCAACGCTGGTTTGAAAATTACCTTAAAGAATACCGCGGAGCAGTACTTTTTACGTCTCATGACCGTGTATTTTTAAACAACGTCGCAGATAATATAATTGCCATTGAACCACCGGATGTATTATTCCACCGCGGTGATTACGATAGTTATGTAACAACACGCCAGAAAGAAATAGATATTCTAAGTGCCACTGCTAAAAGACAGGATGCCAGCATCGACCAACAAATGCGTTTTATTGAGAGATTTCGCGCAAAGGCAACCAAAGCCAGTCAGGTTCAAAGCCGTATAAAACAATTAGAAAAAATAAAGCGGATACATCTCCCCCGAACCAGTAAAAAGATCAACTTTGATTTTCCTGCTCCTCTGCGTTCCGGCAAGGTGGTAATAGAACTAAAAGACATATCCAAATCTTATCTATCGCACCAGGTTTACCAAAAGCTTGACCTATCTTTTGAGCGGGGTGACAAGGCGGCCATAGTAGGCGCAAACGGTGCCGGCAAGTCTACCCTTCTACGAATAATGGCCGGAGTCTTGCCTTTCGAAAGTGGCACACGAACCCTCGGCCATAATGTACAAACGGCTTATTTTGCCCAACACGTTATTGAAACACTAAATCCTTCGTTAACAATATTGGAAGAATTAAGAGCTATTGCGCCTGATGAGCCCGAGCAAAGACTCCGTGGCCTGCTTGGTGCTTTCCTGTTCACCGGTGATGATGCTCTCAAGAAAATTGCCTTTCTTTCCGGCGGAGAAAAAACCCGTCTGGCAATCTGCAAACTGCTTGTTCGCCCAGCAAATTTTATCTTGCTCGACGAACCGACAAACCATCTTGACATCCCTTCTCGTGAGGTACTGGCTGATGCCCTGAACGCTTATAAAGGAACCCTTTGCCTGATAACACACGACCGGTCATTGATTGCCGATATCGCCACGAAAATTATAGAAGTTAATCACGGGAAAGCAACCATATTTAACGGGGACTATGAAGACTATCTTGAGCACAAAGGAGCAATCTGTAATGCTGACGCTTCCACCTCCCAAGCCGGATCTTCCAAAACGGATGCCCCGATGAGCGCTGGTACTCGACGGTCATTAAAGGCCAGGGAAGGAGAACTACGCAACCAGCTTTATCGCGAAGTTTCACCTCTTAACCGGGAAATTGAAGAAGTTGAAGCAGAAAATGAAGCAGTCGCAAGCCGAATCAGGGAAATAGAGGCCATGATGGCAAACCCCAACCATTATGAGAGCGGAGAAAACGTGGTCTCCTCAAACTTAGAATACATTGAGCTCAAGGAAAGACTTGGATCTCTTACAAGCCGTTGGGATCACCTGACCGAAGCAGCCGAAGCTATTAAAGAAAAGTACCGCCTTGCACTCGAAGAAATGAAATAAAAAAGCTTACTGCATCTTTTCGATGTATTTTACAAAGTCGTCGACTGTTTCCAGCTTTTTCATAACACTCTCATCTACATCCAGTTCGACATCAAGGGCAGTTTCAAGAGCAACAAATATCTGTACCCAATGAAAGGAGTCTGCCTTGATATCCTTTAGTAGTATTTCCGGCTTGATATCCTGTTCGGCCGTGCGGGTAACCCTGGCAACACTTCTTCTGAATTCTTCGTATACAGACATATAATCTCCACTATTTATTAGTTTTGTTTGCGGTTTTTTTGTTCCCGAGCGAGCTCTTCGCGCAAAGTACCAACCAAATCAGCTTCCAGGGCAGTTATAACCTGGCGGAAGGTGCCTGCTATCTGACTGGCTCGGCTATTACCATGGGCTACAGCAACAACACCATTTACCCCCCAGAGCGGACCACCACCCATCACTTCTGCAGAGCTTAGCTTTTTATAAATATCACCCGCAATTTTATCAACATCATCAACGGGTAACTTACTGCTTAATTCTACTACGAGCCATTTTGAAATTATTCTTCCCAGTCCTTCTGAAAACTTGACCAGAATATTGCCTACAAAACCATCACAAACAATCACGTTAGCTTTTCCGAGAGGTATATCCATACCTTCAACGTTGCCGATAAAATTAAGTCCACTCTGTTGCATTAAAATGAAGGCTTCTTTGGTTTGCTGGTTGCCCCTACCCTCTTCAGAACCTACGTTTAGCAAACCAACCGTAGGATTATCAATACCAAGAAATGTACGAGCATATACTACGCCAACAACTGCCAGATCAACCATCTGATACGACTGACAGTCAACGTTGGCGCCAAGATCAAGAACAACGGTATTAGGTGCAAGCCCTAAAAAGGGGCCTCCAGCCACCGGTCTTTCAATACCAGGCAATGTCCCCAGATACTTGGCGGCGGCGGTCATTATAGCACCCGTTGACCCGGCACTTATGACTGCATCCGCTTCGCCTTCCTTGATCATGCGCACAGCAATTGCAATTGAGCTGTTTGGTTTTTTGAGAACAGCGAATGCCGGATTTTCCGTGTCTTCTATTTTTTGAGCTGCTTCGACAATTCGTATGGACAAATTGCCTGTATCATGATTGGAAAGCTCCTGCTTGATAGCAATTGTATCTCCAACAAGAATTACTTCTGCCTCATAATCACGGGCTGCCATAATTGCCCCTTTTACCGTTTCCGGTGGACCAAAGTCACCACCCATTGCATCAACAGCTATTCTGACTTTCTTTTTTTGCTTATCAGCATCCATATTATGGCTAAACCTCCTGTTTCATATAGCAGAATAATTCTACCAACTGTGCTCTATTGCGTTTGCGCTACATACCTTCTGGCAAGTAATGCCGCCATTTTTATCACCACACATTTCAATTCCCGAACATAAAGTTGGGAGCCGCTTCCTCGCTCCTTCTTTAATCTCAACAACCTTGATTCCACCACGCTGTACGTAACTGAACAATTCTGCAGGGCATATGCCTACACACTTCCCGCATCCGTCGCATAGCCCCTCATCTACAGTAATATAATAACTTCCCGTGGCGTCATCATAACCATATTGCATTTTAGCCCTTACACCAGCTGAAGCACATTTATCTCGTGCAAAAAGGGCAGCACCTATGGCCCCACAAAGCTGAGGATCTTCACAAAGTCGGGGTTCCATTTGCACTTTTTCTGTTATACTTGCCACTAAGCCACTGTTTTTAGAAATACCACCGGTAATAGAAAAGTCAGTCTCGAGTGATACACGTTTTAAAAGATTGTACGAACGGGTAGCGATAGCTTCGTGAAGCCCTGCAAGGATATCCGAACAAGCAACACCTTTCCTTGAATACCTGAGAGCCTCAGATTTGGCAAATACCGCGCATATCGTGTTAAATGGAATCTTTCCCCCAGACTGAAGCGATAACTCGCCTATTTCTTCAAGAGGAACATTCAAAACTTCTGCTATCATTTCCAAAAAACGCCCCGTCCCACCCGCGCACTTGTCATTCATAATAAAATTGGTCACATTACCGTTTTCGTCACAATTAATAGCTTTGCAATCCTGTCCACCCATATCAAGGATGGTTCGCACTGATGGAAAATACCAGTTGATTCCTTTCGCGTGGGCACTGATTTCGGATACATTTTCATTAGCATATGGCACAAGCACCCGCCCATACCCGGTTGCTACAATATAATCTATCTCTTCGGGTTTAATACCTGTGTTGTCCAACAGATCTGAAAGCAACTGATTTGAAGTTTTAATGCTTTCCGCGCCTGTGTCCCGGATTACTGAGGAGATTATCTCATCATCCCGGATCAAAGCCGCTTTTGCCGCCCGAGACCCTATATCAACTCCTGCATATATCATTTCAGCGCATCCTTATTAATCTCTTCACCAGCCAAAATGGCTGCTCCGATTGCGGCTATACAAACAGGGTTTTCGGGCACGTAAATGGGTTCCCCGATTTCTTTTTCCAAGTTTTGGACAAATCCCTCATGCAAGGCAACACCACCGGAAATCGCCAGTGGGTTTTCCATTCCTACCCTTTTACACATCGACTTGATCCGTGTAGAAACCGATAGATAAATACCAAGAATAATATCTGGCATTGGAGTAGGCGGCACCCTATGTACATGGGAAATAACTTCAGATTCTGCAAATACAGCACAAGTTCCAGAGATTTCCGCCCCTTGTGAGGCTTCGCGTGAAAGCTCACTCATTTCCTCAAAACTTAACTTCATTAACCTGGCCATCTGTTGCAAGAACAAGCCCGTTCCTGAGGCGCATTTATCATGATTTGCCCAATCCACTACCCGTCCCCGGCCATTCATTTTGACTACAGTGGAACTTTCAGCTCCTATATCTATAACCAGCCGAATGCCTGGCTTGCACCATGAAATTCCCCTGGCCAGACAGGTTGTAATTGCCTTGGACCTGTCAGCAAAGCTTACTTCTTTACCTCCAGCGCCAGTAGTCACTACAAGTTTTTTGACAGCTGGCTCTTCCCCAGCGAACTCAAATGCTTTATTCATTGCCGAAAGGGCAGATGCGTCTGCCTCGTCCAAAGTTTGGATTACTGATGAAGCCAGCAACTTGCTACCATTCATAACAACGGCCTTTGTAGTCAGGTTGCCAATATCAACTCCAACGGCAAGCATTTTTTATTTCCTTTCGTTGCTAACGGTCCTCAAGAAGTTCAAAAAACCGTTCCATTTTTTCAGTTACCTCTTCTTCAGTTGTTACCGTCTGGTCAACAACGTCACAGTCTATAGTCAGCATGGGGACATCAACATCCGCAAGGGTGTCTTTAAATAATTTTATGGTGGCGCAGGAATGTCGGCAGCCAACATCTGCATAGAAAACAGCCCCGTCTACCTTCCAATCCAAAACACACTGCTTCATCGTCTCAAGAGCAGTGTTTCCCAAGGGGCCGTACATCCTGGCTTCTGGTATCATGTAAGATTTTTCTGCAACGGCCTCCACTGGTTTTGAAGGATCCAGGTTTCCCTCGCCCCAAAATGTAAAGAATGGTTCAATTACTGATACGGCGCCCGATTCACGCGAAAGCCGGTCAAGAAAAGCCATTAAATACATAGGAGGTATGAACAAAGTCATAAGCCGGAAACGTTCATTGGGCACTGCGCCCTTTTTCTCTGCTACTGCCTGAGTCAATTCTTTTTTCAATGTTTCAAGATAATCAACTGATTCAGGTTGTCCGGGGAATAAATAATCTATGGTAAGCAATTCCAGAAATCCAAGAGGGCTGAAGGGTGAAGGTACGTTTTTTCTAAGTTCGTTGATCTCTCTCGTCAAATTAATCTGGCGGTTTGTTGTTTCCGCAATCTCTGACAGGCGATTGTAGTCCATCTTCTTGCCGGACTGCGTTTCCAGAAAAGCAATCATATCCCGCACTTCATCAGCAAAATAAGCCTTTTCCAGATCACTATTTTTAAAAGGTCGGTCCAGAAAATACCCGGGGCAATCACAAATATCCATCACGAGTTCGCCACTCTTGGCGGTGTTGTCGCACACCATGTTGGACCATAGCATCACGTCCGGTTTTGGGATTGAACCGTTGGCAAATGCACCGGTCATGCCACGGTGAGGAGCACAAATTTCAGTAGCCATCCCTTCACGCACTCCGGCTGCCAAAATATCGCTACATTCACCCGTGAACAGGGATATCATCCATGTAGTAGTTTCTGTGTGCATTGGAACCAAATCCATAGCAAGTATAATTTCAGATGGAAAGAATACGGTATGCGCCGCAATAAATTGGCCGTTCTCTTGCGCATCACGCAAACGGGTAAAGTACTGCAACAACATACGGTAATACTTTTTCTGGCTTTCCCTGGCGTTGGGATCAACTTCAACCATCCGCAAAATAATACGGCATGCCCTTATGATTGATTGTATTTTGTTACTGCCTTTTTCAACCATTTTTCTTTGCCTCAATCATTTCCAGAAATGCCTGTACACGAGTTGCTATTTGACCGGAGCCTGAGCTCCCATATTCAAGGTCGATTGAAAGAACCGGAATATCAGCTTCTTTCAACCTATCTGTAAGTAGGGGTAAGTCATGCGCATAGGGAACACAATACCGTATAATTTCGCTTATTACCCCATCCACATGATGATCCTTGGCAGTTTGCACAATCCGGCTGAAGCGTTCTTCAGAAGGGAACATTCTGGCACAAGGGTAATTATTCAAATACCTCCTGGCGAGAGCTGCCAGCGGTGGTTCCTTGCCACTATTGTCAACCATATCCCCCCAATACCTAGTGCTGGTACAAAGCTCATCTGCTACCACCAACCCTCCCTGCTCTTCAATTGCACCTATAAAATCCGGGTTAGCAAGCACGCTTCCAGACAACATTAGTCTTGCTCGCCCGGAATAAGTAACTGTTGACTCTTTCAACTCTTCCAGAAGTGCTGATAAATGCACATTGAATCTTTCTTTTGGCATTCGGAAACATGCATCTGTTACTTCCATAACCTGCGCCCCGGTAATTGAAGGTTGGGGTAATTTCCGCAGGTTATAAAGCTCCTTGAGCAAGGAACGTGTTTGGTTATAAAGCTCAATCGAAGCTGTTAACGCCTCATCGGTAATACTTACACCCAGATGCTCTTCAAGATGTGCTTTAAACTGTTCCACTTCTGCCAAATAGAGCCTGAGTGCGCTATCAGTATATTTTCTTGGTACAGTAAGAACGTGGTAAAAAGGAGTGCCTATATATTGCCTCCACAGGTCAAAAAGCCTTCTCGCCCCATCACAAGTTGACCCTCCGACAACGCCATCCAGAAATTTATATTCACCAGCTAAGCCCATCTGTAAACAACTGCGCGAAAAGGAGCAGTTATTTGTGTACAAATAAGCGTCACTGTCAACCAGTTCTGTTTCCCGGTCATAACCGGTAATTCTTATCGGGAGGATACCAGCCGCATGAATAATTTCTTCTGGAACATAGGTGCACAACCAACCGTATACCTTATTACCTTTATTGCGCCACTCACGTATTTCGGCAGTCTCAGGAAAAGTCTGGTTTACCACATGAAAGACTTCAAGGCTTGATGGAGCATTTTGTTGTTGCAAGTTATTCATTATTGGTTTCTCATTCTTGTTTTATTAATCATCATCGCCAAGCATAATTTTCAGGAAACCAGGTACCCGCCATCTACCCTGATTGTCTCCCCTGTAATATACGAAGAAAGGTCAGATGCTAAAAATAACACTACTCCGGCAACGTCCTCTGCTTCTCCCATTCTGCCAATTGGCACTCTTTTTAAAAAAGCTTTCAACCTGGTCTTTTGATCCTTACAAAGCTCCGGTGAAGTCTCCTTCAATTGTCCAACCATTTCCGGCGTCATTATCCCGCCTGGGCTAACGGCATTTACACGTATCCCGTGATGACCAAGTTCTTTAGCCAAGCTTCTTGTTAGCATTACCACGCCAGCCTTTGATGCTCCATAAGCACTCATTCCAGGTGAAGAAGAGCGTTCGGCTTCTATGGAAACTATGTTGATAATTACACCCCCACGTTGCCTTGCAATCATAGAGACGGCGGCATTACGGCTACAAATAAATGTCCCAATGAGGTTGATTTCCAATACTTGGCGAAGGTCACTTACCTCCGTTTCCAAAAAAGGTTTTTCGGGGTAGATCCCAGCGTTATTCACCAGAACATCAACCCCGCTCTCACTCTTATCAAGCTGGGTAAATGTGCTTTTTACCTCAGCCTCGTCCGTAATGTTACACTTTACAAAACGTGCTTTCGCACCCGCCTGGTTAAACTCTTCTACTGTATGTTTTCCGGCTACCTCGTCATTATCGACTATAATTGTCCGCGCGCCAGCAGCAACCATATACGAGCATATAACGCGACCGATTCCTTTAGCCCCACCCGTAACTACAACAACCTTGCCAGACAGGTCTATTTGCTGATTTTTTAATACGCGGCTATGCTCAATCATTCGTTCAACATTAATACCTAGACATTCTATGTATTGTAATTCATAGCATAAGAAAAACTCTTCAATATGTCAATTGTTAGCATTATTACTTAGCAGACACAATTTCCTTTTATTTTCCAGAAGAAAGTAAAAAAACATGGGCACGAAAGAGAGTCTTGAGCTATAACACCCACAATTTATCAAGTGAAAGATTAAAAAGCATCACTTGTGTCTTTAAAAGATGCAATCATAGCCACAGAACGGCTTGAGGAAAAATCCTGCCTAGCCACGAGAGATAGACGAAAAGACCTTGGGTTTAATCTGTCATCAAAGGGCTATAATGCAAACAGAAGAACCTCTCTAATCGGAAAACCCGCAAATCAGGAGCTGTAACTTTAAGCACAAGGGACAATTGACAACTATATATATGTAAACTATTATTGTGACGTATTATATAAATCAGGCAAATGCCACAGGAGATAATAATTGGCACGCATAAACTTGTTAAATAAAATATCTCGCCTCATCAGAAATAACAGAAAACGACATACTGCCAAAATTGAAGATTTATATATCGAAGATTTATATTCTGAACTTTTCAATAATGTGCCCATCCCAATGATCGAATATGATTTTTCTTTGGTAAAAGAGTATTACGACACATTAAGGGAAAAAGGCATTACAGACTTTAGGAAGCATTTTTACAAAACCGCACCTCAGGATTTATTGAAATGCGAAACTCTTCTACATACAGCAAGGCTAAACAAACAAGCAGCACAATTTTTTGGTTTTAATTCCCCGGAAGAACACAAGCACAATATGAAAATGAGGCACGCTAAGAACGTGAAAAAAAACGAAGGCCCCAAAGAATGCCACATTGGATTAGCTGAAGGAAGGACCCAATTTGATTATGAAGAATATCTCGACATAAAAGATGACGATTATCGCTATCTTCACACCTCAGTGTCTGTTGCCCCTGGCTGCGAAAACACTCTGTCAATAGTTTACGTGAGCTTTATTGATATTACGGACCGAAAAAAATCTGAAGAGATGATGGAAAAACACCAGAGTGAATTAAAAAGAAAAGTTGCCGAGCGTACCGCCCAATTGAAAGAATCTAAAGAACAAATCAAAAAGTTGTATAACATTGAACACAATACAAGAAAAGAATTGGAAAAAATGATGAAGCATAGAGTTGAGTATAACCGCATGCTTGTACATGAGTTAAAAACGCCACTGGTGCCGATTTTGGGCACAATCAGCATCCTGTCCAAGGAGATTACCGCTGAACCGATGTGTAGTATGCTGGATAACATACAAAGCGGGGCTAATGCTTTGGCGCATAGAATTGAAGAACTACTTGATTTAGAAAAAGCAGATAGTGGGACCTTAAGAATGAACCTGGAGCTTGTTGATATTTACGAAATATTGAGGTATATTCTGGATTATGTAACACCACAGCTAAGCGAAAAAGACCAGATAATCTCACTATCAGCTCCCGAACCCCTATCGCAAGTAATGGGAGACAAGGAGCGGTTGGGGCAGGTATTTTTAAATCTAATCAATAATTCATACAAATACTCTCCATATGGGAGCCATGTATCCATTGAAGTTGCTCAGCAGAAAAACAATATTATTGCAAAGATCCGAGATGAGGGCCCGGGAATACCTAAGGAAAAAATAGTAGAGTTATTCGAACCCAATTACGCTGTCAGCAGCAACAAGGATTTTAGCAACGGTTTAGGAATTGGCTTGGCACTGTGCAAAAAATTGATTGATTTGCATAACGGAAAAATATGGCTGGAAAGTTCCACGTCACAGGGAAGCATATTTTGTATTTCAATACCAATATACAGAGAGAGCAATTAAGATGAAATTATTAATAATTGAAGATGACAACAACGCTTCCAAGTTTATAAATTTTGCTTTTCGCGCTGGCTGGCCAGAAGTTCAAGTGTTATCAGCCCTCAATGGCCTAAAAGGTGTTGAACTCGCAAAAAGCGAACAGCCAGATGTGATCCTGCTTGACCTTGGCTTGCCGGATATGAGTGGTTTTGAAGTAATCAAACACATCCGAAAATCTTCAAGTGCTCCTATCATTGTTACTACTGTAACCAACAACGAGCCCGATATAGTACAGGCGCTCGAGTTGGGCGCAGATGAATATATTCTCAAACCGTTTGGGCAGATGGAAATAATTGCCAGAGTAAAAGCATTTACCCGCAGGATGGAGCATTCGGATAAACAACAATCCGATGCTGTTTTAGGGCCTTGGCGGTTTAACCCTGAGAAATCCCAAGTTTATGACAATAATTATCAAATCAGTCTTACTCAAACTGAAAATTTGATCTTGCAGCACCTGGTAGCAAATGCCGGGAATGTGGTTACTTACAATAGTCTTGTAGAATCCCTATGGGGAAACTATTACCCAGGCTCTCTTCAAGCCATACGGGTTTATATTAACAGGTTAAGGCAGAAAATAGAGCAAGATCCGCGCTTCCCCGCAATTATTTGCACAAAGATAGGTATAGGGTATTATATAGCCAAAAATAAACAGAAATGTTGACGCTGCCTTTGTCAGTACATGTCATTGACCGCCCCACTATAGATGAATAATATCGTTTAATTATTTTGGATTAAGACTATTGACCCTATAACTATAAACCCTACCGCCAATAGTTTGATTAACAAATTCTTTTTTATTTTAATTTCATCCAACAGAAATCCAGGGACAAGGAAACCTAGTATTATTGAAGCAAAAAAATAACCGCTGGTTTTATAACAGCTATGGTGCTGACGGAAGCTACCGGTCCGGATTGAACTGCCTTATGATATATTATTAAAGACTGCAAAGTTAGAAGCTAGCTTTCCAACACTCCCGCAATAATCGGTAGCAATTTATCAAATTCAAAAATACTTTTAATTGTGCCTTTGCGAAGAGAACAAAAAATAAAGATGATTGAAAACACAGTAAATAAAATACCAGAATTATTCCAAAAAGATAGATGAGTCATAACCAATTTATCTATAATTGTTGTGATGGATAAAAAAGACATGCTATCAAGGCAAAACATGATTGTTTATATAAAAATCGCAAGGATTGCTTATTATCAAATTTGATAGATATTGCTATCACGCCGACAACTACAATTAGTATCGCAAATAATTGAGGCGAGCTGATTGTATCACCCAGAAACACAGCGGCTAGTATAGCAACAAAAATTGGACTAACACTTCCCAAGGAAGAAACCCGGGTTATCTCTTCATGCTTGACCATGTAATACATCATGATAGAGGCAATTGTGCGCAGTAGTGCTGCTATAACGGCCAAGAGGATTATTCCTATCTCTACATCTTGAGGAAAAGGAAAACAGAGAAGCAATGCCACACCCGCAATCAATGGAGGAGTTCCGATGATAAATAAAAAGGAACGTAGTTCCGGTAAGCGCTTGGAAATAAAATGTCCGTTTAATACATTAACCAGCGCCCCCCCCAGAAAAGTATATAGCAGTGACAGGGTGACCCAATTTGAAAACACTAAAATACTAACTCAGTAACAAATTTATTATACATTTCAGAGAACAGGCCCTCTTATCCCGATTCATTGTTCATAATACAGCAATGCGCATCTTTCCAATTTACCGCTATATATTTTCATCCAGTCGATTATGTCAACATTATGATTAGCAATTATTGTCATCAACTGCTGACCCGGCACAAGGATATTCTATATAGTTATGAACGCGAGTTCAAGATAGCCATTTAATATATTCCTGTTTATTAAACAATATGTAACTATATAGTTTGCTCTATATAACTAAACTGTTATTTCTCTAACAAATCACCAGCCAGCACAAGTTATATATTAATGTTATTTTATATATGCGTTGAATTAAACAGCTTAAAACATTGTGCTGACAAATTAATTAACGGTATGAATAAATACTGCCCTACAGTGATGGTGAATTAACAACAATTTATAGTCAAGGTTTTTCTGATTATAACACAAACCGACTTCCCTATATTCAATATAAAGCACTTACATCAAAGTAATAGCAAAAATATAAAAAGGAAGGCAAGAGTCAATTATGAATGCAAAAAACACCCGAAGCACCATAGGCCTCCGAACGTCTACCAAAGACAAGCTGGACAAGAACCGGGCACCCGGCCAATGTTATGACGGTTTTCTTTGCCAGTTGGTGGATATGTGGGAAGAGGTTAATGGCAGGAAAAGCAGTACCTTTGGTAAAAACATAAATCCATGTTAATCCGGCTTAGGCACTCAAATGTAAATATATGAAAGGAGGTGAAATAGCAATATAGCATTTTCGGTTAATAACAGAACAAAGAAACCAAATTTAAAAAGGAGACATTGATGGTGAAGGAAAAAGATAACAATTGTCAACCAGGTAAAATCTCTCGCCGGCAATTTCTTAAAGATGCCGGTATCGTTGTGGGAGGCACAGCCGTATCCTCTGCCTTCTTCCTTTCTGCTTGCGGCAAGGAGGTAGAAGTCACCAAGACTGTTACTACCACCGCACCTGGTACTACCAACACAAAGACTGTAACTACAACCGCGGCAGATAATACGGTAACGGTAACCAAGTATACCTGCCCTGTATGCAGTCAGGAATATGATTCTCTAAGCGCGCTCAAGGCACATTTCGATGCAGATCATTCTGAAGACGGGATAAAAAAAGGTACAATCGCCCTCACAATCAACGGGAAGGAGTACAAAGACATATATATCAAACCTCATTGGACGCTTAAAGATCTACTTCATAACCAAATGGGTTTTGTTGAAGTTAAGGAAATGTGCTCCGGCCGCGGTGCCTGTGGCTCGTGCAGTGTTCTTATGGATGGGAGGCCAATTCTTTCCTGTTTAACTCTGGCCTCAACCTGTGACGGCTGCGAAATAGAAACGTCCGCGGGAATCGCTGAAAACAATCACCCACTGATTGAGGCTTATATTAAGCACCATTGCATGCAATGCGGTTACTGCACACCTGGATTTGTGGTTACTGCCAAAGCCCTTCTCGAAAAAACCCCCAATCCTACCGAGGATGATATCAAAAAGGCATTAGGCGGCAATCTTTGCCGCTGCAGCACATACCCTGCACACATAGATGCCATACTAGAGACTGCCACAGTGATGAAAGGAGGCAACTAAGATGGATAATTCCCCAAGATATACTCACCCGAATCGTAAATGTGATCCTGATTATAATAAAGAGTTTAGCGTTGTAGGAAATACAGGCTATCGTAGAATTGATGGATGGGAAAAAGCAAGTGGAAAAGCTATGTTTGCAAGAGACTTCTCTTTTCCAGGAACTCTTTATGCCAGGATACTCTCTTGTCCTTACGCGCATGCTAATATTAAAAGTATGGACACCAGCAAAGCTGAGGCTTATCCAGGAGTGAGAAAAGTTGTTAGATACGATGATACAGGCAATTTCTTTCTTTCTATGTGGGTGCTTCCATCCAAGGGTTTGTTCGAAGGTGAGCCTATGGGCGTTGCCATTATAGCCGATACTGATGAAATAGCTCAGGATGCTCTCAGATTGGTAGAGGTCGAGTGGGAAGTATTGGATTTTGCTTTGGAATGTGCTGATTCTCTAAAAGAGGGGTTTCCTCTTGTATATAACTCGCGTTCAATGGACCCTCCTTCTAACTCTCTTTCTAACAGAAATACAGGCCCTACAGGAGCTCAAGTTGCCCCCATCGGAAATGTACAGGGCGACGTCCAAATAGGTTTTGAAGAAGCAGATCAGATAATCGAATTCACTAAGTACCAAGCTGAAAACCATGCCCGGGTCGAGCCAATGACGGGAAACTTCGTCTTTAAAGACGATCATTTGGAATGTGCTTGTCCTGGGCAGCTACCTCCTGGAATGTTAGCCCAAGTAGCTACAGGAGCCAGCAACGTTTATCAATATCCTGTATATAACGGAGGTTCTTTCGGCCACGGATATCCGATCGCCCTGTTATTTGGTTTTATGGGTGGAGTTTTAAGTCAAATAATGAATGGCACTCCCGTAAAGATCATGATGGATACCGCTCAAAGTAATTTCTATACCATGTCCAACGATGCAGGTTATGAAACCTTCAAAGTAGGTTTTAAAAATGACGGAACCATAACTGCAGTCGAAAGTGACCCCCAATACAACGGCACAACTTACGAGTGCGGTGTAACGCACATGGTTGAGAATACTCGCATACCCAACCTTTTAACTAATTATGAAGGCGCTTGGGTAAATAGACCGCAAGCTTTTTGTTGCCGGTCAGAGCAAAGGGTTGCCGCTGCCGGCCTAAATCTGACTTTCAGCCATGTAGCAGCAGAACTTGGAATATCTCCGGCAGAAGTCGCTCTGAAGAATGATGGAGCTATGGGTCATGATATGGAGTACTTGTCGACTTTAAAGAAGCAACAAGGTTTCCAAGACAGAGATAGCCTGCGGGAATGTATTGAAGTAGCCAAAAAAGCGATTGATTTCGATAATGTTTGGCACGAAGCGGGTTCGAAAACATTGCCTGACGGAAGAAAACACGGAATTGGCTTTGCCTGGGATCACTCTTGGACGGATATGACTTTTGGCGGGCAAGTCTTAATTGTTATGTCTAATGGCAAAGCGCAAATCGCCGGAAACCACCCTGATGTTGGCGTTAACGCCGCAAGTACATATTGTCAGATTGTTGCAGAAGAAATTGGTTTGAAATATTCGGACGTTTATTTTAAACCTAATTGTGAAGGACATGGTATTGCACTTTCTTCCCCAGCTAGCGCCAGTAATACTGTAAATAACGGCTGGGCCCTCAAGCAGGCATGTAAACAATTAAAGGCTCAAATATTTGAATTAGCAATAAATGGCACAGAACATGATATATACCCAACTTACGAAATGCCAAATGTACCACATTATGATCCTCTTTTCCCGGGTAAATCTATTGAAGAACTAGATATCAAAGATGGTTATGTTTTTGAGAAAGCGGATCCGAATAATAAATTTTCTGTAGCAGAAGTGACTACTCATGAAGCAGGAAAGACTTCATTTCATGCTCCTTTGACTGCTTGGGGTTGGTATAGTTCGGGCAACTGGGGATGCGATGCTCCGCATAGGGAGCGAATGGTGAGACAAGCTCATTTCGTAGAAGTGGCAGTGGATACCGAAACTGGAGATATTGAAGTGCTACGCGTAATAAATGCCAACGACGTTGGCAAAGCAATTTCACCCGAGTCAGTAAATGGCCAGCAGTATGGTGGCACCATTATGGGTATAAGTCGCGGTAAATATGAAGCTTCTGTATACGACCCGTCTACGGGAGTAAAATTAAATGCCAACCTGTTAGATTATAAAACATCAACTATCGAGGACTGCGGACCAATTGAGACCCATATCATTGAAACAGCCTTAGGTTATGGTCCTTACGGATGCGTTGGTGTAGCTGAAAGCAATGCCGATCTGATGCCCACCGCCATCGGGCCCGCTGTCCAGAATGCCATTGGAGTCTGGATTGACGACTACCCCATCACTCCTGACAAAGTACTCAAAGCACTGGGAAAGGCATAGGAGAAATAAAATGAAAGCATTTGATTTAATAAAAGCAACCAGTCTGGATGAAGCAGTATCAGCACTTGGTTGTGAGGGCACTATGGCTATTGCTGGTGGTACCGATCTCATCAACACTCTCCAGGACAGAGTATTGGCCGAGTATCCAAAGACTCTGGTAAGCCTGAAGGGCATCCCCGGCCTCGATTACATCAAGGAAGAAGGGGGCTCTCTCAAGATAGGCGCCATGACCAGGTTAGAGGATATCGCCGACAGTGATATCGTCAGAGCCAAATACACCTGTCTGGCTGAAGCTGCCGAAAGGACCGCCTCCCCACATATCCGTGAGTCCGGCACTATCGGTGGCAACATCTGCCAGATAAACCGCTGTTGGTACTTCAGAAAGACGGACAACCGTTTTGACTGCATTAGAAAGGGTGGCAACATGTGTTATGCCATGGCAGGAGATAACCGCTACCACAGTATCTTCGGTGCGCTCGGCGCCTGCATTGCCGTAAATCCATCAGATACAGCTCCGGCACTGGTAGCCCTTAATGCCACTATCAAAACCAGTAAAAGAGAGATACCGGTAGATGAGTTCTGGGGAGTAGCCATCCCCGGTTCAACCGTTCTTGAAGCTGATGAGATTGTGACAGAGATAGTCATCCCGTCTTTCTCCGGTAAGAGCAACTTCATCAAAAACGCCCTGAGAAAATCCATCGACTTCCCAGTAGTCAACTGCGCGACTGCTATCTCTAATGGCAAAGCAAGGATCT
>Ga0265293_10003792_pt1 | contig 27568 bp, 18 predicted proteins | sample Munlanlewell138R_FD_192505 | JGI IMG/M metagenome (GOLD analysis project Ga0265293, IMG submission 192505) | Leachate microbial communities from a municipal landfill in Southern Ontario, Canada - Leachate well 138R | ecosystem: Engineered > Solid waste > Landfill > Unclassified | place: Canada...
GGCTTAATTTTACTAATACTTATTTCCTGACATTTTTCATTATCGTAATTTTTTTTGTTGGGCTTTTAGTTTTTTTCAGCGTTTCTTTTGTCCTAGAAAAAAAGCGAGAAAATAAATATCTCGAACAAATTAAAATTGAAGCTAATACGACAAGAATTTATATTATCGATCCAAAAAACAACAGTGTTTTATATTTTAACCGAAACGAAATTAAAGATAAAAAAACAACAGATTTAATAACTTTTTACAACAAATTCCATCCTGATGATCAAGAAAAAGTGAAAAGTTGGATTTTTCAGATTTGTGTAGACCAGCGAAAAACTCAAAATTATTTGGAAGCAGATGTTACATTGAAAAATCTTAAACGCAGAATGTGCACTCTACTTAAACTCACCAGCTATAATCCTGAAAGTGGTCTCATACATTTAGAGAGTAAAATGCTCAAGTACATTTCTCCCCGTTCCATCGTAAAAAGAAAAGGAAAAGATAGTAATTTGCCTTGCGGATTAGTGACCAAAGGAACGATGATAAGTCTTATTTCAAAATATAAATCGATGAAAGGGTATACTTTTTCAATTCGCTTTTTAGATGTTTCTCAAAAAGCCTTCAGCAATGAAAATGATGAAAATTTCATGATCATCACGATTAAAAACAGCATTTATCCATTCGGGCTGGAACAAAATAAAATTAGACAAATAATCGATATAAATAACAGAGAATTGATTCTCGTTGACTTAAAATTAGAGACGAGAGAAGAAGCTTATCGTTTGGCAACTTCTGTCGCAAAAGAAATGACAAGAAGCATTTTGGTCAACGGTTTTCAGACTTTGATAAAATTCACGATTGGAATTGTTCAAAACAGTCAATATTATCAAGACTTTGAGACGATTGTTAAACACGCTCAAGAAGCATCTTTGTTTGCAGATCAAAACGAAAAACAAATTTATTTTTACGAAAAGACTGCGGTTCCAGAGTTAATCCATGAACGCTACCGAGAGCAAATCGATTCGGCGATCAAAAACAACAAAATCCGTTATTTATTCCGGCCGATTGCAAATGTAAAAAAGAAAAGTACTTTAGGATATTTCTCCTACATTAAGCTTTTTGGCTCTTCTTTTTCTAGTTATTATGAGATGATGAAATACGCTAATCAATGCGGAAAATCGAGAGAATTATTTGCGGTTATAGCAAGGAATATCATCAATCGCTTTGCGGAGCAAAATAACGAACGTAACAATCGACTTTTTTATCATGTTTCAGTATTTGATTTTGAAAATATCGAAACTGTGATTCCACAAATACATGGGACAAAACGAATTCGCCTCGTCTTAGTTTTTGATGAACAAGAGCTCAATCAAAATACTGCCCACACCGCAGAACTATTCGACCATTTTGAAAAATTGCGTTTATTTGGTTATGAACTCGCTTTGACAATGGTCGACAAGAATTTATTGCTCGACCCTCTTTTATATAAACATTTCGATTATTTTATTGCTGGTGTTTCAATGACCACCGAAATTAAAAAGACCGGCATTTCTCATCTTTCTATTCGAACTCTGATTGAAAGTCTATTAAAATATGAAAAACCAATCATCGCCTCCGAACCATCCGGGTGGCAAGAAGTCGAGTTGGTTGTAAAATCGGGAATTTATTTAGTGTCTAGTGATGTGATTGGTTCTGGAAATGAAATGGTTGTTCCAATCGAGAAAAAGAAACTTGAAAAAACTGCAAGTCTTGCTAAATATTTATAAGAGGAGATAAATGAATGGAAAACAAGAAAATTAAAAACGAGTCAATCACTCGTCAGGAAACCGACTTCGCTCAGTGGTACACTGATGTTTGTTTAAAGGCTGAATTGATGGATTATTCATCGGTTAAAGGTTTTATCATTTATCGACCATACGGTTATGCCATTTGGGAGTTGATTCAAAGTTATTTAGATCGGCGCTTTAAAGAAACCGGACATGAAAATTGCTATATGCCACTTGTTATTCCAACTACTTTATTCAACAAAGAAAAAGAGCATGTTGAAGGATTTGCACCCGAAACTTTAATTTGTACCATCGGGGGCAAAAACAAACTCGATGATCCACTTATTATTCGTCCGACTTCTGAAACTCTGTTTTGTGAGCATTATGCAAAAATAATTTCCTCTTATCGTGATTTACCAAAAAAATATAATCAATGGTGCTCGGTGGTGAGATGGGAAAAGACTACTCGCCCATTTTTAAGAGGAAGCGAATTCCTCTGGCAAGAAGGCCATACAATGCATGAGAGTGAAGTTGAAGCAAGAACTGAAACATTAGCAATGCTTGAAATATATGATGACCTCGGGAAGGATTTATTAGCGATTCCCTTTGTCAAAGGACAAAAAACTAATAAAGAAAAATTTGCCGGCGCTGAAGAAACCTATTCTATCGAAGCTTTGATGCCTGATGGAAAAGCGCTTCAAAGTGGAACCACTCATTATTTCGGACAGGGATTTTCAAAAGCTTTTAATGTGGCGTATCAATCCAAAGAAGGAAAATTAGAACACCCATATCAAACATCGTGGGGTGTTTCAACGCGTTTACTCGGATCGGTTATCATGGCTCACGGCGATGATAATGGCTTGGTTTTACCGCCTTTTCTTGCGCCGATTCAAGTTGTTGTTGTCCCAATTGCACAGCAAAAACCTGGTGTTATTCCTGCGGCACGTGAAATTTACGATATTTTAAAAAGAGCTGGCTTAAGAGTGAAACTCGATGAATCAGATAAAACTCCCGGCTATAAATTTGCAGAATGGGAAATGAAAGGTGTTCCTCTTCGTTTAGAAATCGGACCGCGTGATATCGAAAATGAAGAAGTTGTTTTAAGCAAAAGAAATACTGGTGAAAAAATTGTCGTTAAAACTATTTCATTAGTCGAAACAATTGAAAAACTATTAAACCTCATTCATAAAGAAATGTATGAAAAGTCACATCGTTATCTTTTAAATCACATTCAAGAAGTTCGCGATTTTGATGAATTAAATGCTGCACTTGATAAAGGTGGATATGCAAAAGTGATGTGGTGTGGAGATGAAGGTTGCGAAACGAAAATCAAAGAATTGACAACGGCTACTGCTCGCTGCATGCCGTTTAATCAAGAACCATTTGATGATAAGTGTTTGGTTTGTGGCAAAAAAGCCACTAAAGTGGTTTTGTTTGCGAAAGCATATTAATCATTGAACGGGTGCGCTTAATTTGATAGGATAATTAAGCGTTAAATGGAGCAGTACCCAAGTTGGTGAAGGGGCGTCCCTGCTAAGGACGTAGATCGGGTAACCGGTGCGAGAGTTCGAGTCTCTCCTGCTCCGCCAGATAAAAAGTGTAGTTTGAAACTACATTTTTTTATTTTATAAGTCACAATTTTACCAAGATACGTATAAATAATTTATAAAAAAAATTAGATATTTAAAATTTCTATTGTTCAACGTCAAAATATTTGTAAGACGATAGATAATTACTTTATTAATTATTGGACAAAACCATTTTCAAAAAGGAGGGATTAAAAAAATGGCAGATAAAAAACAACAATTTAAAAAAACTATTTCAAGTAGAAACGAAAAAAAAGGTCTAAACCCCGAACTTAGTAACGAAGCAGGAATGCCAATTGCTAATAATCAGGATTAAATGAGTGCAGGTCCACGCGGACCAATGGTTCTCTAAGATGCTTGGTATTTAGAAAAACTCGCACACCTCAACCGTGAGGTAATTCCTGAAAGAAGAATGCACGCTAAAGGTTCGGGTGCTTTTGGAACATTTACCGTCACACACGATATCACCAAATATACGAAGGCAAAAATCTTTTCTAAAATCGGTAAAACAACGAAACTTTTTGCAAGATTTTCAACTGTTGCCGGAGAAAGAGGAGCGGCAGATGCAGAACGTGATATTCGCGGTTTTGCACTTAAATTTTACACCGAAGATGGGAACTGGGATTTAGTTGGTAACAATACGCCAGTGTTCTTTTTCCGAGACACATTGAAATTTCCCGACCTAAATCACGCGATTAAACGTGATCCAGCGACAAACATGAGAAGCGCGAATACGAACTGGGATTTTTGGACTTCACTTCCGGAAGCGCTTTTACAAATCACTATAGTGATGGGTGATCGTGGCATTCTGATGAGTTATAGACATATGCACGGTTATAGTAGCCATGCTTATAGCCTTATCAATGCTAATAATGAAAGGGTTTGGGTGAAATTTTTCTTACGTTCTCAACAAGGGATTAAAAATATTACCGATCAGGAATCAGAAAAAAATATCGCTAAGGACCGCGAAAGTCATCAACGCGATTTATTTAGTGCTATCGAAATGGGCGATTTCCCAAGATGGAAAATGTACGTCCAAATCATGACTGAAAAAGAAGCCGATGCGATGAAAAACAATCCGTTTGATTTAACTAAAATGTGGTTTAAAAAAGATTATCCTTTTCTTGAAGTCGGTGAATTTGTTCTAAACAAAAATCCGGATAATTATTATGCAGATGTAGAACAATCGGCATTTAATCCAGCTCATATCGTTCCTGGAATAAGTTATTCTCCAGATAGAATGCTCCAAGGTCGTTTGTTTGCCTATGGTGATGCGCAACGTTATCGTTTAGGAATCAACCATGATCAAATACCTGTCAACGCTCCTAAAGGTGTCGAATTTCATCACAGTTATCATCGCGATGGTTTGATGAGAGTAGATGGAAATAACGGAGGGGAAGTTCACTATGAACCTAATAGTTATGGCAATTGGACCGAAACTAAAGAACACGATGAACCGTTAGAAAAAACCGGGGGAAACATTCTTCGCTATGACTATCGTGAAGATGACCATGATTATTACACTCAACCTGGATTATTATTTAGGGCAATGACTGCTAAACAGCAACAAGTTTTATTTGATAACACAGCACGAAACATGGGTGATGCAACTTTGCAAATCAAACATCGACATATTTATCACTGCTATATGGCCGATCCCGCCTATGGAATTGGAGTTGCTAAAGCACTTGGGATTGATTTAAAAACTGTAGATTTAAAATTACCTGCTAGTGTTTCTAAAGAAAGTAATTACGCTGCTAATAACGCTCACCCAGAACTAAATATTCCAACTCAGACTGCCGATTCAGGAATTGAAATCGACACAAACGGAGACGAACTTTATATCGACCCGTATGAAGATCCTTGGGTGTTATAAATAAATCTATTAAGCCACCAATGATGGCTTTTTTTATAGATTTAAGAATTTAACATTTCAGAAAAAAGTGTATAATTTTCATATGAAAACTAAAAAAATACTATTCTTATCAATTGCTCTAGTGAGCTTGGTTTTAAGCGGATGCAAAACAATTGATCCTCCTTCTGGTGGAACTGATTCTTCGTTAATTTCATCTTCTGAACCGAGTTCTTCTCAACCTTCTTCGTCTTCTCAACCTATATCTGGAAATCCTAATCCAGAAAATCCTGCCGCAATCGTAACTACTGTTCAAGCTCTTGCAAATAAAAAGGCAACTGACACCGCTAACATATATCGTGTAACAGGAACCGCACAATATCCAGGATATTACAGTGCAGGATATTTCGATTTGGTGGATGATGGGTGGACGATTGTCGCCTATGGAATCAGCAGCAAAAATACTTGTATTACGAAGTCCGGAAACAAATATAGTTATACAAACGATAAGTCATTTGGTGCGACAGGGATAAGAGCGGGGGATATCATTACAATTGAAGGTTTATTTCAATTTTATGCATACTCTTCGAGTTATGGAGTTCCGGAAATTTCTGGCTATCCAACCAAAATTATCAGCAATGGTTTAAGTAATATCACCGCTAAATCATATACAGCACCAGAAAGTTATAATGGGACATATTACAACTCGATTTCTTCGACCGATAAAGGCAACGCTTTAGGATTAAAACTTCATAATTTGATGATGGACACACACAAAACCTATGTCAGTTATGGAAGCCTAGACAGCACCTTAAAAAGTACTGATAGCAAATGTTTTTATTCAGGAAAAACTTCATCTTCTTATAATAAAGAACATGTTTGGCCTCAATCAAAAAGTAATAAGGTTTTTACGACTTCTTATGCTGGAGCCGACATTCATCATCTTCGTTTTTCAATTAGCACTTATAACTCTTACCGAGGAAGCACAATTTTTGCTCCGATGTTTGGTACACCTAGAATGATTGATTATGCTGGTGGAGGAAAAGTCAAATTTGGTTCTGGAAACACTTATGGAGTAACCGAACCTGCCGATTCGATGAAAGGCGACGCTGCACGAATTATTATGTATGTATTTATTCACTACGGAACCGATTTTGGCGGAACGACAAAAGCTGGCGTGACAGGAAAACTTTACATTTCAGATGTCATCGGTGCTAATACGGTGGCCGATTGTTTTAAATTATTGAGAAAGTGGAATGCTGAAGATCCTGTCAGCGCCGAAGAAATCAGTCGAAACAATATCGCTGATAATAAGCAAGGAAATCGAAATCCATTTATCGATCATCCAAGTTACGCAGATTTAATTTGGGGTTAAAAACTTATATAATTATATTTTTTAAAAAAAACGAACATTTAAAGTCGCTTTTTTTCTAGAAAAATACTGCACTTTTGCTGATTAAATCAATATTGCCAATCTATTCCTCGTTCTTTTAAAAGCCGCTGTTTTTCTTTTTTATAATTTAAATCGTTAGAATAAACTCCCATTCTAACTAACTCCTCATTAACTTTATTGATTACATTTAAGTATTCTTTGCTTTGTTCAACCGAATTATATTTTTCTTGTTTAACGATTTCCAAAACTCGAAGAAGGTAAGATTTTCTACCGTATTTTTTGATGATAATTTCTTTGGTTAAGAGATGACAGTCACGAGAATAAAGGCGATAATTACACTCTATAATTTTGCTGTCAATATATTGAGCATCTTCTTTTTTGTCTAAATCGTAATATATATTAGAGGAATTTAAATAAGTCTCGACAGCGGGTTTTAATAATTCGATTTGTTCGTAATGTTTCCCCAAATCATAATAAAATTTTGCAATTTCATTTTTTTCTTTATCGCCGATATCTTTTAAATCAATTTTATCCAATTTCTTTTTTGCATCTTCAAGATGCTTTACCCCTCGCCAACCGACAAATTCCCTATGCAAAATAGAAGCTAAAAAGAAATCGAAATAAATTAAATCTAGAATTGTAAAATCAGATGATTCCTCCGCTTTCTTTTTTGCTAATAAAACAAGATTATATAAACCGTTTAAATCATTGTTGTTAAAACGTTGTGCAAAATAAACTAGGAGCGAATCCCAATTCGCAACGGATTTGTTTTTGTCGCTTAAAAGTTCGAAAATTTCATTTTCATTCATAAAAATATTATAAACTATTTCAAATTTTTTTAACAAAAAAAACTAAAAATAATTAAATCAATTTTTCAACTTTTAAATAATCGACCAATGCGAATAAAGCGAGACCGCGGTGTGAAATTCTATTTTTGAGTTCTTCGCCGAGTTCGGCGAATGTTTGATCATATCCTTCGGGTATAAAAAATGGATCGTAGCCAAAACCACTATTACCGTGAATCTCATGAGAAATTTGACCGGCACAAATCCCCGTAAAAATGTGTTCGTGCTTATTTTCATCGATAAAAGCGATTGAACAAACAAATCTAGCGGAACGATCTTTGCCTTCGATTTTTGATAGAATATAATTCATCGCTTTTAAATGTCCGCCTTTTTCTTCGGCAAAACGTGCCGTGAAAACTCCCGGTTTCCCGCTTAAAGCTGTTATTTCTAAACCCGAATCATCGCTGATAAGAGGAAGATTTGTTTTTTTGCTTAATTCTTTTGCTTTTATTAAAGCATTTTCAGCATAGCTCTTACCGTTTTCGTCGACATCATCAAGATTTTGATTTATATCAAAAAGACTGAGGACTTCGATGCCGTGAGGTGATAAAATTCGCCTTACTTCTTCAACTTTGTGTTTGTTCGCTGTCGCAATCACTATTTTCATATCCAAAACATAATAACATTTTTATAAAAAAAGTGATGCGAGCATCACTATTTTTTTTAGTCTTCTTGTTTGACGAAGGCGTCTTTACCTGCGCCGCAAAGAGGACAAACCCAATCTTCTGGCAAGTCTTCCCATTTGGTTCCTTCGATTTCTTCGTCATAAACGAAACCGCATACAGTGCAAACGTATTTCATGTCATTCTTCCTTTCTTAAGATTTCAGCAAGCGCTTTAATCTCATCTATATTATTATCTTTGATTCCTGATTTTATATGAACACTTTTTTCAACAAATTTTAAATTTTTACAAGGAGAAAGAAAATTCTTCATTTCTTTTTCGGCTTGCGGAACCCAAGAACCGTTTTCAATAATACCGATTGTTTTATTTTGCCAATTACGTTCAATTAACCCGTGTAGAAAGTAGTGCATAGTTGGAAAAATCCCGGTGTTGTATGTCGTCGTAGCAAGAACAATCTTTTTATAGCGAAAAGCATGCGCGATATTTTCATGTATTTGTGTGAGCGATAAATCTCTACTCAACACGTCTTTAACTCCCTGATCGCGCAATTCTTCTTCAAGAAGCTTGACTGCTTTTTCGGTATTTCCGTAAACGGAAGTATAGGCGATAAATACTCCATCGGTATTTTCACTTTCATATTTTGACCATTTATCATACAAGGCTATATATTTTCCTAAATCCTTATCGAGAATAGGACCATGAAGAGAACATATCCGGTCAATTTGTAGATGTTGAATTTTCTTTAAAAGATTTTGAACTTGTATTCCGTATTTAGCGACAATTCCAAAATAATAGCGGCGCGCTTCATCGATCCAATTATCTTCTGTGTCAATAACTCCGAATTTGCCAAAGGCATCAGCACTGAAAAAAGTTTTTGAATACTCCTCATAAACCATAAGTACTTCAGGCCAATGAATCATTGGAGCAAAATAAAATTCTAAACTGTGTTTACCAAGGGAAATTTTATCTTTTTCTTTAATCACGATAACTCGGTCACTAAAGTCATAATCAAAAAATTGATTTAAAAGCATTAAAGACAATTGATTAGTGATTATTTTTGCAGAAGGATATTTTTTGATGAATTCTAAAATACTTCCTGAATGATCTGGCTCCATGTGTTCGATGACTAAATAATCTGGTTCGCGGTTTCCTAAAATTTCTTTGATGCTCGAAAACCACACATCTTTTCCAGGTAATTCAACGGAATCGATAATGGCAATTTTCTCGTCTAAAATTAAATAAGAGTTATATGCCATCCCGTGAGACAAAGGCAATTGACTCTCGAACAAATCAATTTTATTGTCGTTATATCCAATGTAATAAATGTCCGGCGTTATTCTTTTCATAAAAACCTCCACTTTAAAACATCTATATTTTAACAAAATAAACTTCTCAGTTAACTAAAAACGCTTTAATTAATTATCATTTTTGTGATTGAGATTATTGAGATAATTAATTAAATTCTCTAAAATCGCGCGAATATCAGGATTGATATTAGAAGAATCGCACATTTTTCTGTTTTCTAATCCGAAAATATAATCGGTTGTCGTTCCAAACAAAATTGCGATTTCGACAATTTTGTCGGTTGTCGGGATTGAAATTCCCATTTCCCAAGCATTGACACTTGATCTAGTGACACCGAGTCGGTTCGCCAATTGAGTTTGTGTCATCGACGCGTTCGTTCTTAAAATTTTTATTCTTTCTGCGATTGGCAATATCATTTTTTCCCCTCTTAAAGATGATATCTATTCAGAGATGATTTAACATTATCGCTAATGATAACTAATGATTGACAAACAGTTCGGCTGTGCTACTCTTTTTTTGTCAGACTAAATGATTTGTTGTTGCCCCCTAGCGAACTTTATGTTCCCAGCTCTTATCATTATGTCTGACCCAAAAACATTTTATCCAAAGGTCTATAAAAAATAAAAACCTCGAACTTGTCGAGGTTTTTTAAGCAAATGGAGCAGGTGACGAGAATCGAACTCGCATAATCAGCTTGGAAGGCTGATGTTCTACCACTGAACTACACCTGCGCAGTTCTCGTGGCTTTGATTATATAATAATTGATCTCTGCTCTCAACGAGTTTTTTTATTTTTCGATAAAATCGAGCAATCTAGATTTATTCATAAAACCAGATTCTTTTTTTACAGCACTTCCGTTTTTGAATAAAATCAAAGTCGGAATGACTTGAATCCGATATTGCATCGCGATTTCACGCGCTTGGTCAACGTCGACTTTTACGATTGAAGCAGTCGTTTCCTTGTTCGCATCAATTTCTTCTAAAACCGGTCCGATCATTTTGCATGGTCCGCACCAGCTTGCAAAAAAATCTACAAGAACAGTGCCTTCTTTGATGAGTTCGTTAAATTCGTTTAAGTTAGTTGTGTGTTTGATCATATTAAATCCTCCTTAAAATCACAGCAACATAATAATACTAAATATCACAAAGATGGTAATAAGATGCATTGGATAATATAAATAAGAGAAAATAGTGAACCATTTTTTATTATATCCACGCCTTCCGTTATAAAGAAAAATTGGTATAAAGGCGATCATCGCTGCATTTTGCGCGGCAAGATCCCAATGTGCGATAAAATCATGACCGAGCATAGGGATAATGTAGTTCCCGTACGCATAATATAACAAGGTAACAATGATTAAGGCAGCACCGGAAAAGAGGTTGAGCGACAACCGATAGTAATAATTTTCACTATGCAGTTCAGGGTTTAATCCGCGTTCTTTATATATCAATGGAACAATTTTATAAGAAAGATAAAAAGTTAAGAAAAGAGCGATCGAAAAAACATCGTATTGAGTTCTTAAAAAATATGGAAACCACCAGATGAATTCTCCTAAATGGGCCGCTTCATAATTAAAACAAAGCAAACTTAAAATTCCGAAAATCAAAGGAATGATTGCAATAAATTTCACGCCTATTTTTTTGTTCTTTAAAGCCCAAATCATGATGACGCCTAATACTAAATCAATGAAAATATTTCCTTGATAAAAAGGTTGACTGAACCCAAAATGTGCGATGATTTGAAAAATCAAAATCGGGACTAAAATAAGTGTCAATTTTGAAATATATTTCCCAATTGATTTAGTGTGTAACGCACCTTCGACCGCGAGAAAAACGAAAAGAGGAAGTGCGATTCGCCCGATTACCCTAAAGATATGTCCAAGGATGTATAAAGTCTCGTTTTGGTGAGAATAAGCCATGAAAAAGCCGATATGATCAAATGTCATCGTAACCATTGCGATGACTTTTAACCAAAATCCTGGCAGAATCGTCATTTTTTTCATTGTTTGATCCATTATTTAATAATTGTGTTAGAAACTAGTAAGACACCGACTATGGAAATTAAATTATTTAAAATATGCGCAATCGAAGAACCAGCAAATCCGAATTGTTCATAAGTAAAACTCAAAATCAGACCAGCAATTAAGTATTGAGGAATGTTTATTAACTCATTTATTACTGCTTCATAATTATCTAAAGTCGGGGCATTTATATAAGTGAAAATTGAAATAAAACTGAAATGAATAAACGCAAAAATCAATGCTGTCGATAAGTAAGCAATCCATCGTTTCGAGCGGGATAATAAATTGAACAGCCCAACGCGATATGTGAATTCCTCAGCGAGTGGTCCGATAATCCCAAAAATCAAAATTGCAGGAATTGGATAGTCCGCTATCAAAATTTCAAGAGTGTTTTGATTTACGTTACCACTTGTTGAATAAAAAGAAGAAATAATTAGACCATAAGCAGCAGTTGCGCCGATCAATGCAAATCCGAGTAAAAAACCGTTTAAAATGTTTTTTCCAGAGGCAAAACTCTGCAAAATCTTTCGAATATGTGGCCAAATGATAATAATCATCCCAACTAATAATAAAGTGTAAGAAACTCCATTAGTTAACATTGCATTAAAGGGAGTTGAAATTAATGCAAGAGCTGCATCATACTCTAATCCGTTTATAAAAACCTCGATCGCTAAACTTAAAAAAACATAAATAAGACTAATGATGTTCAATCCAAGCCAACCAAGGAGAAAAAGACTGAGTTGACGAGCTGTGTTCATCCAGGTCATCTTAGGATTTAAATTTAACTCGAGGAATCTCTTACTCTTGGTTTTACATTTAGAGCACTCCTCTAAACATTCATCAAATTTTGTGCCACAATTATCGCATGTGGTTTTCTTTATCAACATAAATATCTCCACATTCGAGTTTACACTATTAAAATATTTTCTTATAGTAATAACTTTTATTAAGTTATCTAATTTGCTAAAATAAATTTATAAATTATGGATACAAATCAAATTATTGAAATCTTTCAATGGTCATTACTCGGAATCTTTATCGGTCTTATTTTATTTTTAATAATCGCAATGCTCATCGGGCTTAAAAAGGGAGTTTTTTATTCGACTTTTCGCCTTCTTTTTATGATTATTTTAATTGGCGTTGCGATGGGGACACTCGATTTACTCATCGACGCTGTTGGGAGTCTTAGAATCGACTGGATTGCTAAATATGTAATTGTTACCAATGAAACAGGGGAAGGAGTTGCGATTGCAACCTCTACGGTTTTTGGTACTTTGCGTGATATTTTAGCCTTCTTTCTTGAAGGAAACGGAATCTACGGTTCGACCACAGAAGTTTTTAACACCGCGTTAGGAATAGCGCGTATGGTTTTAAAATATGTTGTATTTATTGTCGACATGATTTTAATTGTCACTTTAGGAAATTTGTTTTGTTTGTTACTGTGGCACATCGGTTTTAAACATTTTGTCCCAAAAGCAATTCGAAAAATCGTTAAAGTGCGCTGGCTTGCTGCCTTAGAAGAAGGTGTGCGTTTTGTCCTTGTCGCCGGAATGTTAATCGCTCCTTTTAGTGCAATCGTCAATACCGTAAACAGGAGTTGGCAAAATAATAAACCTGACTCAAGTAATGAAATGGTTGTAACTATAGGCGGATTTATTGACGCATATAATAATTCTATTATCGGACAATCGGTTTTTAATTGGACCATCGATGGGACTTCGATAACTTTTGATGCAAGCATTATGAATTCGTTTACCTCTGTGACAATAAATGGAGTGACAACCTCTTTACTAGATCAACTTTCTAACGTCGCGGAAATTGGAACCATCATGTCTGGCGCGTTTTTAGAAGGAACCGATCTCACAATCGATACATCCTACTTGCTTTCAGCAGAAACTTTAAATGCTTTGTTCTCGAGTTTAAATTCATCCGGATTAGTGACGATTTTACTTCCAGTTATTGCTACTATCGCTTTGAACAGCGACATGCTTTCTCAATACATCGATAGCGAATTATTAGAAATTTCTGATTTTGATTGGAAAGATGAAACAGCGAATATTGAATTGATGTTAGCCGATGTTCTTTATTCTGGAATACTCAGTGGAATTTTAGATGAAGACGGCGGAGTTTTAGATGAATTTGACTTTAAAAAGATGACAGAAGTGATGCTTTCAGATGAATCTTATGGATACATTAAAAGAGCGTTAGAAACTATTGATAAGTCGAAACTTCTTTCACGGGCAATTCCTGCTATTATTTCAACTCTTGCAATTACAAACGAAGAAGTTGGAAGTTTCTTGCCAATTTCTTGGACAGAAATAAATTCGATTCAATGGGGTTCTGAATTTGCCATTGTTTACGATACACTTTTTTATCTCAATAAAGTTGACTCTCGGATTGTTTCGCTTATTTCCTTTTCAGATGATTCGTTTGAAGGAGATTCTCCAGATGAGGAAACTTCTGGGTTATTAATTCCTTCTACTAAAAAAGCACCGAATCACGGAACACTCAAGGATAGTTCTGAGGAAGGTGATGATGATAACGAGTTACTGCTAGAAATTTTTTCTCAAAATGCCGATGCGATTCGAACGATTTTACTTGGAGAATTTGATCAATCTGGGAATCTTATCAATTGTAATTCTGATGGTCTTACCGTCGTCTATGATTCTAGTGGAAAGAAAATTCCTGGACGTCGTTATAATTTATTTGATACAAGTTTATTCAAAAACTTACTTCCGATGATCACCGACTTTTTATCTTCGATGATCGGTGGGACAACAGATGGAGAATCTTCTTTTGACACAAAAGCGGTTGCTTCCGTGCTTTATGATTTATCGAGTGTCGGTCCAAGAATTAAAAATTTAAAAGAAGAATTTTATCATGTGTTTGAAACGCTTTTGTTATTCCAAGAAGCGGGTGAGAGCTTAGGATTGTTAGATCAAACTATAACTCTTGATAGTTTGGATATGAATAAAGTTAAAACATTGAGAAAACTTTTAATCATGTTAGATAATTCAAAAATTTTATCTGCTGCTTTTAAAAATTCTTTTAAAAACATTTTAACTTCTGAATCGATTGGAGATAAATTTGCTAATCTCGGGTTAGACGTTAATAATTTTAATCTAGAGGTTCCTAAATTAGGGAAAGAACTTGGAGATTTACTCTTTGCCTTTATAAAAGTCGAAGAAACAATCGATGATTTTGGTTCAATTACCAATCCTTCAGAGATGTTGAACAAAATCTCTCAGAATTATGAAAATTTTGCTTTTCTTTTAGATGCGATATTCGATTCAGAAATCATCAATCCAAAAACGGATTTCTACGATGGAGATTTATATAATAATTATTTTGATATTCTCAACTTTATTTTTGGCGAAACCGGTTCGTCCACCATGCCTAGTGCTTTAACTTTTAAGGAAGATGTCGTCACGCTTGAACCACATCGACACGGAATTTCTCACAAATGGTCTAATTCACGAACCATAAATGGTGATTACTATCGGGATAAATATGGAAACCCGATTTTCGATGGTGAAAATGGTTTTCTCGCAGGTGTTGTTGCAACCTTAGGCACTTTAAACGGAGACGGTGATTCGATTTTAGATGTGTTCGACGATCCTAGTTATAACATCGGAGAGAACTTATCTGATTTAAATGAAGTTTTTAATATTTCAGCGATTTTAGCCGCGGTGGATAGATCGGCAATTTTCTCTGCGACATTTGGAGATTTCCTCGATGCTAACTTAGCCTCGTTAAATCTCATCAACGTCGATCAAGGAATTACATTTAACAACGTTGAAAATTGGGCAATTGAAGGTCAAAATTTTGCCGATTTATGTCAAGCTGCTGGTAAGTTTGAAGATTTAGATTTTGCTAATGTCGATGTCTTGAGTGTGACTAACACCGGTGCTCTTAACCAGGTTTTGCACGCTTTAGCTAATTCGAGCATTTTCATTGATAAACGTGATGGAAGTTATTTATTCAATATTTATTTATATGAAAAGTTACAAGACGCCCTTGGAGATATTGGCGGTGAAAATTATTTAAACGACCCTGGAACCGATAGTTCACCGACTTATGAATATCTCTTGCAAGATTTTGAAATTACGCAAAGTGGAACTCTGTTTATAAGCACAGCAGATCAGACCACCTGGATTAACGAAATCTGGATTGCCACTTACATGAACCTCAGCGATGCTGAAATCTCATCAGGAGAATCTAATCCGAGTTTTATCGAAGGCTTTTATCATTCAGATCAAATCGGAAAACTTTCTTTCTTCCTTAAAACAATTCAAGAAACTAAAGATGACATAAATGCTTCGTTAGATGTGAGTGAAACACCGTTTGATAGCCCAATCGGCGCTCTTACTAGTGGAGATGCCACTGCGCAACAACTTGGAAGAGTTTTGCATGCGATGAATGATGTTAAATGTTTAAGAATGCTCGTTTATCATTCATTTGATCGCGTGTTAAAAAAAGTAAATCTCGATGGTGGAGACACAGGCAGTTTTGATTTAGGTAATGCTAATGTTGACTATTTGATTGAGGAAACAACTTCTAAATCGATGCGCGATGATGAAATCGATACCACGGTCTCATTAATTGAAAACTTTGAGAAAGTTGGATTGATGGAAGGAGATTCAGAACTCCCGCTTCATGATTTGGCTGGGAACCCGAAAACTTCTTATTATTTGTATCGTGCTTTATTAGATTTAAATATTTCGAATATTTTCCATCGCAGCGGACCTCGTAGTGGATATGAAAAAACATCATTCCAAAATACCTTGTACTTCTATTTTACGAGTGATGCGATTATGAAAATGCTCTACGATATAGACTCGCCAAAAGACATTGCAAATAGCAGTTTATACGTTGATGGAGCTGGGAAAGTTTCATATATTTTAGAAAATAATTTTGATTACGGGATTAGTACTGATTATGAAAATCAAATTGCTGAAATCGGTCGAATTGTTGAAATTATTGCTTCTTTATCAGGGGGTTATCGACATATCGATGCCGTGATTCTTGATAGCGATGAAAACGCTTCTTATAAAGAAGGAAGCCTTTATTTTGGTAATTCAGTCACCACGTATGAAGGATTAAAAGATGATACGAATACGATGACTGTTGATTTTGATTATGTCGCACTTGAAAACATCACCTCAGAATCAATTCACGAAATTCTCGAAAACTTTAATATTTCTGATACTTTATATGACTGTGTACCTAACGTGATTAAGGATGTCATCAGTAAACTTGAAAATTCAAATTTATTTGATGGCTCCGCTGCCGTTGATTTCTCCAACGCGAATGTTTACTACATTTACACCGAATTTACGGGAAAGACGAATCCTGATTATGAAATGAGATTTTATCGTGATAGCGTAGCTGCTGATGCTACAAGAGAAGATTCTGCCGAATTAGAAATCATTTCGAATTTAATTGATGACATTAATGAAATAAATAAACCTGAAAATCTCGGAAGTTCTGGAATCGATAGTTTTGGCTCATTTGATGAAGCAAGAGTCGAAAGAGTTTGTAACACCGTCGAAGAAACTGTCTCAGATATCAATATTAGTTATATCCTCAACAAAGCCGACCAGAGGGAATTCCTTGACGAATATGATACAGATTCTAGTTTGCCTAAATTAACTGTCTTTGAACAAGTGATGAAAAAACTTTATATCGATATTGGTCTTGCTGAGTATAACTATGATAGTACTCGAGATTCTGCTTATGCGAATTCAGAAACAAAATTAATTGCGGGCATTAAAGAAATGACCCGACAAGATCTTAAGACCACAGATAACCTTATTGGATATTCAAATACTTGGAATGATGAATCAACTTCTTTATTCTCGTTGATGAAATCAATTGCTCCAGCCGTCGGAGGTGGAAATATATCGTCTGGTTTTACGCTTGATCTAAACAGTTCAGATTTCAGTCCTGACACAGTGAGAAATTTGATGAATAAACTCAATCACCTCGATGTGACAAGTGATGTCTTAGCAAAATTCGTGAAAACTTCTTTTGCAAACCTCGGTCTTGATGCTTATTCAACTTATAAGGGAAACGACAATGCAAATTATTATTTGACGCAACGGCAATTTGCCGAGCCAAATGGAATTGATAGCATTGTCGAAATGCTCGATGCATTTTCGAATAAAGATGGCGGTGGAGATCACGTCGGTTATTTCACACTCGATTCTTCTTCGATGAAAGATTTTGTCAATGATGGTAATTCGACTTCGCCGATTATTAAATTCATTTACGAAGCCAAGATTTATGATGAAACACTGCTTCTTGATGATTCGACGACTGTTACTACCGACACGCATTTTATGTATAAAATTTTTGCTGATGCCTCGCTTGATGAATATATCTTTGGAATTGATCAAGATGAAAAAATCAACGTGTTTGAAAGATTGATTCACGACGAAATGACTTTTGGAGACTTTGCTTATGAAATTGAAGGTCAATCAATTGATACGTTGCTCATCAACAGCGATGATTTTTCAACGACCAGCAGTTTTGATCCGAATGATTTAAATTCTGTCGTTTCTATTAAATTAGCGCTTTATAATTCGATGATGGGAACACTCGGATATGAAGACGAAGGTGTCTTTGTCGACTTTGTCCCGCACCGCGCGTATTTAACCAGTGAAATCATAGCTGGCATTTTAGATCACGTTACAACCTCTGAAGAAAATAAAATATCTGGAATTCTCGATAGTGAACGAGCGGTTTTCAAAGTCAAAGGCGACCCAATTTTAAATGAAAAAGTGACGAGTTACTCGGATTATACTGCTGAAACTTATCATTACCTTAATAAAGGTGAAGCCAGAGGCTTATACGGAATTTCTTCGCTTTATAAGGGAAATACTTTAACGGCTTACTTTTCACTAACGCGCGAAAACGACGATTTTACAAATCTCGGGTTTGTCAACTGTTTTGAATATATGGTTTATGAAGATGATGGGAACGAGATAAATAGTCGCTTGGCTTCAATTATCTATGCCGCTGATCTGCACGATGTCTTCGATCCACTTTGGACTTCATATCCTCTTTTCACTCCACCGATTGTCGATAATCCAACGATTAGTGATCTCAATCTCTATAGTGTCGACTTTATTTCTTTAGGAGATGCAATAGCGGATAGTGTGGGACTTGTGTAATGAATAATTTGATTCCAGATAAAAAATATTATTCGACGACGACTGTTTCAAAAAGTAAATTCATCGCAATTCTAATTCCACTTTCAACAAAAGAAGAATTCGGTGAAATGATCGAATCGATTAAGGTAGAATTTCCTAATGCTAGCCATTATTGCTATGCGTTGCGCTTTGAGGGTTATGCGAAGGCTAGCGATGATAAAGAGCCACACGGAACTGCAGGTCGGCCAATACTTCTTTCTTTAACAAGAAAAAAAATTGACAAAGCTCTGCTCGTTGTTGTCAGATATTTTGGAGGAACTAAATTAGGCGCTTCTAATCTTCTTCGGACATATGTTAAAAGCGCTTCGAGTGTCATAGATGAATTTTTAAAACAAAAATAGGAGAAAATTATGTCAGAATTATCAAATCGTAGACAAAAATTATTTGACCTTTTGCCCGAAGGTTCTTTGGCGATCGTTCATTCCGGAGTGAGCAAAATAGCTTCAGAAGACGAATTGTATCCCTTTAAGGTCAACAATGATTTCTTTTATTTAACAGGTTTTAGACAAGAGAATTCAGTCCTTCTATTGGTGAAAGGAATCGGAGAAGAAAAAGCATACTTATTTATCGATGAATATAGTGAATTAAAAGAAAAATGGACCGGTAAACGCTTCACCATGGGTGAAGCTGCAGTCATTTCTGAACTCAAAAACGTTCTGATTAACGGTACATTAGATAGCAAAATAGATTTAGCAATTCAAAAGGGAAGTTTGCATTTTGGCGAAATTAAAACTGTTTTTATTGATCATAGAGCCGCGCTTCATGTCCGTGAGAATTTTACGGTTCAAGACGAAAAAGAAAGACTGAGAAATTTATATCCTCATGTCGAATTTAAAGACATTCACCCACTGATCACTGAATTGAGAATGGTGAAATCAAAATATGAGGTCGCATGCATTCAAGAAGCCATCAATTTAACTACACTTGGAATCAATAAAATTTTAAATGAGATGAAATCAGGAAGACGAGAATATGAGCTCGCTGATATCTTCGAATTTTATGGGCGCGAACTCGAACGAACAGAATTAGCTTTTTCAACTATTATTGCAGGTGGTGCTAATGCGACTATTTTGCATTATCCTTCGCAAATGGATTTTCTCAAAGAAAAAGATTTGGTTCTTTTTGACCTCGGTTACACCCATAGAGGTTATTGTGCAGATATTTCTCGAACTTATCCGGTAAGCGGACGTTTTTCTGACTTGCAAAAGAAAATTTATGAAATTGTATTACTCTGTAATAAAGCGGTCATTGAATACGCGCGTATCGGACTGACAATTGCAGATCTTCAAAATTTCACTCTTGAATTTTTTACTAACGAATTGACCCGCCAAGGGTTGATGAAAAAAGACGAAGATATCAAAAAATATTATTACCATAACGTATCTCATCATCTCGGACTAGATACACATGATGCCGCCGATCGCTTTAAGCCTCTAGAATCCGGTAACGTCATCACTGTCGAGCCAGGTTTATATTTTGAAGAATACGGAATCGGAATTAGAATCGAGGATGATATTTTAATCACAAATGATGGAGTTGAAGTCCTCTCTCGAAATATTAAAAAAGATATCGCGGATATCGAAAAAATGTTGAGATAAAACAATGAAAAGATTCATATTAGCTATCGACCAAGGAACAACATCAACTCGTGCAATTCTATTTGATAAAACTGGAAAAGTTCGATATCAATCTCAAAGAGAAGTCAAATGTTTTTATCCTTACCCCGGATGGGTAGAACAAGATGGTTTACAACTTTGGATTTCGGTCATTGACACAGTGAACGAAGTTCTTATTCAAGCTAATATAACAATGCGGGATGTCGATTCAATTGGGATTACGAATCAAAGAGAAACGACAATCGTGTGGGATAAAGCAACCGGTTTACCGGTTTATCCTGCGATCGTATGGCAATCGCGACAGTCAAGCGCGATTTGCGATCGGCTCAATAAACAAAAAGATTTCATCCACCAAAAAACTGGATTATTGATCAATCCATATTTCTCAGCGAGTAAAATTCGATTTATTTTAGATAACATTCCAAACGGACAAGCACGAGCCAAACGTGGTGAATTGCTTTTCGGCACTGTCGATTCATGGATTATTTATAAAATGACCAAAGGAAGAGTTCACGCAACAGATGCTAGTAATGCATCTCGAACGATGCTTTTTAATATTAACGAAATGAAGTGGGATAAAGAGCTCTGCCTTTTGTTTGATATTCCAAGTAAAATGCTTCCCGAAGTAAAACCTTCTTCTGACTTTTATGGCAACGCATCGTTTTTCAATGATTCTGTGCCGATCGCAGGAGTTGCCGGTGACCAGCAAGCAGCTTTATTTGGTCAAACCTGTTTTACAAAAGGCGAAAGTAAAAATACCTATGGAACCGGATGTTTCATGCTTTTGAATATCGGAGACAAACCGCTTTTTAGTAAAAAAGGCTTATTGACTACTGTAGCCTGGCAAATCGATGGGAAAGTGACTTACGCTCTTGAAGGTTCGGTTTTCATCGGCGGAGCCGTCGTCCAATGGTTAAGAGATGAAATGGAAATGATTGAAACCGCCACTGAAAGCGAAAGGTATGCGCTTAAAGTTAAAGATTCTAATGGAATTTATATCGTTCCAGCCTTTGTTGGGCTTGGAACACCTTATTGGGATAATGAGGCTCGTGGGGCTGTATTTGGCCTTAGCAGAAGCGCAAACAAGAGCCATTTTATTCGCGCTAGTTTAGAGTCAATCGCCTATCAATGTAAAGACGTCATTGAAGTGATGAAAAAAGAATCTAAAATCGACGTCAAAACCTTAAAGGTCGATGGTGGTGCAACTGAAAACAATTATTTACTGCAATTTCAGTCTGATATTCTCTCAACGATTGTCAAAGTTCCACAATGTCTTGAAACCACCGCCTTAGGAGCTGCTTATCTAGCTGGATTGAAGACTGGGTTTTTCTCCTCGCTCAACGAAATAAATAAAAAGCACGTCTTCCAACGCGTTTACGAACCTAAAATGTCAAAAAGTGCAATTTCTCAACACTATAAAGGTTGGAAGTTAGCCGTTAAAGCGACAAGAATATTCAAGCCATAAATATAAAAGATGTTTTTAACATCATTTTATATTTATTTTAAAAAGAATATAATATTAATATGAATCATAAAATTATTATCGCTCCTTTAGTTATGCATCGGGCTTTGTTAAAGAATCTAAGAGATAATGATGTTTTTTTAAATCCCAAATTTTTCTCTAGGGAACAGCTCATAAAAGAGTATTACGGATATTTTTTAAATGGCTCGATTATTGAATTGATGTTTTTAGAAAAAATCAACTATGATACCGCAAAAACTTTTCTCAATTTTTTGCCTTTTGTCCATGAATCCTTCGGCAACTTAAAACTTGAAGCATTGCTTAAAATGAAACAGAACCTTTTAAAGAAAAATCTTTATAGGAAGAATACGTATCTAGAGACAGAATTTAAAAACAAAGACATAGAAATATATGGTTATGAACAAAATGATTACTATTTGACTCTTATTTTAGAAAAAATTGCTTTTGAAAATAAAAAGACTTTCTTACGTAACGAGGGTCTATTGAATGACCAAACAGTTTTGAAAGTTTTTAACAATGTCGAGGAAGAAGTGCACTACGTGATGAATGAAATCGTGTCCTTGATTAAGAGTGGCGTAAGCGCGCAAAATATTAAATTGTTCGGTGTTGACGAGACATATCTCTACCAGGTTGAAAAATATGCCAAAATGTATGGAATCAATCTTAATGGCCTCCCGCCTAAGTCGCTTTTTATGACATCTATCGGAAAAGAATTTTTGAGTTCGTACAAAAAAAACCAGGAAATTGAACCTTCGGTTCTGGAAACATTTAAAGAAAAGGATTTGAACAAAGACGAACAATCTGTGAAAACATTAATTGTTAATTACGAAGACAAAAGACTGAACTTCAACGAGCAATACGATGTTTATAAAAATGTTTTAAAAGAAAACCATGCTTTTCAAAATCGATATAAGACCGCAATTGAGATTATTAGCGGAGATAACGGTGTAAAAGGTCAAGAAGTTTTCGTTATTGGATTTCGACAAGGAGTTTATCCGTTATCTAAACAAGATAATGATTACTTAAACGAAGAAGAAAAACAGAATATCGGTTACATTTCAATCGATAAAAAAAATAGTGACAGATTATTTTCTTTGTTAAATTTTCTAAAGAGTGATAATAATTTCCATTTTTCTTTCGCCTTAGCAGATTTAACCTCTGATTTTTTACCATCTTTTATCGCTACCGATAATAGATTTAAAAAAGAAACTCCAGGTTTAGGTTTGCTAGATCATTCCCTGTTAGCTAGCAAGATTGAACTTGTTAAAATGTTGGATTTAAAGAGTAAATACAATGTCATTGAACAGATGCTTGAAACTTATAAATCTGCGCTATCGGTTCCTTATAAAACTTATGATCACTCTTTTAAGGGTGTCCTGGCAATCGATGAGAATACAAAACTCGTTCATTCATATACAAATTTAAATACTTTTATCTCGTGTCAGTTTAGATATTATTTAGAAAATGTTTTAAAAATCTCTGATAATTCAGACAATTTTAATTTAAAAATTGGAAATTTAGGACATTTTATTTTTGAGAGATGCCTTAAAAACAAGAAAGATTTTGATTTTGAAAAAACATATCTTCAGGGATATGAAAACATTCAAAAGCGCTACCCCTGGACCGCACAAGACGATGTCTTGTTGATCTCTATAAAGAATTTTTTTGCTGTTGCGTGTGAGCATATTTTAAAACATGATCGAGAAATGAAGTCTGCAGTTTATGATTTAGAAAAAACTTTGACTTTTCAGTTAAATAATAATTCAATTTTCAAAGGAAAGATCGATAAAATCATCACTGTCGGAAATTATGTTTACCTCGTGGATTATAAAACTGGTCGTGAACAATTTGATAGTAGACTCGTGTCGACATATCGATCGCTTCAGCTTCCTGCGTATGCCTTACTACTTCAAAACTCCAGTGATTATCAAGACAAAGAAATCGGTGGTTTATACATAAATAATGTCATAGATTTTTCAATGCGAGACCCATCACAGCATTTAGTTCACCCTTATTTGAAATTAAATGGAGTGACATTGTTAGATATAAATAACTCTGCGATTGAGGGAATCGCACCAGGACTTCAAAATTCAACAGATCCATTTGTTAAATTTGATCTGCAACGTCTTAAACCGGAAAATATGGAACGGAAAGGGTTTATCACCAAAAATAAATTAGAAGAATACATTGAACTGACTAAAAGAAAATATTTAGAAAACGATGCAGAAATTCGCAAGAACAACTTTGTTATCAATCCTAAAAAATACTCTAATAAAAAAGATGATGATGCGTGTAAATACTGTCCTTTTGAAAACATATGCTATAAAACCCAAAAAGATTTAGTTTCAGTTGAAACCCTAAATGATGAAAATGATGAGGCTATCGAAGATGAAATGGAGTAAAGAACAATTATCAGCGATTAAAGCTTTTGACGAAAATGTTTTAGTCAATGCTGGGGCAGGCAGTGGAAAAACATCCGTTTTAAGCGAGCATGTGATTTATCTACTCGAAAACAAAATCAGATTAGATCGGCTTTTAGTGTTAACTTTTACAAATTTGGCGAGCAAAGAAATGAAAGATCGAATTCGACAAAAAATCGCTGATCCAAAACGCGGACTCACTCATCTGTTAAATTCTGTTGATGCAGCTCATATTGAAACAATAGATGCTTTTGCACTTTTCTTGGTACAAAAGTATCATTATGTTTTAAAACTTCCAAAAAATATTCGAGTTTTAGATCAACAAATCGAAGAGATACAAAAAAGAAAAATTCTCGATGAAATATTTGAAGAATATTACAAAAAGAAGGAATCAAAATTTGTTCAACTAGCGAATTCATATATTGATAAAAATGACACCGATCTCAAAGATTTTATTATTTCGCTCGATAGAAAAATCAACCTTTCGATTGATGATAAAACTTATCTTGAAGAACTTAAAAGCTATTATTTTTCACCCGAATTTTGCGAATTTGTCTGTCGTGAATTGTTTAATTACTATGTAAAAGTTTTAGACGAAATACGCGAAATGATAAGTAACGGATTAGAAAATTTAGATGACATCAATAATATCTTGGCAGTGATTGATACCATCTTATTAGAAACTGATTACGACATTTTTTTAAACTTATTAAAAGAAAGTAAATTTCCAAGAAAGCCCAGAGGTGATGCGGAATCAAGAATAAGGAAGAAAGCTGCCGAAAAGTTCAACAACTTAAAAAAGAAAACTTATGGTTATAAAAGTGAAATAGAGCAAAATATTCTCGAAAAGAAAGATAATGTACTTTTAGTCATCGAGATTTGTGAAGAGTTACGAAAAAGAATTGATATATTTAAAGCTGAATTTAATCTATACACATTTCCAGATATTCAAAAAATGGCGCTGGAATTGATAAAAAAACCTGATATTTGCAGAGAAATCAAAAGTTCTTTCGATTATATTTTAATCGATGAATACCAAGACACATCTGATATCCAAGAAAGGATGATCGAAAGTTTAGAAAAAAACAATATCTTCATGGTCGGAGATGTCAAACAATCGATTTACGCGTTTCGAAATGCAAATTGCAAAATATTTCAAGATAAATATAATGACTACAAAAAAAACATTGGCGGTCGAAAAATCGATATGAACAGCAACTTCCGATCTCGTGAAGAATTTGTTGATGATCTCAATAATCTATTTTCTGTTTTAATGGTGCCCGGTGCTAATATTATTGATTATGCAGCCGACCATCTTGTGACAGCTGGAGACATTTCATATCGCGAGTCTAAAAATCATAATCAAAATTATGGGATTCAAGAAATTCTTTATGATTTTTCAAATACAAAAGATAATGATAGACATGATTATGAAGCGCGAATCATTGCTAAAGACATTATTTCAAAAGTCAAAAGCGGTTATCAAGTCGTCGATAAAGACCCAAAAACAAAATCCAAATATTTAAGACCTTGTGAATTTAAAGATTTCACAATTATTATGGATCGAGGTAATTATTTTGATGACTATAAAAAAATTTTCATGGAATACAATATCCCATTATTAGTTTATAAAGATGAAACGATTACGATGAGTAAAATTCTCGTCGTTATTCGCCAACTTTTAAATATTTTAGACATGACAATGAATGAAGAAAACTTTATCAGCAATGAATATTCGATCTCATTTTTGTCAGTGGCTCGGTCGTTTCTTTTTGAATACGACGACCAAACAATTTATGACTATATCAAAAACGGAAATATCGCTTCTTCGTCCATCATTAAACAAATTGAAGAAATCAAAACTGAGTGTCAAAACAAAACCTTAAAAGAAATCGTTGATATTTTAGTAGATAAATTCGCTCTTTATGAAGCAGTATTCAAAATTGGAGATTATGTTTCTAACGCTTCAAAAATTGAAATGGTAACAAAACTCGCCGCTTCTTTAGATGAAATTGGAATGAATTTAACAGATTTTGTTACATATTTTAAAGACATCGAAAAATATAAAATTGAACTTAAATTAGAACCAGTCATTGATAGCGACGATTCAGTAAAAATCATTAATATTCATAAATCAAAGGGTCTTGAATTTTCAATTTGTTATTTTCCTGGGCTTTACAAAGAATTCTATCTTGATATGGCAAGAAATAATTTTATTGTTTCATCAAAATTTGGAATTTCACTCGTTAACAAAGAAGAAAAAGAAAGCAATTTCTTAAAATTCCTTGCTATGCAAGATGAAAGAAAGGCGATTTTTGAAGAAAGGTTGCGAATGCTTTACGTCGCACTTACGAGGACAAAGGAAACCGCAATTCTTATCAGGGAAAAACCAGATGAAGAAAAAGTGGCTCCTAAATTGGAAAATTCTAAATCTTTTGATGACTTCTTCCGAGCAATCGGTTACGAAGCCTCAAATTCTGAATTTTATTCACCTGACACTCCGATAATTCCTCTTTCTCTCGATCTAGAAAAATTTAAGTCAGCTCCAAAGAAATTAACCGTTGAAGAAACATTGAAAATGGATGATAACATCATTGAAGTTAAAAAAGCCGCGATGGATGAAATTAAGACCTCATCTATTGAAACCTTAGAACTCGGTAATACTTTACATCGTTTATTAGAAATTGCTGATTATGAAACCAAAGATGTTTCTTTTATTCAAGACACAAAAATAAGAAATTATGTTGAAAGGGTTCTCAAAAATAAAATTTTTGAAAATGTCAAAAACGATGAATTAAAACATGAATTCACATTTTATGATTCGAAAAACGACGTGAACGGAATTATCGATTGCTTAATTATAAAAGAAAATTATATTGCTATCGTTGACTTCAAGTTAAAAAATATAACTGAAGAGGCTTACGCTTCGCAATTGGCGGTTTATCGTTCTTACATCAAACAAATCACTAATAAACCTATTAGAACCTACCTTTTAGCAATCATCAGTGGAGAGTTGGAGGAAATACATGAAAATTAAAAAAATAGAACGTGAAAATTTCGACCGTGTATTGACGATTTTAAATGCTCCAAACATCACTAACCATGATTATGTATATGAAGTATATTCGATGGCTAATGAAGCAATTAAAGAATTGGTCGAACAAAACATTTTAAAGAATATTCAACCTATCAATCCTGTTCTATTAACAGGTTATGTTCTTGGAGAATACATTTACAGCGTTGAGCGTAAATCTCTTGAAGAGAAAAAGGTTTTTGAAGACGATCAAGAAATCAAAAATCAAATGGCAGGAGTTGTCGCGGATAAATATTTGTCAGGTGATTATTTTAATTATAAAGAAAAAAGAATTACGAATAAATTCATGCCTCCGATGTCTTCGCTTGATCTTTATTTAAATTTCATGCTCAATATGCTTAATACTTATCCAAAAAACGACCCCTC
>Ga0265293_10003794_pt1 | contig 27560 bp, 22 predicted proteins | sample Munlanlewell138R_FD_192505 | JGI IMG/M metagenome (GOLD analysis project Ga0265293, IMG submission 192505) | Leachate microbial communities from a municipal landfill in Southern Ontario, Canada - Leachate well 138R | ecosystem: Engineered > Solid waste > Landfill > Unclassified | place: Canada...
CGTGGAGGGCGCGCACGCCGTCATGGCGCTGCGCATGCAGAGCGAGCGCATGACGCGCGGCCTCATACCGTCGTTCGCCGAGTACGTGGCGCGGTACCAGCTGACGAGCGAAGTCATGAAGTTGGCGCACCAGGACGCCATCGTCATGCACCCGGGGCCACTGGTACGCGACCTGGAGATAGCCTCGGACCTCGCCGACGGCGAGCGCAGCGTCATAGAGCAGCAGGTGGCTAACGGCGTTCCCACGCGCATGGCCGTGCTGTACACCCTGTTGGTAGGTCAGAAATGAGTTCCATGCAGCAGCGTTCCACCTCCGATAACGACCCCCGCCTGATTGAGGGCCCCGCGACGCGCTCCGGCGACCGCACCGTTTTCCGCAACGCGCACCTCGTGGACGGCAGCGGCGATCACGGCGTGCATGACCTGTACGTGAAGGACGGCCGCATCGAGGGCTGGGACCTCGAGCTAGCGGCGACTGACGTTGACCACGTGATCGACGCCGCGGGTCTTCTCGTCACGCCTGCCTTCGTGGACCTGCACGTGCACCTGCGTGACCCGGGTCAGGAGCAGAAGGAGGACCTGGCCAGCGGCCTGGCGGCCGCTGCCGCGGGCGGTTTCGGCACGGTGATCAGCATGGCCAACACCGACCCGGTGGTCGACGAGCCGGGCTTGGTTGCAGACCTGGTGCGCAGGGGCAGCCGCACGCCGGGCGCGCGCCTGCACCCCGCCGCGGCCCTGAGTCACGGCCTGAGGGGCGATACCCTCACGGACTTCGCCGCCCTGAAGGTCGCGGGCGCGGTGATGATCACCGACGACGGCATCCCGGTGGCCGACTCGCACCTCATGCGCCGCGCCTGCGAGTACGCCGCGGAGCTGGGCCTCGTGATCCAGACGCACTCCGAGGAGCCTGCGCTGCGCGCGGGCGGCGTCATGAACGAGGGCGCCGTGAGCCGCTTGCTGGGCCTGCCTGGCAACCCGGACACGGCGGAGTCGCTAATGATCTTCCGCGACGGCGAGCTGGCCCGCATGACGGGCGCGCGGGTGCACATCGCGCACGTGAGCTCGAAGCGCGGCATGCAGGTAGCCGAGTGGCTGAAGGCCAACGGCGCTCCCATAACCATCGAGGTAACGCCGCACCACCTAACGCTGACTGACGAGTCGCTCACCTCCTTCGATCCGCTCTTCAAGGTGGCGCCGCCGCTGCGGACCGCGAACGACGTGGCGTACCTGCGCGAGGCCGTGCGCCGCGGGGTGGTCGACAACATAGGCACCGACCATGCTCCGCACACGCGAGCCGAGAAGGAGCGCGACATGCTGAACGCGCCGTTCGGCATCTCCAACATCGAGGTCTGCTTCCCGCTGCTGTACACCGAGCTGGTGCTTAGCGGCGAACTGGAACTAACGAAACTGCTGCACCTCCTTCAGGGCGGCCCCGCCGCCGTGATGGGCTGGCACGGCCCGAGCCTTCAGCCAGGCAGCCCTGCCGATCTGACCGTGCTGGACCTGGACACCGCCGCGCCCGTGAAGGGGGCCGACTTCGGGAGCAAGGCGAAGTGGACCCCGTGGGAGGGCCAGAGCCTGCGGGGCTGGCCTGTACTGACGATGGTAGGCGGGCGCGTGGAGTACGAGCGCAGCGAGTTGACTCAAGCCGAGAGTGTCTAGGTTTAGGGCCTAGAGCACGCAACAGCGGGCGGTGCGTCTACTACAATGCTCTGCATGACGGCTGCCGCCAACGTCACCGCCCGCGCTTCCAGCCACCCCGAAGGGGCAGCCGGCAACGCCGAGCCACACCCCGGTCTAACGACCGCGGGCGTGCTGACCGCGGCCAGCGGCTCAGCGGCGTCGCAGCAGGCCACCGCCATCCCCCCGGTTACACACAACCTGCAGAGGCACACGTTCAGCAAGGGCGAGTCCCTCTACCACGCGGGCGAGGAGGCCTCCACCGCCTTCGTCATCGAGGCGGGTCTGGTGGCACTCACGCTGGCCAACGTCAGCGACCGGCAGCGCGTGGTGGCGCTGGCTGGCCCCGGCGACGTGGTTGGCGCCCTGGCACCCAACCCGCTGCATCACAGCACCGGCGCGGTAGCGCTGAGCGGCGAGGTGGTCGCCCGTGTGCTGCCGCTAGCTGCAACCGATAACGATCCCGCCGGCCCGGACCGCAGCCGAGAACTCGCGGCGCTGTTAGCAGCCGCGGCCGGCGAGCACATCGAGCGGCTCACCTGGGCGCTTGAAGACGCCGCTCTGCCCGTGCCAGCCCGCGTGGCGCGCGCCCTGCTGCGCCTAGGGCAGCGCTTCGGTCAGCACACAGCCGACGGCGCCGTCAGGCTCACCCTGCCCGTAACGCACGACACCCTCGCCGCCCTAGTCGGCGCGGCGCGTGAGACCACCACATTCACGGTTCAGAAGTTACGAAAAGAGGGGCTACTGGCCGGCACGCGCGGCCGCTACCAGTTCGATCCGGAAGCGCTGGCCCTGTACGCACACGAGGCTGCCCTGGCCGCGCGCTAAGCCCGCGCCCCGGCTCTCGCCCGCAGCACCTACAACCGCCGCAACAGCCCCGGCAAGTCCTCCCCGATACTGATCACGGCCTCCTGGCCGTACATGTAACGCATGTTCCCCTGCCGGTCCAGCACCACCACCATGTCCGTATGCGCCACAGTCGGCGCCTCACCCGCAAACCCCACGTAGAACGCCTTCGCGGCCTCCGCCACCTGCGAGTTGTTACCAGTCAAACCCACGAAATCAGGATGGAAACGGCTCACGTAATCGCCCAGCACCTCAGGCGTGTCATGACCCGGATCCACCGTCACCATCACCACGCTAAGGCCCTCAGTGTCCGGCAGGTTCTGGTACGCCTGCGCCAAACGCGCCATGGTCAACGGGCACACGTCCGGGCAACGCGTGTAACCGAAGAACACCAACGTCACATCGCCACCAAAATCCGCCGCCAAGTCCACCGACTGACCGCGCTGGTTAACCAGATCAAGCCCGCTCACAAGCACAGGATTAGTCAGTTCCGTACCCGCCACCGGCGCGGGAGAACGCATAAAGAAGAAAAAGGCGCCCGCCGCGAGCAAGACCGCGGCGGCGACGAAAAGGGACAGCCAAGCTAAACGGCTCACGCCACGAAGCATAGCCCGCGCCCCCGCATGAAGCGCGTAAGTCAGGCGGCAAAAACGCTAGGAACGGGCGCCTAAAACAGCGTCAATCGCGCAACGCGGGCGGCTTACCGTCCATCAGCTCGAAGAACGCGTCCACCACCGCGGGATCGAAATGCGAGCCGCGGCCCTCCAATATGTACTCGCGGGCGCGCTCCACCGGCCACGCCTCCCGGTACGGGCGGTCAGAGGTAAGCGCGTCGAACACGTCGACCACCGCGAAAATACGCGCCGCCAACGGGATCTGCTCCCTCACCAAACCCTGCGGGTAGCCCGAGCCGTCCCACTTCTCGTGATGCGAGTAAGGGATATGCAGCGCCGGACGCAAGAACTCGATAGGCGAAAGCAGCTCGTACGCGTACACCGGATGCTGCCGCATGATCTCGAACTCGTCGTCCTCCAGCGGACCGCGCTTCAAGAGGATCTCGTCGGGTATGCCCATCTTGCCGATATCGTGCAGCAACGCGCCGCGCTGAATGTGCACCACCTCAGCCTGCGGCACTCCCAGGTGGCGCGCCAGGCGCACGGTCATCTCCGTCACGCGCTTGCTGTGGCCCGCCGTCTCCTCGTCCTTAAGGTCCAGCGCGTTCGCCCAGCCCTCGATGGTGCGGTCGTAAGCGCGCTGCAGCTCCTGATTGGTGCGCTCCAGCGAGCGCATGAGCTGCGAGTTCTCGATAGCGATAGCGCCCTGATCCGCGTACGTTTCGAGGAACTCCAGCCACTCGTCGTTCGCCTCAAGCGTGCGGCGCGAGTACAGCTCGATAACGCCCTGCAGCTGACCCTTAGCCACCATGGGCACGGCCATGTAACTGGCGTAACCCGACTGCTGCTCCGGCTCCACCGCCACGCCCCAGTCGCCCTCGGACCGCAGAGCCGGCACGAACACCGACCGGTGCTCCAGCGCCGCGCGGCCAGCCGGACCCTCACCCAGTCGCTGCGCGGCGCGCTGCCTGAGCTCCGCCTCGAAGCCGCGGCCCATGAACGGACGCAGCACCTGCAGCGCCGGCTCGTACAGCAGCACCGCCACGGCGTCCACGTCGAGGTCCTGCACCAGCTGCACCATGAAGATGTCGAGCACCAGCCGCATGTCGACCGAGTTGTTGATAGCCATGTCGATGCGCCGCAACGACTGCAGGTGCGCCAGGCGCCGCCTGAGCTCCTCGTTCAAGTTGCGGATCTTATCGAGCGCCTCCACCTTCTCGCGGCTCTCGCGGAAGTTCAGGAGGAACGCCCGAATGTTCGGGTCGTGCAGCAGGTTCGTGAGGCTGCCCTCCAGCAGCACGTACTTACCGTCCGGGCCCAGGTGCCTGAAGCGCACGCTCTCCGACGCGCCGGCGCGCGCCTCGATCATGTCCAGCGCCTCCGCCAAGGCCTCGCGGTCGTTCGGGTGCAGCTGATCCAGCTCCTCCGCCTCGGCGGGCGCGCCCGGCTCCAGGCCGAGCAGCTTAGCGGCGGCACCGCCCATGCGCACCAGGCGCCGGTTGCGCCCGATGAGCACCACGCCCTCCTGGCTGCGCTCGAACAGCGTGCGGAAGTACGCCTCGTTGACCCTCAGCTCCTGCGTGTTCTGCACGCGCTCGTTGACCTCGCGCGCCTGCACCACCAGCCCCTTGACCTCGGAATCGTCCGACATGTCGGTCGCCACCAGCTCGAACCAGCGCCAGGCGCCCTGGTAGCGGAAGCGGCAGGTAATGGTGACCGTGCGCGACTGCGCCGCCGGGCGGTTACCGCCGCCACGCAGCGGTCCCAGAGCGGCCATGGCGGCGTCGCGGTCACGCGGGTGCATAGAGCGCCACAAGTCGCCCTCGGTTACGTCGTTACGGTCGAGCCCCCACGAGGAGGCGCTGGGCGAAGCGAAGCTCATGCGCCCATGCTCGTCGAACACCACGAACACGTCGCGCGAGCTCTCGAGCACAGCGGCGGCGCGGCGCTCGTCGCGCGTCGCCACGGCGCCGCCGTCGGCGTCGGCCGACGCCACGCGGCACAGCAGCACCGTGCGGCTGTCCTGCAGCCTGAAGGCGCTGATGTTAGCGGTGACGTTGCCGCCGGAGGGCTTAACGAGGTTGACCTCCAGCTCCAGCGGACCGTTGCGGTCTGGCGCCAGCAGCAGCGCCAGCAAAGGCGCGCCCACCGGGATCAGGCGGCTGAGCTCAAGGCCGTTCAGCGCGCCCTTGCGGGCGCCCAGCAGCGCCTCGGCGGCGCGGTTGGCGGCAATGACGTTGTTCTGGGGGTCAAGCACGAGCAGCGCGTCGGCTACGCGGTCGAACACCTCGCCAAGCAACAAGACCCCCAAATCGGCGGACACCGATGAGGAGTTGTCTGTGGCTACGGAACGAACGTGCGGCACTTGCGCTCTAACCCTCCGAAACTTCGAAAGCCTGACGGTCAGACGTGGCGCTGCTTCGCTCATCGTCCGAGCCCAAGGATAGGCGGCCCGGCCCCGTCAAGGCTGATGAAGATACCACTCGTTTAGTGTGGTATTGGTAGGCGCGGCCTTCAGACGACCTTCAGAGGAATCTCAATCTAGCGCCGCCCCTTGCGACGGGTTCTCCTGCCTGTGGTGATCGAGCATGGCCTGGATGCCCTCCAGCCTGCCAGCCACCAGCTGCGCCACGTCGAGGACCTCGGGGCCGCCCTCCTTCTCCGCGCTGTCGGTGCTGCCCAGCATGACCTTGCAGAAGGGGCAGCCGGTGGCGATGACCTCCGCGCCCGTGGCTACGGCCTCCAGGTAGCGGTTCTCAGAAACGCGCTGGTCGCCCTCCTCCTCTTCCTTCCAGAACTGGGCGCCGCCAGCCCCGCAGCAGAACGAGTTGTTACGGTTGCGCGGCATCTCGACCAGGTTGGCGTTACCGCTCGTGAGGGCGTTACGTGGCGCGTCGTACTCGCCGTTGTGGCGGCCCAGGTAGCAGGGGTCGTGGTAGGTGATGGTCTTGTCGAAGTCGAACGGCGGCAGGCGCTTCTCGTCCATAAGCTGCTCGATCAGCTGCGTGTGGTGCATGACCGCGTACTCGCCGCCCAGCTGCGGGTAGTCGTTGGCGAACGCGTTGAAGCAGTGCGGGCAGGTGGTGAGCACCACCTTGGGCTTAGCGCTGTCGAGCTTCTCGTCTAGAAGGGCGGCGTTGAGGGTCTCCACGTTCTCGGTGGCCAGCTGGTAGTAGAGGTACTCGTTGCCGGCGCGGCGGGCCGGGTCGCCGGTGCACTTCTCGCCCTTGCCCAGCACCGCATAGTTGACCTTGGCGTGATCGAGGATCTTGGCCATCGCCTGCGTGGTCTTCTGCGCCGCCGGGTCGTACGAGCCGGCGCAGCCCACGAAGAAGAGCACCTCGAAGTCGGGGTTCGACTCCACCGTGGGCACCTCGAGCCCTTCGGCCCACTCCATGCGCTTGTCGGCCGCCAGGCCCCACGGGTTGCCGGTGCGCTCCATGCCGCGGAAAGCGGTCTGCAGCTCGGCGGGGAACTCGCCCTGCATCATGACCAGGTCGCGGCGCATGTCCACGATGTCGATCATCTGTTCGCAGCCCACGGGGCACACTTCCATGCAGGCGCCGCAGGTGGTGCACGCCCACACGGCCTCGGCCGAGAGCGCGAACTCGATGAGCGGCCGCGGGCTCTCCTCGCCCGCAGCGAAGGTGTCGACGATGTTGTTGAGCTCGTAGCGCTTGTTGATCTCGAGCGCGGCGGGGCTCAGCGCCTTGCCGGTGCTGTTAGCGGGGCACACGTTGGCGCAGCGGTTGCACTGGATGCAGGCGTAGGCGTCGAGGATCTGCGGGAAGCGCAGGTGCTCTAGCTTGGCGGCGCCGAACTGCTCGGCGTTCTCGTCCTCCAGGTCAACGGGTTCGAGCACGCCCAGGGGCACGGGGGCGAGGTCTTGCGTGCGCCGCTCGAGCGAGAAGTTGATGGGCGCGGCGAACAAATGCAGGTGCTTGGAGCGCGGGAAGTACGGCAGGAACGCCAGGATTAGGCCCAGGGCCAGCCACCAGAACACGTGCCAGCCGATCATGCGGTTGTCGCCGAAGCCCACCGCGTTGGCGATGGCGCTGGAGAACGGTTGCCAGGCGTCGGCGTGACCGGTGCCGGCCAGCATGAAGCTTTCGGCCAGCAGGCGCGAGCCCACGTGGATGAGGATGAAGAAGCCGACTATGAGGCTGTCGCGCTTAACGGAGCCCTGCTTCACGTCCTCGTGCAGGTGGGTGCGCGGGCCCCACTCCATGGTCTTGGGTTTGACGATGAAGCGCCTTATGAGGAAGTACACGACGCCTAAGAGGATCAGGAACGTGAGCACGTCGGCCACCAGCCGGTAGACGTTGCCCACCATGCCGAAGTCCATGGCCGCCAGCCACGAGCGGGGCAGCAGTCCCACCAGCGCGTCGAACACGTTGACCAGCAGGTAGAGCACGAAGCCGTAGAAGATGAACGAGTGGAACGTGCTGGCCACGGGCCGCGCGCGGAACACGGTCTTCTGGCTCATGGTGCGCAGAACACCGTCGGTGACGCGCTTGACCAACTGGTTGAGGCGCGGGATGGTGGTGCCCTTGTCGCCCCGCGCCACGGCGCGGAACACCTTGGCGAAGCCAAGGTAGCCGAAGTACATGGCTGCGGCCGCAAAGAGTATGAAGAGGATCTTCTCGGGGATGCTGAGCATTCGGGGCGCCCTCCTGTCCCTCACGGGTTCAGTGCCGCCAGTGTATATGCCTGGTGGTCGTGGCGTGCCGTGTAATTTTGTACTGAGTACAAGTTCCGGGTCGGGCGAGCGGCCGGTGAGGCCACCTCGATTAACCCCGCGTGTTGATTACCTCACAAACAGTAGCCCGACTTTGGATATATTGGCCCTACCACGGAAAGGAGGTGGTCTTATTAGTATCCGCACATCAATGACCAGTGGAGGTGCCCGCCGAGGGTAACCCAAGGACCGCCTCCTGAGAGAGAGACCATTAGGTTCCCTCAGAACCAGGTTGGCACCGACCCGCCCCAGAATTTCACTGGGGCGGGTTTCTTTTCGCTGCCCTCGCGAACGTGCGGCGGCGCGCTTGCCGCGGTTACGCGCTAGCCGCGGCCCAGCAGGCGCCACGCGCTGGGCAGCAGCGCTACTGCCGCGCCCAGCTTGATCAGGTCTCCCGGCACGAACGGCACCAGGCCCGCCGCTAGCGCCGCGCCCAGGTCGCCCAGCGCGAACGACAGCCACGTCACGCCGAAGAGGTAGATGACCAGAGTGGCCGCCAACATGGCCAGAGCCGCGCTGAGGTAGGTGCGGTCCCAGCCGCGCTGGGCTAGAGCCCCCAACAGCCCGGCCGCCGCCACGAAGCCGATCAGGTAGCCGCCCGTGGGTCCCAGCAGGTAGGCGGCGCCTGAGCCGCCCCCGGCGAACAGCGGCAGCCCAGCCACACCCAGCAGCGCGTAAGCGCCGGTGGTGAGCACGCCAAAACGCGCGCCGTAAGCCGCGCCCAGCAGCAGCACGCCCAGCGTTTGACCGGTTATGGGCACCGGACCTATCTGCACGCGCAGCTGCGCTAACAGCGCCAGGAACGCCACGCCAGCCCCCACCAGCAGGAGCGGTCTCAGGCTCACGTTCGCCGCTGCCCCACGGGCGGGCGCGAGCCGGTCGATGAGCGTGCCGCGGTCACGAATGGCGGGAGCCGAGTTGGTCATCTAGGTTGCCTCCTGCGTCAAACAGTAACGCCTCGGCCCGCGCCGCGCACCGCCGCCACGGCTCCTCGCGCCCGCTTCTGCTCCCGAGCCGCGACCTATAATCGTGTCGTGCAGGCCGAAACCACCCAACCGATAGTCTCCGACTGGGTCACCAGCGTGCAGACCGCCTTCCCTCACATGGCCAACCCGCTGGGCACCCTCTTTGGGGGCGAAGTGCTGGCGCTCATGGACGTCGGCGCTGCAATCGCGGCGCAGCGTTTCTGCCGCTCCGTGGTGGTCACCGCCTCCACCGAGCCCATCGACTTCCGCAACCCCATCTACATGGGCGAGATCATCGAGCTCAAGTGCCGCGTGGCGTGGACGGGCCGCAGCAGCATGATCGTGCGCTGCGAGGTTCACGGCGAGAACCCACTCACCGGCGACCGGCGCCTATGCACCATAGGCCACCTGAACTTCGTGGCGCTGGACCAGGACGGCCGCCCCTGCCCCGTGCCGCGCCTGCGGGTCGAGACCGAGATGGAGATCCGCCACTGGCAGACCGGCGAGCGGGTGCGCGAGGACATAATGCGCCGCCGCGACCGCAAACAACCCGAACCCTCCTGAACCGACCCGAACCCCTCAGATCCGACCGCGTTCCCGGAGCCTCGCAGACCCCAACTAACCCCTGCTAACCCAGGCCCGTTGTCCGAACGGGCGATAACTCTCGCCGCAGCGCGCCCCTGTGGCGCTACATTCAGCGCGAGATACATCCAAGTTTCGTGCGGGCGCGTTCGAGCGCCCGCGGTATGGGGTACGTGATGTTGCGTTTAGCAGGCTTCGTTCGCTCTCTCGCCCTTCTCCTGCTGGTCGCCTCGCTGGGCCAGGCCGCACTGGCGCAATCGGACTCACAGCAGGAGACCCAGGTCGAACTGATCCTCGACGCCTCCGGCTCCATGTTCAACCGCCTGGCCGACGGCCGCTACCGCATAGTGGCCGCCAAGGAAGTCCTGGCCGAGCTCATCGCGGCTCTGCCCGCCAGCCCCGACCTCAACGTTGGCTACCGCGCCTACGGCTCTGAGCTGCAGGCCACCGCCGCTGGCTCGTGCGAGGACAGCCGGCTGTACGTGCCCATCGAAGGCGTGCAGCGCCAGTTGCTGCTCGACACCGTTAAGGGCACCCAGGCGCGCGGCGCCACGCCCATCGCCTACTCGCTGCAGCTCGCCCTCGATGACCTGCAGGGCAAGAGCGGCAAGAAGATCGTGGTGCTCATAACCGACGGCGAAGAGGGCTGCGGCGGCGACGTGCGCGCCGCCGCCGAAGCGCTGCAGGCCGCCGGCATAGACCTGCGGATAATAGGCTTCGACCTGAACGACGCCGCCCGCGCCGCCTTCCAAGGCATCGGCGTTTTCGAGAACGCCACCAGCGCCGCCGAACTGCTGGCGGCACTCAACCGCGCAGTGGTGGTGACCGCCGCGCCCGCCGCGCCGGCCACCTACGCCGTGACAGTTAGCCTCCTGCGCGAGGGCCAGCCAGCAGCCGACGGCCCCGTGGTGGCGTTCACGCCCGCCCTCGGCGGCGACGATGACGCCGAGAACCTCGTACTGCGCGACCAAACCTTCCACGCCGACCTGCCCGCCGGCGCCTACGTGGCGCGCGTGTCAGACGCTCACAGCGCCGAGCCCCTCACAATCACCGGGCTAACGATCACGCCCGAGGGCCCCAACGCCTTCGAGTTCGAACTAGCTCCCAGGCTCGACGTGGTCATCACCCCCGCCACCAGCACGCCCAACGCGGGCGCCACACTTACCGTGGCGTGGGAGGGCGCGCCCGACGTGCGCAACGGCTACATCGCGCTGGCGCCCGCCGGCGAGGACATCGCGATCCTCTACATGGACGCCCCAGGCAGTAGCGGCGAAGGCGAGATCCGGCTTCCCAGCCAACCCGGCGACTACGACCTGCGCTACCAGCTCGACCAGCCCAGCGGCGCCACCGACCTCCTGGGCCTCACCTCCATCAGCCTGCTGTCGGTCGCAGTCAGCCTCGACGCCCCCGCCGAAGCGGTGGCCGGCGGTTACCTGCCCGTGACCTGGGAGGGCCCCGACAACCAGTACGACTTCATAACCATCGTGCCCGCGGGCGCGGAGGGCTTCACTTGGCTGGCGTACCAGGAAACAGCCTTGGGCAACCCGCTCGAGCTGCGCGTGCCCACCGAAGCCGGCGAGTACGAGATCCGCTACCTCGACGGCTACTCCAACGAGACCCTCGGCACTGTCCCGCTGCGCGTGACCGAAGCCACCGCCGCCTTCACCGCGCCAACGGAAGCGGTGGCCGGCTCGATCATCATCCTCGACGTCACGGCCGCCACCGCCCACCCGTACGATTACATCGCGCTCGTGACGCCCGGCACGCACGAGCACGAGTGGGGCCGCAACTACACCTACATCGACGGCGTCGGCCAGTTCGAGCTGACCACCGACGAGATCCCCGGCGAGTACCTGCTGCGCTACCAGACCGAGGACGCCGGGCCCGTGCTGTTCTCGCAGCCCATCACCCTGCTTCCCGCCACCGCCACCGTCAGCGCCCCCGACTCGGTCGGCGCGGGCCAGCCGTTCGATGTCACGTGGGAGGGTCCAGGCAACGTGGGCGACTTCGTGACCATCGTCCCGGCGGGCACGGAGGAAGGCGAGTGGGGTTACAGCATCGACGTCGGCAACGGCAGCCCCATCGAGCTTTACGCCCCCGACGAACCCGGCGCCTACGAGGTGCGCTACGTCACCAGCCAGTTGGCCATCACGTTGGCCCGCACGCCCATTACTGTGCGCTAAGAAGGCAGCGCGGCCCTGGTACCATCTACAGGGCCGCGCACCACCACGCCGCAGGTGCCTAATCGCAGGCACAGCGCTCGCAGGCGGCCGCGCTGCGCGCCCGGCGTTTGGAGGCCTTCTGCTATGCCCGACCACACCAAGGTAGATCCCGCGCTGGAACAGCGCGCCGTTAACACCATTCGCGCCTTGACCATCGACGCCGTAGAAGCGTCCGGCGACGGCCACCCGGGCATGCCCATGGGCGCGGCCGCCATGGGTTACACGCTGTTCACGCGCGTCATGCGCTACAACCCGCGCAACTCCAAGTGGGCCAACCGCGACCGCTACGTGCAGTCCGCCGGCCATGGCAGCATGCTGCAGTACTCGCTCCTCCACCTGACCGGCTTCGAGCTCAGCATGGACGACCTGCGCGACTACCGCCAGTGGGGCTCACGCACGCCCGGGCATCCCGAGTACGGCCACACCGACGGAGTGGAGACCACCACGGGGCCGCTGGGTCAGGGCCTCGCGACCGCGGTCGGCATGGCTCTGGCCGAAGCGCACTTAGCGGACCGCTACAACAGGCCCGGTTACAACGTGGTCGACCACCACACTTACGTCATCGCCTCCGACGGCGACCTCATGGAGGGCGTAGCCAGCGAGGCCTCCTCCCTGGCGGGCCACTTGGGGCTGGGCAAACTCATCGTGCTGTACGACGACAACGGCATCTCGATCGACGGCGCCACCAACATCACCTTCAGCGAGGACGTGGTCAAGCGCTACAAGGCGTACGGCTGGCACACCCACACGGTCATGAACGGCAACGACGTCGAGCAGCTGCAGAGCGCCATCGAGGCCGCCAAGGCCGTGCCCGACAAGCCCAGCCTGATAGCCGTGCGCACCATCATCGGCTTCGGCTCACCCGACCTGGCCGGCACCTCCAAGGTGCACGGCTCGCCGCTGGGCGCCAAGGAGGCCGAGCTCACCAAGCAGAACTTGGGCGTCGACTGGCCCGCCTTCAGCGTGCCGCAGGACGTGCTGGACCTTTACCGCCAGGCGGTGCCGCGCGGCGAGAAGGCCGAGGCGGAGTGGAACCAGCTGTTCGAGAGCTACCGGGGCGTGCACCCGGGCCTGGCCGCGGAGCTCGAGCGCGTGCTGGCAGGCGAGCTGCCGAGCGGCTACGAAGCGAACATGCCCACCTTCGCGGTCGGCGAGTCGGTAGCCACCCGCAAGGCTTCCAACGTGGCGCTGAACGCGCTCGCCAAGAAGCTGCCCGAGTTGCTGGGCGGCTCCGCCGATCTGGCGGGCTCTAACTACACGGACATCGACGGCGAGTCCGCCATGGCGCCGGGCGACTACGCGGGCCGCATCGTGCACTTCGGCATCCGCGAGCACGGCATGGCGGCCGTGGCCAACGGCCTCACGCTGCACGGCGGCGCCCGCGCCTTCGTGGCCACCTTCCTCATCTTCTCCGACTACCTGCGCCCAGCATTGCGCCTCTCGGCGCTCATGAATCAGGGCGTGGTCTACGTGCTCACGCACGACTCGATTGGCCTGGGCGGTGACGGCCCCACGCACCAGCCAATCGGGGAACTCATGGCGCTTAGGCTCATACCTAACCTGCGCGTCATCCGCCCCGCCGACGCCAACGAAACGGCGCAGGCGTGGGCGCTGGCGGTCGAGTCCAAGCAGGCGCCCACCGCGCTGGCGCTCACGCGGCAGAACGTGCCCAACCTGGCCATCCCGGCTGGCGCCGTCAGGCGCGGGGCGTACGTGCTAGCCGAGGCCGGCGCCCAGGGCGGGCTGGCAGAGGGCGCCGCTGGCGCGTGGACCGAAGCGGCGCAGGTCGCAGCCGCGAAGCCGGACCTGATCCTCATAGGCACCGGTTCCGAGGTGCAGCTCTGCCTGGCAGCGCGCGACGTGCTGGAAGCCGAGGGCGTGCGCACCCGCGTGGTCAGCATGCCCAGCTTCGAGCTCTTCGCGCAGCAGCCCCGCGAGTACCGCGACGCGGTGCTGCCGCCCGCCGTGACGGCGCGCGTGGCGGTGGAGGCCGGCGCCACGCTGGGCTGGGAGCGCTGGGTAGGCTCGGCTGGCGCCGTTATCGGCATCGACCACTTCGGCGCCTCAGCGCCGGGCAACGTGGTCATGCGCGAGTTCGGCTTCACCGTCGAGAACGTCGTGAAGAAGGCACGCGAAACCCTGACACAACACGGCTAGAATGCTTTTCGCTATGAATCCCTTGGAGGACCTAATGTCTCTGACTACCATCCACGCGAGGGCGCCGCGCGCCTTCACGCGCCTTGCTGGCGCGCTAGCCGTGACGGTCGCCCTTCTGCTCGGCACCGCCTCGGCGCAACAGCTCACCAACCTGCTGCCCCAGGAGTCGTTCGCGGTCATGGGCGTGAGCGGCATCAGCCAGCACGAGGCCAAGTTCCAGCCGTTCGTGAACGAGTGGCAGCGCCTGGGCCTCACCGAGCTCTTCACTGAGGCGTTCCCTGAGGACGAAGAGTTCGACGTGGACGAAGCGGTGCCCGCCGAGTTCGCTAACCTCGACCTGTTCGACGTGCTGGGCAACGAGGCGTGGCTGGCCGTGTCGGCGTCGCGCACCAACCCGCTGCCCGCGTTCAGCGGCGTGGCCCGCGTGTCGCCCGAAGCTGCCGCGGCGCTGCAGACCGTTCTGGACCGCGAAGCGGGAGAAGGCGAGTTCCAGACCCTCACCGAGGGCGCTATCGAGTTCCGCGTGGGCGCCTCCGACGAGTTCGACGAGCCTATGGCCTACGCCATCGACGGCACCTTCGTGGCCTTCTCCAGCAACCCCGACGTGCTGCGCGGCGTTCTGCGCCGCTACCAGGGCGCGGTCGAGCCGAGCTTCGTCGACAGCCGCGGTTACGCCGACACGGTCGCTCCGCTGCTGCCCAGCAACGCGGTCGTGTACTTCGACCTGCCGCAGATCGTGGACCTGGCCGAGCCGTTCGTGACCGGTATGGGCTTCGACGCCAGCGTGGCGCGCCTAGCGCGCGCCCTGCGCACCTTCGGCTCGTACGCTTCGGTGACCCGCATCACCAACCAGGGCCTCGAGACTCTCAGCATGCAGGTGCTGGGCGACCCCAGCCTGGACCCGGAGCTCTACAGCCTGCTCTCCACCAACGTGCCGGTTTCGCCCACCGCGCAGGCGTTCGTGAGCGGCAACACCGTCTCGTACCAGGCTGCCGGCGCTAACGTTAGCGGTTGGTGGAACTACATCTCCGGCCTGGCCGGCGACCTGCCCGAACTGGGTATCGGCAACCTCGACACCTTCATCGCTCAGAACGTAGGGATCGACCTGAACCAGATGCTGTTCAGCTGGATGGGCTCTACCTTCGCAATGGTGACTCCTTTCACGACCGTGGCCGACATCGGCATGACGCCCGAGAACATGCTGGGTGACTCGCTTTACCTTATTGCCACCAGCGACGCCGCCGCTGCGGATCAGGGCCTAGAGATGCTCATCAGCATGGGCAGCATGATGGCTGGTGCCTTCCTCGACCCGTACGGCGAAGGTGGTGGCATGCCCACCGCGCCCGCCACCCGCACGGTGGCTGGCGTGAGCGTCGACACGTACGACATCGGTGAGGGCGTGGTTATCGAGGTAGCCATCACCGGGGGTTACGTCGTGGTCGCCACCAGCAGCAGCGCCATGGACGACGCCCTGCAGGCCCACGCGGCCGGCGGCGCGCTGCCGCCCGTACTGGCCGGTCTGGCCGGCAACGTACCGCTAGGCGCCGGCAACGTCCTGCTGCAGGACGGCGCGGCCTCCTTCCGCTTGCTGGGTCAGACTCTCACCTCGCAGTTCGGCCTCTTCGCCGGCCTGGCTGGCGACATCGACTTCGACGCCGCCGAGCAGGCCAGCGACGGCGTTGCTCAGTTCATCGAGTTCCTTGCCAACAAGGCGGGCGGGCAGTTCAGCTACGGCGTCGCCGACGGCGGCGTGCTGCGCGGCTACTCTCTGACGGGCGTGGACTGGTAAGCGCACAAAAGCCGGTAGCGGTAACGCTCAGATGATGCGGCGCGGTAGGCGGGCGATGTTGCCCCCTACCGCGCCTTCGTTGCTGCTACTCGCGCCTGCGCGCCAGCAGTTGCGGCCACAGCAGGTCCACCTGCCGAGCCAGCTCGGGCAAACCGGCCGCATTCGGAACCACGAAGTCGGCCCGGGCGGCCTTGTCTTCCTGCGGCATCTGCGAGGCGTCGCGCGCCCTGACCTGCTCTTCGGACAGCCCGGAGCGCGCCGCCACGCGCGCGGCGCGCAGCGGCAGTGGGGCGGTCACGACCACTGTTACGTCCACGCCCTCGTTAAGGCCAACCTCGAAGAGGAGCGGCACGTCGTGCACGATCATGGGCGGCGGCTCGGCGCTGGCGAGGGCCTCGGCCTGAAGTTCCAGGCGCCTCAGTCCCACCCACGGGTGCACGATGGCGTTGAGCCGCGCCCGCGCGTCGGGGTCCGCGAACACGGCGGCGGCGACGGCCTGCCGGTCGAGTCGCCCGCCCTCCACTAGATGCGCGCCAAGTTCCTCACCGATCCGCGTCAGCACACCCGGGTCGTCGGTGGCCTGACGCGCCAGGTCGTCGGCGTCTATCACCAGCGCGCCGCGCTGCGCCAGCAGGCGCGCCACGCTGGACTTGCCGCTGCCGATGCTGCCCGTTAGGCCAACGATCAGAGGTCGTAGTCTGGAGCCCAGGATGGTCTGGCTTGAACCGAGAGACGGGGCGGGAGCGCACACACGTGAAGTCTACCCGTGAGTCCGTAACCGAACGCCTGCGCGGCCTGGTCGCGCGGCTGCTGCCGTGGCCCACCGGGGCGCACCTGGTGGGCGGAGCAGTGAGAGACGCCCTGCGGGGCGAGGCGTCCAGCGACCTGGACTGGGTGGTTGAAGACCCGCGCGCGGCCGCGTTGGAGCTGGCGGCAGCGCAGGGCGGCTCGCCGTTCGAGATGGACGCCAGCAGGCGCCACTGGCGCGTGGCCCTGCCCTCGGGCATGCTTCACGACTTCGCCCCGGTGCGCCAGGGCGCCAGCGACCTGCTGGGCGACCTGCGCCTGCGCGACCTCACCATCAACGCCATGGCCGTGTCTGGCGCGGGCGAGCTGATCGACCCCCTGGGCGGCCTGGCGGACCTGCGGGCAGGGGTGGTGCGCATGACGTCGCGGCAGGCTCTGGCCGCTGACCCCGTCAGGGCTCTGCGGGCCGTGCGTTTCGCGGCCACCCTCGAGTTCCGGCTGGAGCCGAACACCCTGGCGGCCGTGACCGAAATCGGTCGGGCGCAAGCCGAGCAGTCCGCCGAGCTGCCCGCCTTCGAGCGCGTGGGGGCCGAGCTCTCCAACCTGATGGCGGCCCGCATGGCCGCTAAGGGGGTGCAGCTGCTCGGCCAGGTCGGCATGCTGGCGGCCTACCTGCCGGAGCTGGAGGCCGCCCGCGGTGTGGGGCAGGGACGCGGCTTTCACCACCTCGACGTACTGGATCACTCGCTCGAAGCGCTCAATCAGCTGCTGCACGGCTTCCCGGACGCCGACGCCGCGCTGCGCTGGGGCACCCTGCTGCACGACGTGGGCAAGCCAGCCACGGTTGGCCGCGGGGCGCTGGGCCGCGTGACCTTCTACGGTCACGACAAGGTAGGTAGCCAGCTGGCCACGCGGGCGCTGCGGCGCCTCAGGCTGGAGGCCGAGCTGGTCGAGCGGGTGGCCGCGCTGGTGCGCTATCACATGCTGCCGCTGCCGCGCGGCGAGCGAGCAGCCCGGCGCTTCGTGCATAGGCGGCGCGCGCTGTTACCGGACCTGCTGAAGCTCATGATCGCGGACCGCGAAGCCGCGAGGGGGCCGCTGGCGAGCGCGGCTGGCCGCGCCGCTTACCGGGTGGCGCTGGGGCAGGTTGTGGCCATCATGGGTGAGAGCCCACCGCAACCCCCGCTGCTGAGCGGCAACGAGGTGATGACGCTGTTGAACCTGGCGCCCGGCCCGCGCGTGGGCGAGGCGCTGGCGCTGGTGGCGGAGGCAAGGGCGCTGGGCGACGTGGCGAACGAGAGCCAGGCGCGTGAGCTGCTCCTGCGCTACGCGCGCGCCCAGGGCTGGGACCGCTAGTTCGTTGGACCTCGGGTGCTGTTCAGCCGAGCTGCTCGAGTAGGCGCGCCATCTCCACGGCCGTAACGGCCGCCTCGGTGCCCTTGTTACCCACCTTGCCGCCGGCGCGGTCCAGCGCCTGCTCCATGGTGTCGGTGGTGAGGACCCCGAAGATCACGGGCACACCGCTGTCTTCAGCCGCCCGCGCCACGCTGGCGGCCACCATGCTGCTCACGTAATCGAAGTGGCTGGTGGCGCCGCGCACGACGGCGCCCAGCGTTATCACCGCGTCGAATTCGCCCGAGCGCGCCAGCCGCTGAGCCACCACGCCTATCTCGACCGCGCCGGGCACCCACGCCACGGTCACGTCGGTGTCGTCGGCGCCGTGCCGGCGCAACCCGCTGAGGGCGCCGTCGAGCAACCTGCTTGTAACCAGTTCGTTGAAGCGGCTCACCACCACGGCGAAGCGCAGGCCGGAAGCGTCGAGGCCGCCTTCGAGCACCCTCACCGCCAGCACCTCACTGCAGGCTGACGTCGAGAACGATGTCCTGCACGTCAGGTGTGACCTCGTACAGGGTCTGATCGCCGGCGAAGCGCACCGTGAACACGTTCCAGCCAGCCTGGAACTGCAGCTCTACGCCCGCAGCCGTGAGCGTCACCGGGCGATCCAGGAACAGCAGCGTGTAGAAGCCGATGGGATCGTCGAGGTTAGTGATGCCGATGTAGGTGCGGTCGACCAGCATGTCGAAGACGTTGTTGGCGTTCTCGTCGACGTACATGTTGATGCGCGCCACGGCCACGTTGGCGTCGTCGGGCGCCACGCGGTACTCGTTCTGCAGACCGGGCAGGATGACGCTGCCGCTGCGGAACGGCCGCAGGTGCTCGGCCGGGATGGTGTCAGGCACGATGCGGAAGGTGCCGCCTACGGGCACCACGGAGGTTACCTGCAGGCCCCACACGTTGTCGGCGTCGACCACGTGGATGGCGACCAGGGTGTTCTCGGCCAGAGGCTCCGAACTTTGGACTATGCCGCTCAACACTGCGCCCTGCTGCGCGAACGCCACAGGCAGAACCAGGGCGAACACCAGCAAGGCGGTGACTAGCAGTCGTTTCATTACAGTCTCCAAGTCAGAAAAGGGTAGCACGGGCTTCCTGGGGGTCGTCGGCCCGGGTTCGCACGATAGAGCGCGCCAAGGCGAGGACCTCGGGGGGCGCCGCGCAGAGACGGGCTTCTCATCGCCCAGAGTCATATCACATCATCCTCGGCCCAGGTTGCAGCGTAGGTGAGTGAAGGCACAAGGGCGTTAACCGGCCCCTCACGCTGTTTAGTGCCCGTGGTAACCGTCCGGATGCGCCATGTGCCAGGCCCACGCCGTGGCCACGATCTCGTCGAGGCTCTCCCGGGTCGGGACCCAGCCCAGCTCGGCGCGCGCCCGGCTGCTGTCGGCCACCAGCACCGGCGGGTCGCCCGCGCGGCGGGGCGCGGCCACCTCGGCTATAGCGGCCCCGGTGACCTTGCGGCATACGTCGATGACCTCGCGCACCGAGTAGCCGCGGCCGTTGCCCAGGTTGTACACGCGTTCGTCGCCGGGCTGCAGCGCCTCAAGGGCCAGCACGTGCGCCTCGGCCAGGTCGAGCACGTGCACGTAGTCGCGTACCGCGGTGCCGTCGGGCGTGGGGTAGTCGTCGCCGAACACCGCTATGTGCTCACGCTTGCCGGCGGCCACCTGCAGCGTCAGGGGAATCAGGTGGCTCTCGGGCCGGTGATCCTCGCCCCGCAGTTCGCTGGCGCCAGCGGCGTTGAAGTAGCGCAGCGCCGCGAAACCGAACTCGGTGGTGCGCGCCAGCCACGAAAGCGCCCGCTCGATCATGAGCTTCGACTCGCCGTACACGCTCTCGGGCCGCAGCGCAGCGCTCTCAGGAATGGGCACCGAGTCCGGCGTGCCGTAAACGGCGGCGGTGGACGACAGCACGAAGCGCTTGACCCCCAAGCGCGAGAGGTGCCCCAGCAGAGTGAGCGTGCCGGCCGTGTTGTTACCGAAGTACTTCATGGGGTCGCTCATCGACTCGCCCACCAGCGAGAACGCCGCGAAGTGCAGGACCGCCTCGGCGCCCAGGTCGTTCACGGCGTAGCCGACCAGGTCGCCGTCGGTCACGCTGCCATGAAGGAACGGTACGCCGTCCTGCACGGAGTCGCGGTGACCTGTGCTCAGGTCGTCGAGAACGATGGGCTCGTGGCCCCGCTTGAGGAGCGTTTCCACGGTCACAGAACCGATGTAGCCGGCGCCGCCGGTGACGAGTACCTTCATGCGCAGAAGTGTAAGCGATGACCCAACAGTTCTGGACAGATGCCCGGTGGTTACCGGCTTACGGCGCCCAGGCACCGAACCTGACAGCGTGAAAGGGCGATAATCGGCGCTACAGGAGGACCGCATGACCACCCCATCCACCCAGTCAAGCTCGGGCGCGTCCGCCGCCGGCGCGGACCAGATCTGGCTCGACGGCAAGCTGGTGCCCGCCGCCGAGGCCAAGGTTTCGGTGCTGACGCACGCGCTGCACTACGGCACCAGCGTGTTCGAGGGCATACGCGTGTACAAGACGGAGCGCGGACCCGCCGTGTTCCGGCTGCACGAGCACGCCAGGCGCCTACTCGACTCGGCCCGCATCCTGCTAATGCGCTCACCCGTGAGCGTGAACGAGATCGAGGACGCCATCCTCCAGACCGTTCGCGCCAACGGGTTGCAGTCGGGTTACGTGCGGCCGCTGCTGTGGTACGGCGCCGACAGCCTCGGCATCAACCCCGGCAACAACCGCGTTCACTTCATGGTGGCCACCATGCCGTGGGGCAGCTACCTGGGCGACGAAGTCGTGCGCCAGGGTGCCAAGCTCATGACCAGCTCATGGCGCCGCAGCCCGGGCGACGTCATGCCCACCAAGTCCAAGGCTGGCGGCAACTACATAAACTCGGTGCTGGCCAACCAGGAGGCGCGCGACAACGGCTTCGACGAGGCGCTGCTGCTCGACAAGCAAGGCTTCGTGGCCGAGGGCTCCGGCGAGAACGTGTTCTTCTTCTTAGGTAACGTGCTGCACCCAGTTGCCCACTCCGTGAACCTGCGCGGCATCACGCGCGACAGCGTCATCCGCATCGCGCAGTCCATGGGGTATGAGATCGTGCCCACCATGGCCACGCGCGACGAACTGTACATTGCCGACGAGATCTTCCTGGTCGGCACCGCCGCCGAGGTCACGCCGGTGGCGAGCCTGGACCGCAGGCCCATCGGCACCGGCCGCGCGGGCGAGCGCACCCTGGCCATCCGCCAGCGCTACTTAGACGTCGTGACCGGCAAGGTGCCCGAGTTCGACGACTGGCTGGCTTACGTCAACCGCAAGTAACGCCGCAGCACCCAGCGCAGGGGGCCAGCCTTGACGGGCTTGGCCCTCGCGCTGGTGTTCGGCTCGGCGTTCGTGCACGCCGCCTGGAACCTGCTCGCCAAGAGGGCGGCGGGCGGCGTGGAGTTCGTGTGGCTGGTGGCCCTGCTCGTGAGCCTGTGCTACGCGCCCGTGCTGGGCGTGTACCTGTGGTTCGAGCGGCCCGAGTTCACCCTGCAGCATGCGCTGCTGGCGGTGGGTTCCGCCGTCATCCACGTCTTCTACTTCGTTTCGTTGCAGCGCGGTTACCGGGCGGGCGACCTCTCGCTCGTTTACCCGCTGGCGCGCGGCAGCGGGCCAGCACTGGCGACCCTGCTGGCGGTCTTGTTCCTAGGCGAGCGGCCCGGGCTGCAGGCGCTGCTAGGCACGCTGCTGGTGGTGCTGAGCGTCTTCGTGCTGGCTGGCAGCGGCGGAAAACGCCAGGGCGGCGCGGCCTCGCGGCGCGCGGTGCTGTACGGGCTGGCCACCGGTGTGTTCATCTCGCTGTACACCACCTGGGACGGTTACGCCGTGGCTCACGCGGGCGCCTCACCGCTAGTGTTCATGCTGGCGGGCGAGGCTGTGAGGGCGGCCGTGCTCGCCCCCATCGCGCTGCGCAACCGGCCCGAGGTGGCGCGCATCTGGCGCGAGGCCAGGGGCGCCACGTTCGGCGTCGCGCTACTCAGCCCGCTGGCTTACCTGCTGGTGCTCACGGCCATGCAGTTCACGCCGGTCAGCCTGGTGGCGCCCACGCGCGAGATCAGCATCCTGATAGGCACCATCTTGGGCGCGCGGCTGTTGTCCGAGGGCCACTGGCGTCGGCGCCTGCTGGGCGCCGCGGGCATGGTGGCGGGCGTGACGCTGCTGGCGCTGGCCTAAGCAATCCGCCGCGGATCGCCGCCGCGGCCCCAGCAGTAACGTCCCAGGTTAGCTGAGTTCAGCCCTGACCAACATCCCAGCTGCTGATTACTTCGGTCGGCGCGCTGGAGCCACCTTGAGCACCGGGAGCACTAGCGGTGTCCAGCCGAAACGGGTGATGGTCTGGTGCACGTACTCCCGCAGATATGGCCAAGCGTTCACCTTCAAATTGACGTTAGTGAAGATCTCCAGGAACCCGTCTGTCGGCTCGAGCTCGCTCTTATAGCGCAGCCCAAAGCGGACCTCTACGTGCCCAGCCAGGTCATCCCCATCCCCCTTTTGGGCTTCGACTCGAAGGCGTGGGTAGGCCTCGAACGCGTACCCTTCTACGCTATCCACGCGCGCGATGTCGCTCCCATACTTAACCAGGAGCTTAAGCTCAGGGGCTTCCGGTCGGTACGCGCTGCTATTCGAATCGGAATTCACGAGACGGACGTCTACAAGTTCGATGCCCTGTATGAACTCGGCGTACTCTTCCGGCGAGGGCAGCTCTGTGGCCTTTTTGCCGGCAGAGGCAATCGTTTCTTTAGTGGGTTTCTGGGCCATGTTGCGGTACTCAGGCCGCCCTTTCACGTATGTCTTGGGTCACCGCGTAGACGCCGTAGTTTTCGTTTTGCGGGCTAAAGACTATGTAGCTCGCTGGATCGAAATGATAGCGCTGGTTAGCGGCGTGAGCGTCACTCACGGCCTGCATTACAAACTCGTCCAGGTCTAGATCCTGCTCAGCTGCCCATTCATCAACCTCGCGAGGCAGCGCCACAAGCAGATGCTCCTCATCGTCACTAACCTGCACAGTTGTGTCTCCCTGCTTGACGGCCATGAGCAGGTCGGCGTCAAACTCGCACAGGTAACGCATAAGGCTCTCGAGTTTGTGATCACCGGCGCGCTCCAGCTTCGCAACCGCAGGTTGTTGAACTTTCAGACGACTCGCCAGCTCGCTCTGGGTAAGACCAGACCCCTCACGCAGTTCCTGCATTACCAGCGCCAGCTCAAGGCGCAGGTGCACAAGCTTGCCCTCCAAGAGTTCTCTACGCTCGGCGGTAGCCGCATCAATAGAGTTGTTCATTAGCAATCACCTCGGCTCTTCAGGTCCGCATAGCGGTTATCGGACCGTTCAATATCTATCTTGAGTAGTTTCTGAGTCTTCTTCTTGAAGGCGTCCAGGAACACGGCGACGTCATTGCAGTCGACGTAAATGAAGCGCGGGTTGTGCATAGATGACTTCACTTTCATCTCCAAGAGCGGCCCCTTAGCACTTTTGATGCGCTCAACTTTGGGCACCACTTCTCCTTGTGGATCAGTCACGTTCTCTAGCTTCTTCACGCCGTGAGCCTCAATGAACTTTAGGCAGCTCATAAGTTGACTGTTCTCGCCCGTCGTCAGCGCGGGCACTTTTGGTTTGCGCGTCACTTGCTTGGCGTTAGCGATACCTGAGAACATCTCCTCAAGCTCCTTAGGGACCCTGCCGGCCCTAGATTCGTAGAGCCTCCATCGTTCAGGCGCCGCGCCTCGGCGGGCCACCTGTTGGCGACGCTTATAGTCTCGCAGCATCCGCCAACACTTGCACAGTATTATTCCTTCCGAGGAATGTCAAGGGTTTATATAGCATTACGGATAGATAACCATCGACGTCCTCCGGCCACAACGACACAGCAGAAGCCCTCCCCGATCATCAATTAGGCGCCTGATGCTACCGCGTAGCTGGAGACAGTAGCCAGCTTCACATAAGTAGGATTTGGGACGGAAGCCACCATGATTAACGTGACACGTCGGTTCGGGTTGCCGCCGGGCTGTTTACTGGCAACAGTGGCCTGGCAGGTACGCACTGGTGGTTGCGTTCGGGGGCGCTGCGCCCTGGCTGGTCGAAGACCCTACTGCTACGGGGTCGCGCACCCACCTAGCGCTTACCGGTGCGGTCGCTGGCGGCGCCCCACGGCGTCCAGCGCTTATCCTGACTGAAGCGGCGCCCGGCTCAAGTCGACCACTTACGTTAGGGAGCGCGTTTCGGGCGCTTAACGGAGGCGGAGATGACCAACTCCATACCCACGGCCGTCAGCAGCTTCGTTAACGCTAACGGCGTCACGCTGCACGTCCGCGCCGACGGGCATACGGTCGGTTCGAGCCCAGCGGCTCCCATCTTGTACCTGCACTCGCTGGGCGCCGACCTACGGATCTTCGACCAGGTGGTGGCAAGGCTGCCGCAGCGCCCCCACTTACGCCTCGACCTGCGCGGCCACGGCCTCTCAGGCGCCCCCGCGGGCGACTACGCCATCGCGCAGCTAGCCGACGACGCGCTGCGGGTGCTGGACGCCGCTGGCGCCGATAAAGCGGTGCTGGTCGGCGTGTCGGTAGGCGGCATGGTGGCGCTGCGGGCCGCGCTCGACCACCCCGAGCGGGTAGCGGGGCTGGTGCTCTCCAACACCGCCGCCAAGCTCGGCGAGGAGGACGTGTGGCGCGCGCGCATGGACACGGTCTTCGAGCAGGGGGTGGCCAGCCTGGCCGATAGCACGCTCCTGCGCTGGTTCCCGGAGGAGTTCCGGCACGCCAACCCCGCCATGACGGCGGGCCTGGGCAACATGATCGCCCGCACCAGCGCCGCTGGTTACGCGGGCGTGTGCGCCGCGCTTGGCGCCGAGGACCTGAGGGCGCGCCTGCCGGAACTGAAACGCGACGTACTAGTGGTGGGCGGCAGTCACGACCTGAGCACCCCGCCGCCGGTGGTAAGCGAGCTGGCGCGCGCCCTGCCCGCCGCCCGGCTAGAGATGGTGGACGGCGCCGGGCACCTGCCCATGGTCGACGCCCCGGAGCGCTTCGCTGCGCTCCTCACGCAGTACCTGGAACACGTCAACGACAAGGAGAACCGCCGTGGCTGAAGCTTCCGCCTGGAGTGAGATGGTGAAGGGACCCGCGCAGGAGACCGCGCGAGGAGGGGCCGACGGCGCCACCGACGTGGTGATAGTGAGCGCCGTCCGCACGCCCATAGGTCGGCTGGGCGGCGCCCTGGCGGAGGTCAGGCCCGACGACCTGGCGGCCATAGCTATCAAGGAGGCGGTGGCGCGCGCCGGCGTGGACCCGGCAGCCATCGAGGAGGTGTACCTGGGCTGCGCCAACCAGGCGGGCGAAGACAACCGCAACGTGGCGCGCATGGCCACGCTGCTGGCGGGCCTGCCCGACAGCGTGGCGGCGGTGACCGTTAACCGCCTGTGCGCCAGCGGCCTCTCCGCCGTGAACATGGCGGCGCGCGCCATCCGCGCGGGCGAGGGCAGCGTTTACGTGGCCGGGGGCGTCGAGAGCATGACGCGCGCGCCCTACACCATGGCCAAGAACGAAAGGGCCTTCGGTCCGCCCGGCAACCGCACCGCCTACGACACCACCCTCGGCTGGCGCTTCCCCAACCCGCGCATGGCCGAGCTCTTCCCGCTCGAGGCCATGGGCGAAACCGCGGAGAACATCTACGAGGCCTACGAGGGCCGCATCTCGCGCGAGGAGCAGGACCGCTTCGCGCTGCAGAGCCAGACGCGGGCCGTGGCCGCCATGAACGCGGGCCGCTTCGAGGCGGAAACCGTGGCGGTGGAGGTACCGCAGCGGCGCGGCGCGCCTAAGCGCGTGACCCTCGACGAGCATCCGCGCTACCGCGTGACCGACGAGGGCCTAGAGCTCGACACCGACGCCGCCTCACTGGCGGCGCTGCGGCCGGCGTTCCGTCAGGGTGGCAGCGTCACGGCGGGCAACTCCAGCGGCCTCAACGACGGCGCCGCCGCGCTCGTGCTCATGAGCCGCGCCAAGGCCGAGGAGCTCGGGATCGCGCCCCTGGCGTACTGGCGCGCTTCCGGCGCTAGCGGCCTGAGCCCACGCGTCATGGGCCTCGGCCCGGTTGAGGCTAGTCGTAAGGCACTCGCGCGGGCCGGCATCAACGCGCAGCAGGTCGACCTGGTCGAGCTGAACGAGGCGTTCGCCGTGCAGGCTCTGGCGGTGCTGCGCGAGCTGCAGCTCTCGGAGGAGATAACCAACGTGAACGGCGGCGCCATCGCGCTCGGCCATCCGCTGGGCTGCTCCGGCGCGCGCATCCTCACCACCCTGCTGCACGAGATGCGCAGGCGGCAGAGCGAGGGCGCCAGCATGCGCTACGGCCTGGCCACCCTGTGCGTGGGGGTCGGGCAGGGTGAGGCAACTGTGATCGAGTTGGCATGAGACATTCCTAACGTTTCACATGTTGCCCCCATGAAGGCTCACTAGGCTTGGGCACCATGCAGCGCTCCGACCTCTCTCGTTCCGCTGATACCACCGCCGCCACGGCGCGAGCACGCGCCCAGCGCACCCGCCTCGCGTCCGCTTCAGCCGCCGCGAAGACCACCCGCTCCGAGTCCGAGCGCACCCGCGTGACCACGCTGGCGTCGCGCCTCGCCCTCCTCATCGTGGTGGCCCTGGCAGGGGTCATAGCCTGCGCCGGACCCACCACCGGCGGTCACGACCACGTGCACGCCTCATGCTTCCAGCTGGTCACGGGGCACGGCTCGCAGCTCAGCCTCTCAAGCGTCAACACCGACGACGTTGAGAACCCCACGCAGAGCGGACCGCCGCCCTCCCCCACCCGCGCCTGGTCCGACGCTGCGCGCTGGCCGGGCGGCAACCTGCCCGCAGCAGGCGACGACGTGGTCATTCCCGTTGGCGAGGTCGTGCTGCTCGACGTGAGCACGCCCCAGCTGAACTCGCTGATGATCGCGGGCGGCCTGGTGTTCGACCGGCAGGACCTCGAACTCAGCGCCGGCACCATCGAGGTGCGCGGCGGCCTGTACGTGGGCTCCGCCCAGCAGCCGTTCACGCAGCGCGCGGTGATAACCGTGGGCAGCGAGGAGCTGGGCGAGGAGTCGCCCTGCTTCGGCTACAACTACCTGGGCCTGGTGCACGGCACGCTCGAAATCTACGGCGACCCTGCCGGCCCGGCCTGGACGCGCCTGGCTGGCTCAGTAGCTGCCGGAGCGACCAGCATCGTGGTCGACGACGCCACCGGCTGGCGCGTGGGCGACCGGATCGCTCTCGCCTCCACGGACTTCTACTCCAACACCAACGGCGAGGCCATGGACCGGCGCATCGAGGTGCGCACCATCAGCGCCAAGAGCGGCAACACCCTCAGCTTCGAGGAGCCCCTCAAGTACGCCCGTTACGGCGAGAACCAGACGCTTGGGATGGCCGGCTTCCCCACCACGGTGCTCGAGTCACGCGCGGAGGTCATGCGCCTCGACCGCAACGTAACCGTGCGCGGTGTAGACGCCACCGCGGACGTCGCCAGCCCGGCGCACCGCTTCGGCTCGCACATCAAGGCGCTGGGCGAGAGCCGCGTGCGGCTGGACTCGATAGAACTCACGGCCATGGGGCAGTCGGGCGTGCTCATGCGCTACCCCGTGCACTTCCACTTGCAGGGCGAGGCGGCGCTGGGCAGCTTCGTGCGCAACTCCAGCCTGCACCACCTCTACAACCGCTGCATCACCATCCACGGCAGCTCCGGCGTGCTGTTGGAGGGCAACGCGGCGTACAACACGTACGGTCACTGCTACTTCT
>Ga0265293_10003797_pt1 | contig 27545 bp, 13 predicted proteins | sample Munlanlewell138R_FD_192505 | JGI IMG/M metagenome (GOLD analysis project Ga0265293, IMG submission 192505) | Leachate microbial communities from a municipal landfill in Southern Ontario, Canada - Leachate well 138R | ecosystem: Engineered > Solid waste > Landfill > Unclassified | place: Canada...
CTCTCTTCTTTATCTATAAATGCAAGAATAATATTCATATCCTGGAGGCTGGCTTCCCCAAAATCATTCAGTACACTAAATCAGACAGATACAAGACCAAGGAATTCGTTTATTATAGGATAGCTGATAAAGTGAGTTTCGCTTGACAGACATTTACTACTCGCAAAGCTTGACCCTAAGTAAATGTGAGAGGATAACAGCATGCGAAAATTGCCAGTGATCATCTGTCTGCTAATGCTTTTCGGCTGTGCGCTCGGCGCCAGAAAGAAAGCCAAAGATCGTCCGGCCTGGGTGGATAATCCAGCTATAGAATATAATACCACACTATATCTCAGCGCAGTGGGCAGTGGGTCTAATCGTTCTCAGGCAGAGGATAATGCCCGCGCCAATTTGGCCAAAATCTTCAGCAGCCGCATCCATAGCGAAAGCGATTTTGAGCAGCGCTATCAGGAAATCATCTCAGAAAGCTCTGCGAACTATGCTGCAGAACTGGATCAATCAGACCGGGTGAAAGTGATCAGTTCGCAGACCTTGAGCAATATCCAGATTGGGAAAAGCTGGACTGATGATCTGGGGCAGGTCTATACTGTGGCTTACCTGAATCGCACCCTTACTGCAGAGCTGTATCGCAGCAAGATTGAGGGCAATGCGGCGCGCATCATGAGCCTGCTAAACAGCGTATTGGAAAGTCAGGACCAATGGGAGACCTTTGCCACGCTGAATGCAGCCAGTGCCCTGGACTTTGAGTGCGAGCAGCTGATCTCTCAGCTCAGGATCATCAGGATGGAAGAAGCCGACTTTATCCATCTGCCATACGATCCGCAGGTGCTTCAGGCTCAATTGCACGCTGCCGGCAGAAAGATACTCTTCCGGGTGCAAGGAGAGGGAGAGGCAGCCCAGGCCCTGATCCCGAATCTGCAGGAAGTGGTTACCAATCTCGGCTTTGGGGTATCTGATACCGCTCAGAACCTGATACAAATGAGCCTCAATATCGAAGAGCTCAAGCTTGAAACCCCCCGCAACAAATATGTGCGTTATCAGCTAACTATCACGGTGACAGATGAAAAAGGCAAGCAGCTTTTGAACTTTAACGACGCCGGGCGGGAAGCGCATTTTAGCTTTGCAGAAGCCAGCAGCCGTGTGCAAAGAACCGCCTCAGAGAAGATCACCGGCGAATTTGCCCAAAAACTGCAAGCTTATCTGAATGGCAAGATTGTGCAGCGATAAACAACAGGCTTTGCAAATGGCGATCAAAGCAGCAAACTGATAGGGCTCTGGCTCTTGATAAAAACCAAAAGCGTAAAAGCTATTGACAAAATAAGCTGATCTGCGATTATGGCAAGACTTGAAGAAACAAACTAATAAAATACTATCCTGGAGGATATATGACTGCAACTAAACGTGTTTACCTTTTCGGCAACGGACAGGCCGAAGGAAAAGCAGAGATGAAGAATCTGCTGGGTGGAAAAGGTGCAAACCTTGCCGAGATGAACCTCATCGGTGTTCCCGTCCCCCCTGGATTTACCATTACCACTGATGCCAGCATCGAATACAATAAGGTCGGTGAAGCCAAGCTGCGCGAATTGCTCGCAGATGAAGTAAAGGCCGCCGTCAAATTCGTGGAAGACATTATGGGCACAGAATTTGGCTCAAATGAAAACCCGCTCTTACTTTCGGTTCGCTCCGGAGCCAGAGCTTCCATGCCCGGTATGATGGATACCATCCTGAATCTTGGCATGAACGACGCCGCCGTGCAGGGCATCATCAAAAAGACCAATAACGAACGTTTCGCCTGGGATAGCTACCGCCGCTTTGTCCAGATGTACGGCGATGTGGTCTTGGGCCTCAAGCCAAAGACAAATGAAGAAGAGGACCCCTTTGAAGTGATCATCGACCAGATGAAGAAAGAAAAAGGCGTGACAAACGACCTTGATCTGGACAGCAATGATCTGCAAGAGATGGTCAAGCGCTTCAAGAAAGCCGTGAAAGACAGCACCGGGCATGATTTTCCGGACGATCCCTGGGCACAGCTTTGGGGCTCCGTATTTGCCGTCTTCGATAGCTGGAACAACGATCGCGCCGTATATTACCGCCAGATGCATGACATTCCAGATGAATGGGGCACAGCCGTAAACGTGCAAGCGATGGTCTTTGGCAATATGGGCGACAGTAGCGCCACCGGCGTAGCTTTCACCAGAGATGCTGCTACCGGAGAGAATATCTTCAACGGCGAATATCTCATCAATGCCCAGGGTGAAGACGTGGTATCCGGCGTTCGCACCCCTCAGGAGATTACTATAGAAGGCTCCCGCAGATGGGCAAAGCTTGCCGGCGTTAGTGAAGAAGAACGCGCTGCCAAGTTCCCTTCCCTGGAAGAAACTATGCCCAAAGCATATAAAGAACTTTTTGAGATTCAGCGCAAGCTGGAAAGACATGCCGGCGATATGCAGGACGTGGAATTTACCATTCAAGACGGTAAACTCTGGATGCTGCAGACCCGCGGTGGCAAACGCACCGGATTCGCCATGGTGAAAGTAGCCATGGACATGCTCAGTGAAGGCCTTATCGATGAAAAGACAGCGCTATTGCGTATGGAGCCCGGCAAGCTCGACGAGCTGCTGCACCCCGTATTCCAGAAAGCCGCTCTGGCTAAAGCCGACGTTATCACCCAAGGGCTTCCCGCTTCTCCTGGAGCAGCCACCGGGCAGATCGTATTCTTTGCCGATGTAGCAGAAGCCTGGGCCAAAGATGGCAAACACGTGATCCTGGTGCGCACCGAAACTTCCCCGGAAGACCTCAGGGGCATGAACGTGGCCAGAGGCATCCTCACCGCTCGTGGTGGGATGACGTCACACGCTGCCGTAGTAGCCCGTGGTATGGGCAAATGCTGCGTATCCGGCGCTGGAGCTATAGTGATCAATTACAAAGACCGCAGCATGACTGTGGGTTCCAGAACCTTCAAGGAAGGTGATTGGATATCCCTGAATGGCTCCACCGGTCAGGTAATGGAAGGCAAGATCGATACTCAAGACCCCGAACTCAGCGGAGACTTTGCCAAGATCATGAAGCTTGCCGACAAATATACCAGGATGAAAGTACGCACCAATGCCGATACTCCCAAAGATGCCACCGTAGCCCGCAATTTCGGCGCACAGGGCATCGGCCTTACCCGCACAGAACACATGTTCTTTGAAGGAGATCGCATCAAAGCTATGCGTGAGATGATTCTCGCAGATGATGAAGCCGGACGCCGCAAGGCTCTGGACAAGCTTCTGCCCATGCAGCGCAGCGATTTTGAAGGCATCTTCACCGCTATGGAAGGCCTGCCGGTGACCGTGCGTCTCCTGGACCCACCTTTGCATGAGTTTGTCCCTCATGAGGAAGCTCAGCAGGCTGAGATCGCCAAAGACCTGGGCATAGAGCTAAAGAAAGTGAAAGAAAAGGTGGATTCTCTGCACGAGACCAATCCCATGCTGGGACACCGGGGTTGCCGTTTGGGCAATACCTATCCCGAAATCACCGAAATGCAGACCCGGGCCATCATCGAAGCCGCTATCAACGTCCAGAAAAAAGGCCTGAATGTGCTGCCGGAAATCATGGTTCCCCTGATCGGAACTCTGGCGGAGTTTGAGCTGCAAGACAGCATCATCCGCGAGACCGCAGAAGCAGTCTTCAAAGAAACCGGTGTAAGGGTGGAATACCTGGTAGGCACCATGATCGAGATTCCCCGCGCAGCTCTGCTGGCGGATAAGGTGGCCGAAAAAGCTGAATTCTTTAGCTTTGGCACCAATGATCTCACTCAAATGACCTTTGGTTACAGCCGTGACGATGCCGGAATATTCCTGCCCGTCTATCTGAAGAAAAACCTCTTGAAACACGATCCCTTCCAGATTTTAGATCAGGAAGGAGTAGGACAATTGGTGGAAATGGGCACCAGCCGTGGCCGCAGCACAAATCCCAATCTCAAAGTGGGTATCTGTGGTGAACACGGTGGTGAGCCCAGCAGCGTGGAATTTTGCCACAGAGTGGGCATGGATTACGTGAGCTGCTCGCCATACCGCGTGCCGATCGCCCGTCTGGCTGCAGCCATAGCAGCCATTCGCTAAGATAAATAACTAAACGATATAAGATAACCGGCCAGATCATCTGGCCGGTTTTTTAGCTTTTGCAAGAAATCCGTGCAAGAAATTGTGTGCATTTTTCGTGAGTCTGATTATCATATTTCTTGAACATCATTCATCAGACAATGCACAAGGAGTTAAACATGAAAAGATTAGAAAACAAAGTAGCCCTGATAACCGGTGCCGCAAAAGGTATGGGAAGAAGCGAAGCTCTGCTCTTTGGCAAGCAAGGAGCCAGATTGATAATTACCGATATCGATATAGAGAATCTGAACAAATTGGAAAAAGAATTGTCGGAAGCCGGAGTGCAGGTGATAGCCGTCAAGCACGACGTGGCCCTGGAGCCGGACTGGGCAGCAGTGGCAAGGGAGGCGCAACAGGCCTTTGGCAAAGTAGATATTCTGGTCAACAACGCCGGCATCCTTGCTTCAGAAGGGGTAGAAGCCACTAACCTTGAAAAATGGAACCAAATCATCGCCGTGAATCAAACCGGAACCTGGCTGGGGATGAAACACATAGTTCCTTTGATAAGAAAAGCAGGTGGAGGCTCCATCGTGAATATAGCTTCCATTTACGGACTCATCGGCAGCGGAAGTTCAGCAGCATACCAGGCCTCTAAAGGCGCCGTGCGGATACTTTCCAAAACCGCCGCCATGGAATATGCCGCCGAGAATATCCGCGTGAATACCATCTTCCCCGGAGCCATCGAAACGCCTATGGTTTCTGAATCTATATCAGATGAAGAACTGCAGGGCTTGCTTGCCTCGGTGCCGATGAAGCGCATCGGCAAACCTGACGAGGTTGCCTTTGGCGTGCTCTTCCTGGCAAGTGATGAAAGCTCTTATATCACGGGTGCAGAGCTCGTTATAGACGGAGGCTGGGTAGTCCCCTAAGCTTCACATAGCAAGAATCCGCGCCCTGTAAGCTACAAGCTGCTTGCAAGAGCCGCACTTTTATGATGAACACGCAGCTAATTCAAGCCTAACTCGAGCTGACTCGAAGCTTCGAGTCAGCTCGAGTTCAAACTGCGTTAAAATCAAATTGGAGGCAAAGGCGCCAGCTATCAGCCTTAGCGCTTGCTTGGCCATAAAAACTTATCCCAATGATACTAAGCGGACATAGGCTATCTATACACACAAAATAAATCCTCGCTTCTGGAATGCTTTTTGAATATGATATCTATATAGATAAATAACAGCTTCAAGGAGTGCGCTATGCGGATAGACATCAGCGATCAAGCCAGGGCCCATCTGTGCAGGAAGATAGATTTCTTTCTGGCGCGTGGGCGTGTGCCCAGGATCGTGCTGGCCGAACGTAGCTGCAGCGGAGCCAATTTCCGGCTTTTCTTTGAATCTGCTCATGATGACGATCGGGCTTTTGAAGTATCTGGTCTGAAGGTCTTTGTCCCTAAGGGACTTATAGATGAATTTAATGGTTTTTCTTTGGATATGGAGCAGTTTTTCTTAAATAGAAGACTCAAGATTACGCCTCTAACCCAGAGCTTTCGCTGCGATTGCTCAGAGAAATGCCCAAGCACTGCTGCAGAAGCAGCCAAAAAGGATAGATAATATGAAAAAGATGACTTATACAATGCTGTTTAGCTTGCTGGCCTTATGGCTGTTTGCGGCTCCTCACAGCTTTTTGCCGCTGGAAGTGCAGCAACCTGATGGCAGCCGCCAGAGCATATATGCCAGTGGAGATGAATTTCATAACTGGTTGCATGATGAAGACTTTTATAGCATAGTTCAGGACGATCAGGGCTGGTATGTATATGCCACTCAGGATGATGAAAGAGTAGCTCCCACTCAGCTCAAAGTGGGCATCGATCTGCCCTCACAGCGCTCGCTCAGTCCCGGGATAAACCTTTCACAGAGATTGATCGAGGAGCGTTACGCACGCATGGCCTCGTTGCGGGATTATGGGAATTCCCGCGCACCTCATGCGGGGGATTTGAACAACGTGGTGATCTTCATCCGCTTTTCCGATGATCCGGAATTCACGCAGCAGATCGGCTTTTATGATAATATGTTCAATGCAGAAGCTGTCGATGCCAATTCCATGAAAAACTACTTTCAGGCCGCTTCTTACGGGCAATTGACGGTGGATTCCTCCTTTTATCCCCTGCCTGTGGACAATCAAATCCTCTGCTATGTGGATAGTCACCCGCGTAATTATTACCGCAAACGGACAGCCGCCAATCCCATCGGCTATGATGAAGATGACTATTGGGACAGGACAAACAGGGAACACACCCTTTTGGCCAATGCGGTAGATTATGTGGAAGATCAGATTCCGATGTCCTTGGTTGTGGATGGCGATTCCGACGGCTATGTGGATAACGTTTGCTTCATCATCAAGGGTGCCACGGAAGGTTGGGCAGAATTGCTCTGGCCTCACCGCTGGGTGCTGTATGCGGCAGATGCCTATATCCATGGCGCGCAGGTCTGGGATTTTAATTTCCAATTGGAAAACTCTCTCAACTACAGCGCAGCCAGTGTATTGTCCCACGAGATGTTCCATTCACTCAGTGCTCCGGATTTGTATCGTTATGTAGATACCACCATCGATCCCATCGGAAGCTGGGACCTCATGGCCAGCAATACGAATCCCCCTCAACACATGAGTGTATGGATGAAATATCGCTATGGAGATTGGGTTTCGGAGATTCCCTGGATCACCCAATCCGGTACATATACCCTGAACCCTGTGGCCAGCTCATTTGCAAACAATGTCTATCGGGTGGCTTCCTGGGTTTCCGGCGAAAGCTATGTCCTGGAATATCGCAAGCCTCATGGCATCTATGACGGTAATATCCCCGGCAGCGGGCTTCTGGTTTACCGCCTGAATCCATCTATCGAGGGTAATGCAGACGGTCCGCCGGACGAGCTTTATATCTACCGCCCCGGAGGTTATAATACCACAAGCAATGGAGCGCTCTCGCAAGCTGCTTTTTCACAGCAGAACAACCGTACCATGATCACAGAATTTACCGACATCAATAGCTTTTCGGGAAATAATCAGCCGGGGGGATTGTATCTGTACAACGTGGGCGAGGCCGGAGAAACCATCAGCTTTGATATCCGCATCTCCAATGTGCAGCTCGGCTATCCCAGCGGAGGAGAAACCTTCTTTGCCGGCACCAGCAAGCAAATCCAGTGGATATCCAAAAACACTTTAGGCACGGTTAAGCTGGAATTCAGCAGCGATGATGGCAACACCTGGACTCAGATTGCAGATAATGTGCACAATTCAGGAAGCTATACCTGGATGAATATCCCCAGCCTGGATTCCGATCTGTGCAGAGTGCGCATTACCCTGAACAGCAATGGCCACAGCGATACCTCTATACAACCCTTTAGCATCATCAGCTCGATGGCCGCACCGCAAACCATATATCCTGCCAATATGCAGGAAGACCTGCCCACCGATCCGCTGTTCTCCTGGCAAGAGGTAAACGGCGCTGCGGGATACTACTTTGAGCTCAGCACCCAGCCGGGTTTTGACACTACTGTGATTACCTTGGTGGATCATCCCGATACCCAATACCAAATGAGCGGCCTTACCCCTTATAGCACTTACTATTGGCGGGTAGCGGCTTCCTCTGAAATCGGGATCAGCCTCTTTAGCGATACCAGCCAGTTTACCACCGGCGAGCTTTCGGAAGCGCCGCAGACTCCTCAGCTGATGTATCCCTCAAACTATGCGTCAAATCAAGCCCAAAATCTGGAGCTAAGCTGGCAGGAAAGCCATCTGGCCGAGAGCTATTGGCTGCAAATAGGCAGCAATGCCTTCTTTAGCAACCTGGTAGTGGATATCAGCGGCATCACGCAGACCAGCATCATCTCCCCGCTTTTGGAGCCAAATACCACTTACTTCTGGCGGGTAGCAGCGACAAACAACTTTGCCAATAGCAGCTTCACCAGTGCCCGCAGATTTAGCACCGGAAGCTGGGTGGGGACATCAGATGAGCTCAGCCCGGCGCTGCAAAACCAGCTGAAACAAAATTATCCCAATCCCTTCAACCCCCACACCAATATCTTTTTCAGCGTCAAAGATATCGCAGAGTCTGCCAGCCTGACCATCTACAATACCAAAGGCCAGATAGTGCGCAGACTCTTCAGTGGCCTGCCCGCAAAGTCTGAACTCAGTCTGCTCTGGGATGGGAAAGACGATAGCGGCAAGGCGGTGAGCAGCGGAATCTATCTCTATCGTCTGCAAGCGGGTGATTTTTCACAGACTCGCAAGATGCTGCTTAGCAAGTAGCTACTGACCCCTCATTGACAAGCTTAGCAGTCTTTTGCAGAGACTGCTAAGTTTTTTCTTGCCTTTTTTGCCAAAGCGATTATCATATTATTAGAACAAAAAACCATAGGAGGTTAATCATGAAACTCGTACCTTATCGTAGAATGAACGACATCAGACCCATGAGCAATATGCTCAGCTTGTTTGACAATTTCTTCAACACTGCGTTTGATGAAGAAACATCAGAAGATAACTTCCGTGCTATGGCAATGGATATTATCGAACAGGATAAAGAATTCACTATAACGGCAAATCTGCCAGGATTTAAGAAGGACAACGTCAAGATATCCTTGCACGACAATCAGTTGGTAGTGGAGGCTTCTTGCGAAGACAAAAAGGAAGAGCAAAAAGGAACCGTGTATCGCTGTGAGCGTTATAGCGGCAACTACAGGCGCAATCTGGTCCTTCCCGAAAATGCGGACTTGAATAAGATCGTGGCCAAGATGGAAGATGGAGTGCTAAAGCTCAGCATTCCCAAGAAGGAACCGACTCCGAAGAAGGAAATCACCATCGATTGATGCTATCGGAACTAAATAATAAGGCCCGCGCAAGTTTGCGCGGGCCTTCTTTCGTTTGTCCATAGAATTCTATATCAGGTAATTTATCACGAAAAGCCTAAAGTGCAGCTCTATATTCAAGCCGGCCAAAGCCACAAACTGCGGCAAACTTTGTGCTAAGGCCGGCTTGAAAACTGCTATTCCTCTTTTAGATCAAAAGGGATTTTAGATCGGAGCTTTACAGCTCGCTCATATACATCAGAAGGTCTGCCACGCGGCAGGAGTAAGCCCATTCGTTGTCATACCAGGTCAGGATTTTGGCCATATTGCCTTTTACGTAAGTTGAGCCGCTATCAAAGATGGCAGAATGCGGATTGCCCACGATATCGATGGATACTATGGGCTCGTCTGAGTACTGCAGATAGCCTTTGAGATGGCTGTTTGCGGCTTCTTTCATGGCTGCATTGATCTCGTCCCTATTGGCTTCACGGTTTAAGGTTACGTTCAGGTCCACCAGCGAACCATCCGGAGTGGGCACGCGCACGGCCAGACCGTCCAAGACTCCATTGAGTTCTGGGATCACCAGTCCGATAGCTTTTGCTGCACCGGTGGTAGTGGGGATCATGCTCATCGCCGCAGCTCTGGCCCGACGCAGGTCTCGGTGCGGCAGGTCCAGGATGTTTTGATCGTTTGTATAAGAGTGGATAGTGGTCATCAGTCCACCCACGATTCCGAATCTGTCGTGCAAGACTTTGCAGACTGGAGCCAGGCAGTTTGTAGTACAGGAGGCATTGGACACGATAAGGTCTGTAGCCTTGAGCTGAAGATGGTTTACTCCCATCACGATCGTGGCATCCACTTCATCTTTGGCCGGTGCTGTGAGGATCACCTTTTGGGCTCCGGCTTTGAGGTGTTTACTGGCTTTTTCTTTGGTATTGAAGAATCCGGTGGCTTCCACCACATACTGCACGCCCAGGTCTTTCCAGGGCAGGCCTTCGGGGTCTTTTTGCGAGAAGATCCTGATGTTTTTACCGTTTACGCTGATGTGGTCTTCACCGTGTGATACCTCACCATCAAAGATCTTGTGAACACTGTCATATTTAAAGAGATAGGCCAAAGTCTTGGCATCGGTGAGATCGTTGATCGCCACCACTTCTACCTCGGGATGATACTTTAGAAACGCGCGCAGCACGAGACGGCCAATTCGGCCAAAACCATTGATTGCTACTTTTATCATAATTACTCCTTTTATGGTTAGTTTATAGTAAGATGCTTTTGTTTGCACTGCCGGATACGAGGCAGAAGCTCTTCACAGTTTCCTGCATTCTGTTTTCGCCTTTGATCAGCCATTTGCGGGGATCAAATTTGCTTTTATTGGGAACATAGTCTTTGGGGTCCAGATCCGGCGGACAGACTATAGAATACTTCTCTTTCTCCCAATAGGCCTGAATTTCCTGGGCCATATCCATCTGATAATGGGTGTCTTTATTGATCTTGACCACGCCATATTTGATGGCATCACGTTGCTGAGCATCGGTGAGTCCGGAAGCTCCATGCAATACCAATCCACGCTCCACATTGTGTTTGATCAGCAGGTCGTCGATTTCTTTTACCAGATCGAGGCGCAAGACTATATTCTCGCCTTTGGAAACTCCGTGATTTGTGCCTACGGAGGCGGCGAAGAGATCCACATTGGTCTTTTTCACAAACTCCAGGGCTTCTTCGGGACGGGTGTAAAGCTCGGTCTCGGAGACTATTTCATCTTCCGTGCCTTTGATATGGCCAATCTCGCCTTCCACCAGGATGCCGTGTTTGTGCGCTACATCCACCACCTCTTTGGTGACGCGGATGTTTTCGGCGAGGTCTTCCTGGGAGGCATCCATCATTACGGAGGTAACGAGATTGTTCTCCAGGCAAAACACGATAAAATCAAAATAATTCGGGGTGGCATGGTCTATATGAAGGCCGATCCCACACTTGGGAAATTGAGCGGCAAAGGTCTTGATCATGGTGGATATCAGCCGCGCACCCACCTCCATATCCTGAGATTCGCCGGCTGCATATTTGCAAGCCCCGGCGCTCATCTGTAAAAGGCCATCCGAGCCCACGTTGTTGTAGCCCTGGATGATCGCCCTGATCTGGGTGTCAAAAACGACGTTAGATGCGATAATGCCATAGCGATTTTTCTTCGCTCTGTGAAATACTTCCATTAGCTGTGTTCCACTTAAAAACATGATATTTCCTCCTTGTATCTTCAGATTAGATTTTGTGTTCATTTTATCCTAAGGGCAGCTTATCAGTCAAGAGATATATTAAGGCATTTTTTGAAATTGAGTAGAAAAGATATTGGAGCGTGGGGCAGAAAAAGCTACAGACAGCCGTTAAATCCAGCCTTTGCCTCCAATTTAAGGTAAAACCGAATCAAAAACAAGTTCAGGAAAAGGGGGCGGGTAGTTAGGGCTACCCACCCCATATATTTACTCTATTTGAGCATAAGGATCTTACGGGTGATCTTTTTATCGCCCACTTTGAGGCGGTAGAAATAGAAGCCGGAGGCGGTATCTCTGCCTTGCGCATCTTTTCCATTCCAGATTACCTTGTGCGTTCCCTGGTTTTGCAGGCCTTTGTGCAGACTGCGCACCAGCTGTCCTTTGACGTTATAGATATCCAAGCTTACCATAGCATCTTTGCCCAGACTATAGGAGATGGTAGTGCTGGGGTTGAAGGGATTGGGATAGTTCTGAGTGCTGATCAGATCCGGGGCTTCCTCCTGTCCGTCGGGATTGACAGCCACTTCCAGGATCAGGGGCACGAGCCAGGGGCTGTGGCCGATAGGCGGATTTGTGGCATCGATCTTGAGCTCAAGGATCATCTGATCTTCACGCAGGTTCACTATCTGTCCGCTGCCGGGGTCTGTAAGCTGCAGGCTGCAGCCCTGGGGGAGCTTGCTATCCTGGGGAATGCCAAGGGATACGGCGCCTTCGAAGATGCCATCTTCCAGCAGGTTCTCCAGATTCAGCATCAGGTTCCAGCTATACACACTGGCAGCATTATTTTTGATATCACGGAGGTAATTTCCGGCCCTCTCGCTCCAGTGGCTGTTATCGATATAAAGATCGATCTTGGCCTGGGGGGCAAAGGGCATATTGGGCAGGCAGGAGACATCCATGGGGTCGTAAGCATCTGAGGCATCAGCGGCTGCACCCAGGATGGCTTTGCCGGCATAGCGTCCGCTATCGGCCTGAAGCAAAACTTCCCAGCTCAGCTCGGAAGGATGGGCAGAAGGATTTGCCTGCGCTACCTGGACATTGTTGCTTCTGAATCTGGGGGCACCCGGATAGCTAAACTTTACCTGAGCATTAGGTCCGGATGCCTGCAAGAAGAAGGCTCTCCAGGGAGGGATAGTGCCTGTGCCGGTGGAGATATTTATCACATCATAGCCATAGGTATCGGGGTTGAACACAGTGGCGTAGGTATTTACATTATTAATCACGATGCTGCTGTCTGCAGGGCTGATAGGGAGGTCGTAAGGATTGGCCAGCATAAAGTGATCCTGCACTCCGCTTTCCAGGTCCATCAGATAGTCTTCCTTATCTAATATACCATAAACCGGGACGCTCACAGTCTCAAGCTGCGGATTTCGCAGCCAGTAACCCACGGCCGGATACAGCACGCTGGGCACATTAAGATTTTGAGCGTTAAGATTTAAGTGCCCTATAGCCAATTCTTCGGGGCTGTTCAATTGCAGAATCGAAGTGTAATATGGATGCACATAGAAGGGGGCCAGGTAATCCCCAAAGATATTTAAGGGAGTATTTTCTCCGGGGGCCACGATAATCGGCATACCCATCATGTTCCAGCCTGGTTCAAAGGGGAAATCGTAAGATTCCATCATGAATTCCAGGGCAGCAAAATCGTAAGGATATGACCCTATCTGGGCATCTGGATCGTCTGTGCGCAGAGGTGAACGGGGCAAAAGGTAGAAGTTCCCACTGTCGGGATCTGCAAAGAGAGGGTCGGCATCGCTATTGTTTACACCGGGGTAGGCACCGGCAGCATAGGAAATATTGCTCTGGTTCACTGTCGCTGTACCACTTTCGATTTCGATGGGCTCGGTCAGCGGGACGCCTGAGCCAGACCAGATCACGCTACGCACCATTTCGGCGGAGGCAGCTACCAGCTTCAGGCCTTTTTCATAGCCCCAGATGGTGCTTTGAGAGATATTTGCCGAGCCACCTTGAACCACTATTGCCTGGCCGGCGAGATTCTGGCCTGTGCGGTAGGGATGTCTTTGCTGCTCATCGGGATGAATCATGAGTTTAGCGCAGGAAGCGTTAGTTACATTTTGCAGCAGCACAGCCTGAGAGCCCTGCCTACTGGCACTACCGGTATTGCGGATGCGGATATTGGTGATCACCACGTTTGAGCCGGAGGCATGCTGCTGATTGTTTATCACAAAGCCTTGTGAGCAGCCTTCAATGTTGCTTTGATCGGCCGTTAGCTGGTTTACTCCCTTGAGGTAGATTCCCTGGGTTTCAGCTCTGCTGGCACTGCCGGTATTGCGAATGCGGATATTGGTAAGCACCACGTTTGTAGCGGCTGCGTGCTGCTCATTATCCAGCACAAAGCCTTGTGAGCAGCCGGCAATGTTGCTTTGATCGGCCGTTAGCTGGTTTACTCCCTTGAGGTAGATTCCCTGGGTTTCAGCTCTGCTGGCACTGCCGGTATTGCGAATGCGGATGTTGGTAAGCACCACGTTTGTAGCGGCTGCGTGCTGCTCATTGTCCAGCACAAATCCTTGTGAAAATCCTGCAATGCTATCTTGCTCGGCTGTTACCTGGCTTACATTTCTCAGATAGATTCCGCGGCTTGCGGATCTGCTGGCGCTACCTGTATTGCGAATGCGAATATTGGTAAGCACCACATTGGAAGAAGCGCCGGCGTATTCTTCATTATCGACCACAAATCCTTGTGAAAATCCTGAAATGCTATCTTGTTCTGCAGTGCTGTATATGGCATTATTCGAGGCATTGATCCGGCTTATGTTTTTGAGCAATACTCCCTTGGCCAGGCTGCGGCTGGCGCTGCCGGTATTGCGGATGCGGATATTGGTGAGCGTGGGAGTGGCGCGGGTAAACTGCGTACTCTGAGCGTCCCAATCGACACCGGTATCAAAATCATCAAATTCTGCATCTTCGATCTGCAGGGCTACCGCTCCTGTAACTGTAAGGCCGGCGCTGCCCTGGCGGCTGGCACTACCTGTATTGCGAATGCGGATATTGGTGAGCGTGGGAGAGCTGGTAAGGCGGTTGCTATTGCTAAAGGCTATGCCTACGGGATATCCCTGCACTTCCAGACCATCCAGGCCGACATTGCAGACACCCACTATCTGAAGGCCAATCTGGCTGGGAAGCTCATCTGCGGCAGAGATCAGCAGGTTGTTGATGGGAAAACTGCCATCCACAAGCTTGAGCCCGGTGATGGCGTTGATGATATTGCAATTGTCAAAGAGCATGGGCAATTGCTGGCTCTGAATGAGGATTCCATCCCAGCCCATAGCATCATTGCCCTGCAGGGTAACTCCATCGGCGAGGATGCGGCCATAGACCTTCAGACCGGCATTCGGGGCAAAATTTATCACCACAGCTTCATCAATGCTGAGCACACTGGCCTCAGAGATGATCAGATCTGCATTGAAGTGATAAGGGGATCCGGCCAGGCTGAGATGCACGTTGGCGTCGAACTCTGCAGTGACGCTCATGCTATGAGTAGAGCTGATGGCGCCTTTGAAGATAGTGAGCGAAACGTTATAGACTCCCGGAGTGAAATATTCGTGGAAGGGATTTTCCAGGCTGCTGCTGCTGCCATCGCCAAAATCCCAGAGATAGCTATCGGGAGATCCGATAGAAAGGTTTGTGAATTGCACCTCAGTGGAGCTGGGGGTATTGGTGGCCTCGTAGGTGAAATCCGCCTGGAAGAAGGCCAGCAGGTCGGTATTGCCGAGGCAGATACCCACGGGATGAGGGAGGGTGAGCTGCTGAAGCTCATGGGTATAAAGGTCTATACTGACCAGAGGAACAATTTCATCATTGGTCGAAGCAGAGATATAAGCTTTGCTCTTATCGCTGGAAATAGCTATCATATCCACACCAAAAAATCCAGCACTTGGGGAATATGGCAAAGTGTGGCTGTAGAGCAATTCCAGCGTGCCATCGGCAAGCACTGCGTATTCAGAGAGGATATTATTAGCCCCGCCGATGAGCGCGCGGCTGCCATCTTTGGAATAAATGGCGGATTGCGAGCTCTGCGGCAGGCTCTGGATGATCTGAATGCTATTATCGGCGTGCAAGCTGAGTACCTTGGAGTCTGAGGAGTGAGAGCAGGCGATCGCATAATCACCACTGGGATGGATGGCAGTATTAAGAGGACTATTTACTGATACCGATACATCAGTATAGCTCAGTTCTCCGGTCTCAAAATCCAGATAGTATTGATGGACAAGGCCGCCATTTGTATCGTTTACCAGAACTTTACCATCGCGGCTGATCTCCACTCCCTGGGCCTGATGCGGAGAGATATCGATATTCTGAACCAGAGTCCGGCTTTGTAAGTCCAACACGCCCAGGTAGGTGGCAGTGGCTCCATCGGCCACAAGGGCATAGCGGTCATCATGGCTAAGGGTAATATCCTCTGCCGCAAAATCAAGCTGGTAAGCGCTGAGCACTGCAGGCTGCAGGATATTGCTCAAATCCAGGTGATAGACGGTGTGATTGGCAAAATTTGAAACCAGGGCAAATTGGCTATCGGAAGACAGCACTACGTCCAAAAGTCTTTGAGCACCGAGCTGACCTTCCAAAAAAGGACCAAGCACGGTATTTGTGGCTACATCCACAATGCTGAGGCTGGGTGGAGTGTAATTTGCCACCAGCAGAAAATCGCTGCCCCCAGCCTCTATAGACACTCCAAAGCTGGTGCTGGCTTGCTGCGGCGGGTCGTTATTATCCACGGCATTCAAGGTGATCCAATGCTCTCCCAGGTTGCCCAGCTGGGCGTCAATCTGGATATTGAGATAGCAAGGATTTCCGGGAATGATCTCATAAGCAAAACCGGTGATAAAATCATGCTCCACAGTGACATTTACCGAATCTGAAGTCGCCGAGTTTGCCGAAATGTTCAGCTGATGCACATCGCCTGTATTCAGAGTAATCATCTCGGAAGGCACACCGGTAAAATAAGGTGGGATAGACATGGTCTGGGCTGAGAAGGTAAAGAGCTGATAATCCAGCCAGCTCACGCCGGAATAAGCGCCATGCGGGCCATGGTAATCTGTGCCTTCGTGATCAAATCTACCGATCTGGGCATAGCTGGCCCCATCACCCTGATTGATCCCCACTGTGGCCGGGGTGCCGCCAAAACCGCCGCTTCCACCGGAAGCATTACCGGTGGTCCATTGCATATCACCATAGCTAAAGGCGACGTTATTGCCCAGGCCGATGATAGGGCAGGTGCCATCGCTGAAAATAATCTCAAAGGTATTGAGCTTGTCGATTTGATTGCCATAATAACCTACGGCGTTCCAGATCACGGTAACCCTATTGTCTTCCAGCTTGTAATACACATCACCACCGGCGGCAGGCCTGGTATCCACATCCGCCCAAAAAGCCGCCAGCATGGGGTATCCATTCAGGGGAAAGCCATAGGAGCTATAGGTGCTGTAGCGGTTGCCAAAGGATACATTACCGTTGTTGTTGATGTAAAATTGACTTTGCATGCTGCCATAGAAATCAAAGACGAAGGGCAGGCCGATGACGGAAGAAGAACTATCGTCATTTCCGGACATAGCCAGGGTAAAGCTGTCATCCAGCGGAATCAAGAGACCATTCCTGCTTTGCTGTTCATATTTCAGGGCCTGCCATTGGCTTTCGTCCTGGCGCGAGATCGCTTCTGGCTCTGCTGCGGGACTTCCGATCAAGTTCTGTTTAAAATCGCTGTATTCCCTGGAATCTACAGGGTAGGGAATCGCCTGAGCGCATAACGAGGCTGCTGTAAGAATAAGCAGCAGTACAAGGATTCTTTTCTTTTTCATTTTATTCTCCAATTTCTTTAGGCACTCTTGCCCTTAATGTATTTGCTTCATTGCTATATCCCCGACCCAAAGGCAGGGCAAAGACCTTGTAAAAGCGTCTCTGCGCCACAGGATCGATAAAGCTATTTTCCCTGATGCTGATGGGGCCCTGCCACTGGGCCGGAAAGGCAGCCTGAGCCTGGTCTGAATAATAGACCAGATAGCTGTCTGCCGTGCGGACGGGGTCCCAGGAAAGCTCTGCAGAGGCAGTATCGCTATTGATCAAAAGCTGCACTCGCACCGGCTGCATCCTGGTCTGGTAAAAAACGTTCGAACGGCGGGATTCTCCCAGGGAATATATAGCCGTTACATAAAAACCGACGTTTTCATAGTAAGCATCCGTTATATAATAGTTTGTGGCGGCTTCATCTAAGATTAGATAAGAGCCCAGGTCCTGAGGAGTTTCTGAGTAATAGAGATTGTAGCTCAAAGCTGGCCCTGTGAGCGGTTCATCCCAAAAGAACTCAAGAGATGATCCATCATAAGCTCCTGTAAGGTTCATGGGCGGATATAGTGTGGAAATCACAACGGCCTGCGAAGTGGCAGAGCCGGTGGCACGCATGCCCATTGCCAGCCCTGCTGCGGCGATTAAGATCATTAGGATAATGAAACGTTTCATTATGTACTCCTTTTATTTTTCAAAATTTGGTGTATGTACCGGAGCTTGCCATAGCTCCGATTCAATAGAAGCTTGCCATAGCTCCGAAGCAAGCTCTGGGTAGAGATTATTCTTGGAAGATAGGCGCAGGCTGTTGATGCGGAGGAATGGCATCCTCCGGCTACAAGCGGTGCTTCTGCCAATGCGGAGATTGACAGTCCAAAAATTCCGGCGCGCAGGGGGAAGAATCCCCCTGCACCCCCGCGTTGTCGTAAATTCATAACCCGCTCCTTCGTCCTGAAATTTGCAAAAGGCAAAAAGGACAAAAAACAAAATCAAAAGGAAACCCTGACACAGCGGAAACCTAAATGGCCGTAGCCGCTGTAGGTCGCATCGTAGAGGTTCCGACTGGAAACGGTGCAGAAGTCGGCATAGTTGTACCAGCTACCGCCGCGTAGCACACGGCTAGACCCGCTATTTGCGCCCGTAGGATTAGTTTGTGAAGCACTTGGGTAGCTGCCATAGATGTCCCAAGTCCATTCCCAGACGTTACCACTCAGGTCATAAAGGCCAAGCTCGTTGGGTGCTTTGCTGCCTACTGTATGGGTGGTAGAACCAGAGTTATCCCAATACCAAGCTACATTTCCTATGGTGTTACTGCCACTATAGGTGTAGCCCTGGCTCGGATTGCCACCCTTTGCCGCAAACATCCATTCCATCTCAGTGGGCAGGCGGTAGCCATTGGCAACCCAGGAGCAAGAAACATTTATGTGGTTGTCTCGATTGGTATTCCAGCCACTGGGCCAGTTATCAGGATTCGTGCCATAGCTGCTATAGCTGTAGCAGGGTGTGAGCCCTTCCTGCAGGCTGCGCCGATTGCAATACTCAATGGCATTGAACCAGCTTACATAATAAACAGGGTAATTGCTGCCCACTCCATATCCAGAAGCAGGATTAGTTCCCATCACGGCTTGATAGTCCGCCTGCGTAAGCTCGTATTTATCCATGTAAAAACTGCTTAGCGTTACATTGGAGGTACCGTTATTGAAAGTACCGCCTTCCACCAAGACGAAGTTCTCCGGCATATTCCCTATCCCATCATCCGCAGTGATTCTAAAGCGGAAATTATTGCCATAAAGCAGGTTGGGATGTTCTGCTGCGGCATCCCATGCTATATGCTTATCGGTTCCGGAGAGGATTCCGGCTCCGAGCTCGCTATCCGGCAGGATTAACAGGCAGGAAAGATCCCAGCTGGAGCCGTCATCGGCGGAAACTTCCAGGCTGATGGTGAGGGCATCGCCATCGGGATCATAGACATCATAAAATATATCTATCATCATGCTGTCATCGTCTCTTTGGGCGGCGTGGACGTTCAAGACCTGCGGAGCTCTATTGCTGGAACTTTTTTCCAGTTCATTGGAGAAAGCTGCTGCAGATAAATCATTAGCATATCTGGCCTTTACAGCCCATTTGTAACTATCATCCGGCAGCGCTTGCCACTCGGTATCAAAGAATATGGTATCTGGGGCAGCGCTTGCCACCAGGGTCCACAGGGCTTCGTTTTCTTCCTGGCCGGGGCTAAGTCTGTGAACTTGATAGGAATCGGCCTGTCCCACCAGAGGAGAGTACCAGATCAAGCGAGCATCCGAGAGCTCAAGTTCGGCCTGGACAAAGCGGGGAGGGTAAGATTCCGGTGCGGAACTATGCCATTGCAGATAGGGGTAGCCGCCGTTGATCTCGTGCTCCAGATCCGCAGCCCAGGTATCGGTGAAATCCCAGGTTTCGTAGGTATTGATAGCATAGGGATGGGTCATGGCATCGGTGCTTCGACCCGAGCCAAAGACGCTGACAGACATAGCGGAAGTATCGGTATTCCAATAGCAATTTTCGGCTATGCTGTTTGCGGTATTGTAGCCCACCAAACCACCTGCGTTAGTGGTGCCTGTAACAGCTCCTGTGCTATAGCAATCTGAAAGAGTGGCTCCATCGGTTTCTCCGATGAGGCCTCCCACGTAGGAGATACCGCTTACCGCAGAGTGACTGTAGCAAGATAGTATGCTGGCGGTATATGCGGCCGAACCGGTGATGCCGCCTGCGTAATCTGTAGAGGAGCTGGCAGTTCCCGTGCTAAAACAGCCTTGAAGGGTGGAATTTGCCAAAGTGTATCCGGCCAGGCCGCCAACAAAGTTGCCTCCGCTCACATCTGCCATGGCGGCGCAATTTGTGATTTGCGAATTATCCAGTCTGCCGATTAAGCCGCCTACCGGGGCTCCGGGACTGGATACGTTGCCCGAAAAATCACTATATGTCAGGCTGCTGTTATCCATTCTGCCTATCAAGCCGCCGATGCTGCCGCCTCCGCCTTGCACCGTGCCTTCAGCGTGACAGTTTTCTATGCTGCTATTGTAAGCCCGGCCAATGATGAGGCCCACCCAATTTTCACCGTAAGCAGATGATTCAGACACACTAAGATTGCGAATAGTAGCACCATCCAGCACGCCAAATAAGCCCTGGTTGCTTACTGAACCCCGATAAATGTTCAATTGACTCACGCTATGCCCGTTTCCGTCATACACGCCACCGAAACGAAGTGCATCTGAACCAATGGGCAGCCAGCCTGCGCCTTCATTCCAGGGTGATACACCCAAATCTATATCGGCAATCTGGAGATAGTGGGCTTCCGGGTAATTGCGCACATTGTTCAAATGATCAGCAGTGGCAAGCTGATAGGGATCGGCTTCACTGCCGCTGCCACCGGCGAATTCGCTGTATGCACCTGTAGTGAAGCTCCACAGGCCGCTCCAGACTTCGGCTGCTCCGGTAACTGCCTTTATCCTCCACCAATACTGGGTGAAGGGCTCCAGCGGGGTTTCAAAAGCGTACTCGGTGCCATCCACATTGTAGCCATTAGCGATGTAGCTGAGGCTCTGGGGAGCGTTGCCAAGATAAACCTGATAAGCTGCCTGAGTAAAACCGTAATTTGCCTGCCAGGATAATGCCGTGCTGGGGTCAAGATCAGTAGCATCACGATTCGGATCAGGATAGCAGGGGGCTATGGGCTCATAGCTGCTGGCTGTATATGGCAAGCTCCAGTCTTGAGTGAGCAGCATGGATTCGTAGGAGAGGGGGTTGTGATCAAGACCAAGGTAGTCCAAGTTTACAAGCCCGGCCAGGGGCCAGATATCGCTGATCTGGTTGTATAAAAGATACAGCTCCTGGATATTAGTCAATCCGGCCAGGGGACTGAGATCGCTGATCTGGTTTTCATTAAGCCATAGCCAATCCAGATTGTTTAGATTGGACAGCGGACCCAGGTCGCTGATCTGGTTGTTCTGAAGATTCAGGCTCCCCAAATTGATAAGATTGGTCAGTGAATTAAGGCCGCTGATCTGGTTGGATTTCAGATTCAGATAATGCAGATTGCTCAGATTGGCCAGTGCGCTGATATCGCTGATTATGTTATTTTCGAGGATCAGATTATTTAGATTGCTCAGATTGGCCAGTGTACTCAGATCGCTGATCTGGTTTGAGCCGAGATTCAGATATTGCAGATTGTTCAGATTGGCCAGTGTACTCAGATCGCTGATCTGGTTTGAGCCGAGATTCAGATATTGCAGATTGCTCAGATTGGCCAGTGTACTCAGATCGCTGAACTGGTTGTCTTCGAGATACAGCTCCAGCAGATTGCTCAGATTTGACAGGGGACCCAGGTCGCTGATCTGGTTGTAATCAAGACTCAGCCCCTCCAGATTACTCAGATTTGATAGCGGGCTGAGATCGCTGACCTGGTTGGAACTGAGATCCAGTATCTGTAGATTGCTCAGATTGGACAGCGGACCCAGATCGCTGATCTGATTGTAAAAAAGAATCAGATATTGCAGATTGTTCAGATTGGACAGCGGGCTGAGATCGCTGATCTGGTTGTAATGAAGAATCAGCTCCGGCAGATTGATGAGATGCTGTGCGCCTTCGAGGCTGACGATCCCTCTTGATGTTGCCGATAGACGTCCGTTAAGAGACTCAAGATCAGCTATAGTAGGTTGATAATCCTCGGGCTGTTCTAATTCGCTGTTGATCGCCATGCGGAAGTTATCATCGGGGATATAGGCCAGCGGGCTAAAAACCTGATACTCCACGGGCACTATGAGCAGCGGATTTTCAGGATCATTGGAGGATAGCTGAATTTCATAGCTGTAAGTTCCGAGGGTGTCTGCCGGGCTAAAGCTAAGCAGGCAATTCACAAAAGAGGATGGTGCAATAGTTCCAAAGGCAGGCTCCAGCGAGATGCTGAGAGTGCGGTCTTGCCCTGTCCGGATGCTGCGTCCAAAGATTATTTCACTTTCCCAGTCCAGGGGAATATTACCGGTGTTGCTGATGGTGATCTGCAGCTCACTGCTCTCTTCCAGGTTCAATTCCTCGTAAACAAAAGCAGGCTCAACTCCTATCTCTGCCATCAGGACAGTCTCACCGGTAGTAAAGCTCCACATCCCGCTCCAGATTTCGGTAGTATCTTCGACAGCTTTTACTCTCCAGTAATACTCTGTGAGGGGCTCCAAGGTGGTATCAAATGTGTAGCCGGTTTCATCCATCAGATAGCCATATCCCAGGTAGCTGAGGCTCTGGGGGCTGGCTCCGAGATACACTTCATACTCTGCGGTTTGGTATTCGTAATTCGCCTGCCAAAAGAGGCCAGAGTTTAGGGCTATGTCCGTACCATTGCGCTCTGGATCAGGATAGCAGGGAGATAAAGGCTCATAAGTGCTGGCCGTGTATGGCAAGCTCCAGCTTTGTGAAAGCAGCATGGATTCGTAGGAGAGGGGGTTTGCCTCCAGATCAAACTCGTTGAGGTTGCTAAGCCCGGCCAGGGGCCAGATATCGCTAATCTGGTTTGCACTCAAATCCAGGTCTTGCAGGCTAATAAGAGAGCTCAAGGGGCTGGCATCGTTGATCTGGTTATAGGCCAGGGACAGCCATTGCAGATTGCTTAATCCCACCAGGGGGCTGAGCTCGCTAATCTGGTTTGAGGATAAGGTCAGCCCTTGCAGATTGGTGAGGGAAGAGATCGGGCTCAGCTCGCTGACCTGGTTGTTTGCAAGATAAAGTCTTTGCAGATTGGCCAGAGTGCTGACGGGGCTGAGCTCGGTGATTTGGTTGTCATACAGGTATAGTCTTTCCAAGAGGGTCATATTGCTCAGGGGACCCAGCTCGGTGATCTGGTTATTATTCAGATAGAGCGCTCGCAAAAGAGTCATGTTACTCAGGGCGTCCAGCTCGCTGATCTGGTTATCGGTCAGATACAGTATTTCCAGAAGGGTCAAATTGCTCAGCGGGCTGAGCTCGCTGATCTGGTTGTAGTTTAAATCCAGAGATTGCAATTGAGTCAAATTGCTGATGGGGCTAAGCTCGCTGATCTGATTGGAATCCAGGTACAGCCCCTGCATATTGATCAGATGCTGCGCGCCTTCGAGGCTAACTATGCCTTGATCTGGGGCCTCTACATATATGATGGACTCAAGATCAGCTATAGTAGGCTGATAATCTGCTCCTTGTCCCAATTCATTATTGATCGCCATCCTGAAGTTATCATCCGGGATGTAGGCGAGGGGGCTGCTGATCTCAATCTCCTGACTCACCACATTCGAAGGTTCAGATTCGCCGGTGGCATATACTGCGCAGACGTAATAGCTATAAGTTTCGCCCGGGCTGAGTTCGTTATCTTCAAAATAGGGCAGGATAGTTTCTGCGTAGGGTTCTTCATTGCGATAGACCTTGTAAAGCAGTGGATAGCCGGTTTCCGGAGGCAGCCAGCTTAAGGCCAGCCGGCTTTGATCCGGAAAATATTCCAGACTGAGCTCGGTGGGCGCTGCTTGATAGGCTTGCCCCATAAAGCGGAAGGTGCAACGGGGGTATTCGCTGATCCAGGAGCCGGGAGCGTTCGGATTTTCCAAATCCAGCACTTCCACATCGCTGTGATAGCTTCTGCTGCGCTGGGTAGAGGAGCTTTGGACGTAAAAGAGATTTTGGGAACCATAATAGTTCTCATCCAAAGGGCGCTCCACCAGCATCACGAGGTTTCCGCTCTGATAGGAAAAGGGGCTGTCCAGCGTGATGGAGATGGCGTTTTCACCCATAGGGAAATCCACCGGACCATCATAGACCAGCTGCAGCTGAGTGGAGGGAATCCAGGCCTCGGTGAGCTCGGTCTGAGAACTTTCTCCCAGCCAGATTTTGATGGGCATATTGGGGAGCTCTTCGCTGAATGAATTGTAAAATTCCAGATTGAAGATCATGCCGTTGAAGCCCAGTTCATCGGCATAGTAGATAGTCTCAAAGACACTTGCTTTCCAATAGAAATCCAGAGGATAGCGGGCGGTAGTATCTTCATTTCCTATGGTGGCCGCCTGGATTTCGTCAGATACTATTACGGCGATTTGCTGGCTTTGGTTATCATCGGGATTGATATCATCTTCCAGCTCTACCACCGCATATACAGAGCCTTCATAAGCTGCGGTGGGGGTCCAATGGAGCTGGACGCTAAAGATTTCCTCTGGCTGGATCGGGCCCAAAATCTGGCTGCTCAAAAGCTCGCCTGATTGCTTGAAGAGCTTGGCTTCAAAGCTTTCTATTATAGCCTCGCCGGTATTGATCACCTGCAAGGTGTATGCGGCCTGTAGATTTACACCCAAAAGCGTAGGACCGCTAAAGGATTCCACCATCAGGTCCAGCACAAGCGGAGCGGTATATTCCCAAGTCAGATAAGGGTAGCCGCCATTGTAGTCTTCGTCCCAGCTCCAGCTTTCGGCAAAATCCCAGTTCTGATAAGTATCAGCCGCAAAAGGATAGCTCATATCCTGGCTGCTTCTGCCTTCGCCTGCAGCAGAATAGCTCAGACCGCTGCTTTGTGTATTCCAATAGCTTTGGGAGACTGTGCTATCAAGATTGCGTCCGATCAAGCCGCCAACGTCGTTTACTCCACTTACGCTGCCGATGCTATAGCATTCCTGCACCGTGCTCTGGGTGTCGTTTTCGCCAAGCAGGCCACCTGTGGATGAGCTGGCTGATACTGCAGCGGTGGAGTAGCTTTTGCTCAAAAAAGACCCGCCCAGGATGCCGATGAGGCCACCTGCGGCGATATTGCCCGTTACGCTGCCTCTGCTCACGCAAGAGGAGATCTCGCTATAGCCTTTGGCATAGCCACACAAGGCGCCGGTGGCAAAATCTCCACTGATCTGCACTAGGGCTGAGCTATGGGAAAGCTGACTGTTCATAGCCAGAGAGCCGATCAGCCCACCGGTGATTTCAGCGCCGGTGATTTCGGCCTGCACGCTGCAATTTGCAATGATGCTCGTCAGAGCAGAGCCAGAGAGCGCAGCCACATAATCGTTTCCCACGATCTGGGCATCGCTCAGCTGCATATTCAGCAAGGCGGCATTTGAGATATAGCCAAACAGGCCCTGGTAATCCGCCTGAGGTCTATTGATATATAGCCCCGCAATCTGATAGCCGTTTCCATCGAAATTGCCCGAAAAAGGCGTATCAGGCTCTCCAATAGCCTGCCAGCCAGGGCCGCTATTGTAAGGTGCGAGATCAAGATTTATATCGGCATTTTGTAAAAAATATGCCGTGGGATACAGGCGCACTTGATGCAGTTGCTCTGCAGTTTCCACCAGATATGGCGAGGCCTGAGTTCCCAGACCTCCGGTAAATTGTGCCCACAGAGGGCCTGACATAATAACAAAAACAACGAACAGAAACATGGTAATGCTATTGTTGTTAGCTTTCATTGTGATCTCCTTTCTAAAGTAATTAATTGATTGAAAGCTTGCCGGAGCTGCCTGACAGACGTCTCTGCCCCGATTCCTACAGCCGCATATAGCTGCGATTTTATGCAATGTATGTAACTAAGCTCTGTTATTGATGATACTACCATGATCTCAATCCTCAGCGTTGATAGCAATTATGCGGATAAAGGCCCGCGGCTGCGAAAGAGGCAGGATGATCCGGGTATCAGAAGTTTCCTGCTGAAAGATAATGCCGGTGGCGTCTGGCTCTGCATATAGCGAAACCCGATAGCAGATTTGGTTGACAGGCAGGCCGGAAATATCTGCAGTCACTGCAGTCCAGGAAAGATCAAGAGTGTGGTCTGGCAAAATCTGCAGGATCATACCCTGTGGACACTGTGGCTCTGAGGGTAAGACCTGAACTGGGATATTGATTCTTTGCAGGGGACTGCTGCCATCTGAGAGCAGCAAAAAGATAGCAGTCTCGCCCTTGAAAGCCGGTTGGGGAATAAGGGTGGCCTGAGCCAAAGAGTCGCTATATGCGGCCGAGAAATGCTCTCCCGCATTTATAGCCACGGAGACTATGTCCCGATCTGCATCATAGATCAGACCCTCCCAGCTAAGGACATACTCCTGGTTCTGGATGAGCTGCAGCTCAAGGGCTCCTTCCCACTGAGGTGGAGTATTTGTGCTATCTCGAATCACGCTCAAAAAGGCACTCAGTGAATCTCCCTGAGAGCCATAAACCCTAAGCTCTGCAGCTGTTTCTCCCCTCCATCCCGGACGGGGGTAAATATGCCAGAGCATGCCCTCCGGCCCGGCTTCCAGCTCTTGCACCAATTCAAGATTGGGAACGCAAGTATATTCCAGCCCCCCATCGCCGGAACTGAAGTAATCGCAGAGAGTCAGGCTTTGAATCTGATTGTCCGAAAAGCTCAGCGTGGGAAGCGCCTGATTTTGCGTAGGGAGCGCATCGTTATACTCCAAAGCGATGCTATAATCCGTGAAAGTGTAGCTACTGCTAAAGGCATATTCGCTTTGCGTGCGCATATCGATGCTGGCAGAAGCTAAGATCAGCGTGGGCTGGTAATAATCCGGAAAACCATTCGGCAGGCTCCAGCTGAGGGTGAAATTTGCCGAATAGGGATTGTGAGCCCGGATTTGGCAAGGCCAGAGCTTGTCGCCGGGAATCTGGCTGCGGATGTCGGTAAGATAATTGCCGTTATTGGCGCCCCAATCATCATGCACTATATAGGTCGCTACATATTGATTACTCATGGGGGGAAAGCTATAGCGAAGATCATAGCCAGCATCATATCCGTCGCTGGCATCGGGATGCTCGCCTATTATCATGTTCGAGCTCGTAAAGCTGCCAGAGCTGCCCAGGTTCTGGATTACTATGCTAAGCTCCCACGCGGCATGTAAATGCCAGCATGGTAAAAACGCTGCCAAAGCAGTCAGAATCCAGTATCTAAGCCTCATGAGCAACCTCTACTCTAATTTATGTTTTCAATACATAATCTCTTCAAGGATGAGTTTTGGACTATAAGTAATTCTGTCAAGAAAAAAGATTTTTCAGGCATTTCCCCATTTTCAAGAGTCTGATTATGGACTGGTAGTTGCTATCTGAAATTCCGTCCCTACAGGACTCAAGGCATTGTGCACCTGTTTGGGTCTATCTAAAATTCCGTCTCGCTGGGACTCGTTGGGGGTGCTCGTCTTTCTGGGATGCTATCTGAAATTCCGTCCCTACAGGACTCAAGGCATTGTGCACCTGTCTGGGTCTATCTATAATTCCGTCTCGATGAGACTCGTTGGGGGTGCTCGTCTTTCCGGGATGCTATCTGAAATTCCGTCCCTACAGGACTCTATAACCTTGTGTAGCTGTAGGTTACTATCTGAAATTCCGTCCCTACAGGACTCAAGACATTGTGCACCTGTCTGGGTCTATCTGAAATTCCGTCCCGCTGGGACTCGTTGGAGATGCTCGTCTTTCCGGGATGCTATCTGAAATTCCGTCCCTACAGGACTCTATAACCTTGTGTAGCTGTAGGTTACTATCTGAAATGGCGTCCCTACAGGACTCAAGACATTGTGCACCTGTCTGGGTCTATCTGAAAT
>Ga0265293_10003798_pt1 | contig 27535 bp, 25 predicted proteins | sample Munlanlewell138R_FD_192505 | JGI IMG/M metagenome (GOLD analysis project Ga0265293, IMG submission 192505) | Leachate microbial communities from a municipal landfill in Southern Ontario, Canada - Leachate well 138R | ecosystem: Engineered > Solid waste > Landfill > Unclassified | place: Canada...
TTCCAAAATTTATATCATAATTAGTTGTCTCAAGCACGAAATACCCCCTATTTAACTAAATTAAGCATATTTAATAAGTGAAGTAATAATTTTTTCCTCTTTACCTTTTAATAAAGACTCTATCATAAAAGAGTTATTTATTCTTGATGAAACATAAGCACCACCTATAGACCATAAAAATGCTGGTAGATAATCCAAAGCTAAAGTAGCACTATTACTATAAGTATTTATCCAATTAAATACTACAGATCTGAACTGTAGCTGAGATAGCATACCTTCTAAATCCTTTATGTAAAGTAAATAAGTTCTTATATCTTCAAAATTTTTAAAATCAATATCTATAGAATTTACTATATAGTTTTTATCAGCATTTTTTTCTATTACAGATGAAGCTATACTTTGTATTGTATCTATTTTATCTATCTGCATAATATTATGTAAAAAGAAAATAGCATTTAAATAAGCTAATCTTTGAAATACTTTTTCATCCGATTTAATTGAAAACATTTTGTCTAATACCTTATTTAACATTTTTGCATAAGCTGAAGCCATATCTTTTAATAAAGTATAATTATTACAAATTCCCTTCCAATTATTTATTACAATTAAATTTAATAAACTAGACTGTAGAATAGAAAATATTAATCTTGAATCTCCTTCTAAATTATTTTCATTATCTAAAACTATATCTCTAAAAGGTGCAAAATTAGCAATACAACTTATTTCAGTACCTATTTGAACAGGCCATGACATAATTGAAGAGATATTTTCAATCAATTCTTCAGATTTAGAATAAATAGGTATAATAGAACCATTTAAAGTATAATTAATAATAGGTAAAGTAGAAACATATTTAAATTTTCTTTTTAAGATATCTAATTGTCTTTCAACTTGTTCTATTGAAAGTTGAACTGAATCTAATTTTAAATTTAAAATAGAACTTTTTACCTTATTATTAGTTGCATCTGATTGTAAGGAAAAAATAAAAGAATCTGTTAAGCGTTTCATTTTTATCTCCATATTTGATAAATAATTTAAAATATAATTTAATTAACTCTTACTTAATTCTGTCAAAAATGTTAATAACGAATAATTAATAACATCTAAGGTTTCAAAAAAGGTGTAAGCTACCTAGGAGTATCTTAAGATACTCTTTTAGTTATGAATCTTAATAATATATTTCTAGCACCATTAATGTCTCTATCAATCACTTTAAGTTTATTCTTATTTTTTAATTTCACTTTAAAGTGTTCTTTGCTTCCTACTTTGATAATCCTACCATTATAAGTTTTACTAGTATATGCTTCATTAACATCTATTACAACTTTACCATATTTCCTAGCATACCATTTAAGAAGTAATTTAAATTGATAATGTTTTAATCCTAACATACTTCTAACTACTTTAGAATTAATCTTTCTTCCTTGTCTTTCAACCATTTGACTACTCTCAAAGGTAGGAAGAAGGATTATATCATAGTCTTTAACTAAAGTATATGCAACTTTATGATGAAGATCATTTATTAAATGATTAATTCTAGCTTTTGTTCTATTAATTTGCTTTTCATAATATTTCATTCTATCTTTAAACCATTGTGTGTGCCCATATTCTTTTCTAACATTTTCTAAATTTTGTCTTTTACCATATAGTTTATCGACTTTTAATAATGAAGGAAATATTCTAGATGAAAAAAAGTTACATCCAAACTTATTAGCTTGGTTTTCGCTATAAGATGTTTGGAATGTTCGTATTCCAGGGTCTAATGCAACTATATTTCCATTTTTATTTATAGTAGATTCTAAGTCTATATGTTTTTGAACACAAATATACCACTCTCCATTTTGATAATGAACACTAGCTACTTTTAATAAAGCTTCATCTGGTATATCTTCAGCATACGAAAATTTACCTAAAAACTTTTTCCAAATTTCTTTTTTGAATTTAATAATTTGAAAGTGATGTGGAGAGTATTTATATGACATAAAATGTAATTTAGATCTTTTCTTTTTAGTTTTGTTATATTCATTACTTGCTCTTCTAACAGCTTCTCCTACTAAATCATAGGGAATTTTATTAGTATTAAAACTCAACTCTTCAATTACTTGTGCTACAATTTTAGGTTTATCAGCTTTTCCATTTTTGTTTAAAGATTCTACACTCAAATTATAAGCTCGTCTAAAAGCCGTGGTCGCTCTATGAAAATATTCTTCATTTTCTGGATAAATTCTAATCTTCTTTGTTGCTTGTATTATCTTTTTTTCTTGAGGAAGATTCTTTTCCATGATAAGATGTGATATAGCTTGTGATGAAACTAACAAGTGATTCTGTATCGAATTCTTCGGATTGACTAATGTCCTCTTCCAAAAGTTCAATTCTTCCTCCCGATAATTCAATGATCTTTTTAATAAGCCCGAACCCTGTTTCTGTGATTCTATCACTTGTGGTTGCCACAATAACACATGGTATTCCTGAGAGACTTCGTTCCAAAATGGATTTAAATCCATCTCTATTAAAGTTAAATCCAGATCCAATATCTTTGATTTCTTTAGCATTTTCATACCCTCCTTTTTTCTTTAAGAGTGTTATTTGGTTCTCTAATGAAGATTTTTGTTTTGAAGTGGATACTCTCACATAATAAAAGACTAAAGGATCTGCATCTACCCATATTCTGTAATGACCACCCTTAGTTTTTTGTATGATTTCATACTTTCCTTCGTTTATCCACTTAAGGATAGTTTGTCTAACTACACCTTCCCTTCTAGCAATTTCACCTACACTTTTCCACATAAAATCACCTCCATAACATTTAAATTTATTTATTTTAATGTTAGTAATTTTACGTTTAAAATTCGATTTTTTCATTTTTAACTAAATTTGCACCACTGGTTGATTAAAAGAGTTAATTAACTGTTTAATTAAAAGAAAAAAATATTCATATATTATTTAATTAATTACTTAATATTATTATTGTATTTAATTGACAAAGGAGTCATTTCTATGGAAACTTTTCTAATTACTAATTTTTGGTTAGACTATCAATTAATTTCTTATTTAAGAGATATTGTTAAAATAGAATTTTTTAAAGAATATAAATTTAATGAAGTTCAAAAAATTGATATGAAAATTCCTTATTTAAATGAAGAATTTTATTATGAAATTCATTTTTCAAGAGAAGAAAATAAAAATGAAATATTATTTTTACCAGCTGATATAGTTATTTTAGGTAGAAATAAAGAAAGATCAATTCAAAAAAAATTTGATTTATTTAAAAAAAGATATGTTGAAAATTTAAATGAATTAGAAACTTTAAAAAAATATATACAAGATTCTTATGAAAAAAGAAATTATATAAAAAATTTAAGAAGTAAATTAGACGATAATGAAATAGTTTTTACTGAAGAGCAAGCCATCAATTTAAAAGTAGAAGAAGATAAAGTAGAACCTATTATATTAGAAATATTAAATAACTACAAACAACCAGAAGATTTAATTTTGTTATTTGCAACTGGTGATTATTTATTAGTAAGAAAAAATAAAGAAACAGAATTGTATGAGATTGTCTACATACCAGAATTTAAAAATTTTTCATCAGGAGCTTAATATGAAAAAAATAATTGCAATAGCTGATATACATATAGGAAATAGACCGTCAGAAATATTAAAGAAAGAAATTAATTGGTTCTTTAAAGAAGTTAAAAAACTTACTAAAAAAGATGATTTATCTATGATAGTAGTAGCTGGTGATGTTTTTGATAAGAAAATATCTTTTAATTCTGAAGATGCTAAGTTAGCCATTCAGTTTATGACTAAACTAAATGAATTAACTAAGAAAAATATTTATATTAGAATTATCAGAGGTACTCTATCTCATGATTTAGAACAACTTGAAAATTTTAGAAAGTTTGAAAAGAAAAATAAATTATTCAGAATAATTAATAAATTAGAATCTGAAAAAGTGATGGATAATAAAATATTATGGGTTCCGGAAGAATATGAAAAGAATTATGAAGAATATTCTCAACCGTTTATAGTTGGAAAGAAATATAATTATATATTTGGACATGGTACTTTTGATTTTGTTGCTCATTCATCTGTAATATCTGAATCAGAACGACCAATTAAAAATGCACCAGTTTTAAAAGCTAAAATATGGAAAGATCTTGCAGATTTATTAGTATTTGGTCACAATCATACAAAGATAAATTATAAAAATATTCATTATACTGGCTCTTTTTCAAGAAGTTGTTTTGGTGAAGAAGAAGATAAAGGGTTTTTTATAATAGAAGACAAACTAAAATCAATTATTGACTTTAAGAAAAATATCTATGCTCCAGAATTTAAGTCTATAGACTTAAAGAAAATAATAAAAGAAGATGAACCTATAGAAGATATAATAGAAAAAATAGAGAATTTAAAAAAACAATACGCAAATATCCGTATAACTTCTTTACCTGAAGGTTTAGCGAATGTAGAAATATTTTCATCTTATTTTAAAAAGGATGAAAATGTAAAATTAAGTATTTTAGCTGAATTAAAACCTAAGAAAAGAGAAGATAAATTTGATTTTGTTTTTGATAAAAGTTTAAGTATATATAAAAAAATTGCTAAGTTTATTAATTTAAAATATGACAAAAAGATTAAAAGCAAAAGAATAAAAAGATTTTTTAACGAAAAAAAGGAAGAATAGTATGAAAAGAAATATTCCAAAGAAAAGAGAATTAGATTTTCGAAATAATTATGAAATTGAATGTGAAGAAGTCAATTCTATACAGCAAAATATTTTACCACCTAATTGTACAATTAATAATTTTATATTTTATTACTTCTCTCAATTACAAGGCACAAATAATGAATATGGAGACCCTATATCTGATGAAGTTATTGATAAAATAATAGCTAGATTATATAGTATAATAGATTGGTCTAAATTGACTAATTATTTAAATCTAGAAATTCTTTCTTACGATGCTTTTTATCAATATCAAGAATTTTTAGATTGGGAGGTTATTGGTAGTAATTTACCTATAGAAAGAAAAGATATTTTAATTGGTTTTGGTCATAAAATTGATTGGACAATTTTTACTAACGGTTTATTTAATAGATATGAAGAGGGTTCTATTCCTACGAATTTTTTAGAAGAATTTGATCATGTATTAGATTGGAATTTAATTTCTTATACCCCTGATTTTCTTTCAAATGAACAAGTAATACATTTTAGTTATTGTTTAAATTTAACTAATTTACTTAATTATTATAATCTAGATCTTTACACTCTAGATTATTTATTACAAGACAAAAAAATAAAATTATATGATATTTTAAATCAAAACCCTTCTCAATCTAGTCATATACATACTCTATCAGAAGAAGTAATATTTAAATATTTAATAGAAGATATTGAAAACTTTAAACTTAATATAATGTCTTTATTTCAAATATATAAAATTTTTACTGATGATTTTTTAAATAAAGTTTTAAATGAAATTTCTATTAATAAAGAAAATTTTTATCCTAATGATTTACAACTTGTTTTAGAAAATATACTATCAAACCAAAATATAAGTGAAGAATTAGTTCTAACTTACCAAAATCTTTTCACTTGGGATAGTATATCTTGTTATTATAATTCCACTAATGAATTCTTATATAAATATGAAAATTCTCTAAATTTAAAAAAATTATTTACTCATAGAAAATTAGATAATGAATATTGGGATAAAAATTTTCATAAATATATTAAAAAACCCGATTTACTAGAACTTATTTTAATAAATCAAAGAATAAAAGAGGAACTTATTTTAGAATATAAAGAAAAATTAGATTTAGAATATGTTCTCCATTATCAAAGTTTAAGTTTAGACACCTTGATATCTTTTTATAATTATCTTTTAAAAAAAGATTCACAATCACCAGATAGAAGATTTAAATATGAAGATATTTTATTTAATAAAATATATAATAATAAAGTAATAAATTCAAGTACTAAACAAAAATTTAAAGATTTTGTATTATTAATTAAATAGAGGGAAAAATGACTGATTTTTATTCAAAAATTAAAAGTGCCATACCAGACTATCAATATCCAAAGAAATTAGATAAAGAATTAAAAGAGATTTATGTAGTTTTAAATTCTTTATTAGGAATTGTAACTTATAGTTCTTGTTCAGGTCATGAAAAAGAAGTAACTAGAATTTTCTTTAAAGTTAATAACTATATAAATGAAAAAAATATAGGTAATCAGGGATTATTCCTTCTTTTGAGATGTATTGATCCTAGATATTGGAAGTATGGTAATAATTGGAAGATAAGTGTATCTATTAATGATTTATATGATAACTATCAATTACCAATTTCTTATTTACTTGAATCTAAAGAAATTTTAACTAAAAGAGCTTTAAATTTACAATTGAAAAGTTTAAAAGAAAAAATAAATTATTATTTAAATAATAAAGAATTTTTAGATTATTTTAATATAAATATAGATTATATAAAACATAATAAAATACAATTATATTAAAATAAAAAGGAGGAAAATTAAATGGAAACAAACTTTAAATGCGAAATTAAAGATTTTAATTTAATGTGGAAAATACAAGAAAAAATATTAATTGCTGATCAAAAAAAAATTTTAGGTAAAACTTTTACAGAAATTGCAGATATTCTTGATATAAATCAAATTGATATGTTTAAATATACGGAATTTTTAAAAATTGGTAAGTTTGTTAGAAATGTTATAGATGAAATGAGTTATTCAAATTTATCTGAACAAAAGAAGGAAATATACAATGAATACTTTTTATCAAATCAAATATTTAAAAATCTTAATAAAAAATTTACATTGAAAACATTAAATGAATTAATAAGTATGTATAATTTTAATTTCAATTATTTAGAGGTTAAATGAAAAGAGAAGAAGCTGAATTAATCTTAAAGAAATTTCAAGAAGGGTCAAAATTTATAATTAAATTCCAACATGATTGGTCGGATGATGTTGTATTACCTGGAACAGCGGATGTGACGTATATTATGAAAGATGAAAAAGATGAAATAAAATTCTTTGTAGTGAATGATGCTGCTTTTTGTCATTGTTATTGTAAGTATGTAAGTGAACATGCTGCAGAGTATGAACAATTACATTTAGTAGAAGAATTTGCTTTTTGTTTTAGCGGAGAAGAAGAAGATGACTACCCAAACATTTGTCATTATTCTGGCATTAAGGATAATATAAATTTAGAAAATATAGATATTAAAAATGTTTTTGAAATAAAGAGAATAGACGGAATAGACTATGATGATTAAAAAGAATTGTTTAGATGCTCGTATAACTAGAAATGATAAAGGAAAATTTAATAAAAAATTAGATGTATGTATTGCTAATTCTAAAGAAGAATGTTTGTTTGGTGAAACCTGTACAAGAAATTTTGAAACTGATGGTACAAGATGTTTTAATCAACATGCTATTAATGATTCAAATGAACGTATTTTAGAAATAATAAAACAACTAAATCCAGAAATTTCTAGTGATAAAATTGAAAAGTGGTATAAAAATCGACTAAAATATTTAGAGGAATAAAATATGGAAGAACTTATTTATAAAATATTAGCAATCCTTACATTAATACTTATAGCAAATATAATAACTGCATTTTTTACATTTCAAATTTATCAATGTCTTTTTGTTCTTCTTTAAATTTTATGAAAAATTTATAAAATGTTACATATTGAAATAAAGACTTCACTGATTGACGGTAAGGGAGTTTTTGCATTAAATGACCTCCAACCAGGAACTTTATTACCGTGTGATATAATTACTATAAATAAAAACAATATAGACCAAAATCTTGTTAAGTATGTTTATCCATATTCGAAGGCTAAAAATTTAGTATCAATTTGTTTAGGTTTTGGTTCTTTCTTTAATTCATCAGAACTCCCTAATACAAAAATTAAAAAATTAGATAAGAAAAATTTAATTCTTTGGTTTGAAATAATTAAATTAGTCAAAAAAGGTGAAGAATTATTTTTAAAATACAAATGGTAATAAAGAAGAAAAATAATGGAGGAATTGTATGACTAACAAAAATGAAAAATTAAGACCACTTTTAAAAGTAGAAAAGTTATTTTTAACTCAAACAACTGGCAGTGATTGGATGAATATGGATGCTATTTTGTCCCAAGAAATAAATGAATTTCTTCATAAAAATCTTCATAAACCATTGTATGATATGATTAAAGAAGAGTTTGGGAATACAAATAAATCAAAAAAGAGAGGTAAATTCTATTGGTTGAAAAGGCAGAAAAAAAATTAGAAATAAAAGTAGATAATTATTATTTTGACAAAGATACAAATAAATATAAAGTTATATCTAAATTAAACGAACAGCAGTGTGTAGTTCATGAAATAAAAGTAGATAGTAATTTAAATGAAATAGAAATAAATGAACCTAAAATATTTCTTTCTAGTTGTTTATTGAATGAACCATTACAATCCTATAAAGTTCTTTTTACTGATAAGATTAAAGTATTAGCAAAAAAATTTGAAGATCTTCAGAGAAAAAGTGAAATAATAGAAAGAGATTTAAATAAAAATAATAAAATTATTAAAGATTTTTTTACAGATTGCCATGAAAATTTTAGTAAATTGTGTGATAGTGAAGAAGCTATTTCACTTAATAAACAAGTTTTAGATTTCTTTAGTAATAATTATAAATACTTAATAATTTTAACAGATGATATAATCGTAACTGAAGATTTTATTAAAGAATTTCAAAATCGTATTTTTCACGATGTTAATGTAAATTTTAATACTTTAAAGTTTAATAAAGAAGCTAAAAGTTTTGGATTAAGAATAAATGGATACGATGTATTGTACGCTAACACCAGAGAAGAAGTTAAAGAAATAATTAAAAATTTATGTGAAAATAGCTATCGATATCAGACTAGATGTTTGGAAGTATCAAGAAAACATGATATTGAACTACCTGAAGAATTAATTGAAAAACAATTAAATAAAATTAAAAAGAGAAGTGATAGAATTATAAAAACAAGTGAAGAAATAATTAAAGATGAAAAAATAAAAATAGAATATGAACAAAAAATTTCAGATCTTGTAGATTATTATTTTCAACATAATGGATTACATTATGAAATTTTAGATTTAATGGAAGAAAAAACAAAAGCTCTTCAAATGAACAAAAAACGTCTCACTAATTCTTCCTACACACAGTTAGATATAGATTTTAAAGAGTTAGAAAATAATATGATTGATTTTGTTAAGCTTTTATTTGATAACAAAAAAGAAAATGAAGAATTTTATGATGATGAAGATTAGCAACATGGTTCTTTTCAAATAGTGGCACAAACAACACATGAGCCAAACTAGATTATAATTTCATAATCTAGTTTGGTTTTTTTTTATTTTTTAAATGAATAACTTATTATTAATCATATATTTTTAAATTCAAAACTAATGGAGTAGTTTATGAAAATAAAAGGTAACAAAAATTCTTTAGAAGATAAACTAAATTTTGATATTTCTAATAAAGTGCTTGATGATTTAATCAGTCTTTTTTTTCAAAAGAATTCGCTTATAACAAAAGAACTTTATAAAAACTTAAATTCGTTAATTCAAAAAATTAATAGAAAACAATTTAAAGATGAAGAAAGTTTGGATAGAATCTTTTTATTAAATCATTTCTTATCAAATTTTTTAAATGAAAATACCAATATGTCCTTGTTAATAAGTGATATAAAAGAAAATAAAAATTTCAAAAGATATAGAGTTATATTAAAGAAACAAAAAAATGTAAGATTATCGGATGAAGAAATAATAAGTATAAATAGATATATAAATGATAGACTTAATTATTTTTATTATTTCAAGTATAATCCAGAAATTTTAGAATTAGCTACTAAATTTGAAAGTAGAACTTATTCTAGTTTGGCTTCTATTATTAAAAAATATAATAATTTAGTTGAAAAGATTCATAATCATAATCTTACATTAATTCAAAAAAATAAATTTGAAGCAAACGATTTTAGTTTAGAAAATGAAGAAAAATTTGAATTAATGGTAGATAAAACAATACAATTAGCTAGAGAACAAAAAAAGACAATTAGAACTGGATTAAAGTATTTTAATGAAGTTTTAAATGGTGGTTATAAAGCTAAAAATTTATATGTATTCTTGGCTGTTCCAGGTCGTTTTAAATCAGGTATTCTCTTAAATAGTTGTATTTGGGCTGTGAAATATAATAAAAAAATAAAAGCTTCTGATCCAACTAAAAAACCAGTAGTGCTTTATTTAACTTTAGAGAATGATGTTGAAGAAACTATAGAAAGAATTTATAGTTATGTAAAAGGTGATAAAGCTAATATAAGTGAAGAAAATCCTAAAAGTGTAATGAAAGCTATAAGAGAAGAATTAAGAATAAAAGAAGGTGAAATTGATATTGAAATAAAATACCGCCCTAATAAAACTATTAGCGCTGATGATATTAAAAATATAATAGACCAGATGGCTTTTGAAGAAAATAAAGAAGTTGTTATGCTTGCAGTAGACTATATAAGAAGAATGATACCAAGTAATCTTCACGAAAAAACAGCCGATCAGTGGCAGATTGCTGGTATGGTTACTGATGATTTATGTGTATTAGCTAAGACTTACGAGATACCAGTCATTACAGCAGGACAGCTCAATCGCAAAGCAGAGGAAGTGCTAGATCTTAGTGAAAACAAAAATAAATTAGATGGTGGTAAACAATTATCTCGGTCAACAGTATCTGAGTCACGACAAATAATAGAAAACCCTGATAGAGTATTTTTATTAAATTTAGAAGAAACACCAGAAGGAAGTTATCTAACTTTTAAAGATGTAAAATCTAGAAAGAAAAAACAACAAAGGAAAAAACAACAGTACTTCGTATATCCGTTCAGAACGAACAATGGAATGAGACTAAAAGAAGATTTAGAAAAAGATAAATCGTATCATAAATTTGCAATTGCTGACGGGCTGGCAGATATATTTGACAAAGAAAATAAATCAGAAGGAAATAAAAAGAATAAATCAGAATTAAATAATAAAGATGATAATTTAGACGGAATTTTAGATTAAAAAAAAGGGAATAACTAAATTTAGTTATTCCCTTTCATATTTATATTTTATTTTCCCACAATCCCAAATTCTTAAATATTTAGTCTTCTCCATCATTTCTTTTTCTGTTAATTTTTCATCATATATTTCAGGAAATTTAGATTTAATATTAGATTTCTTAAAAAGAGATTTATGAAAGACTAGTTGTTTACTTACATCAGCATAGTAATAGTCTGGTTTGGCATAGCTAACTTTCTTCCATCCATTACTCTCATATAAATTACCATCAGACAATCTTAAATCTGCATATGAATATATTTCCTTCCATTTATTCTCATTAATAGCAAACGAAAGCATCTTACTAAATCCACCTATTACATTATGAAACTTTTTAGTAGTATATCTTGATAACTCTATATCATTAGATCCTCTGTTTGCTAATCCTTTACTAAAAGTCATAACAGCTACTAACTTTTTAGTTTCTTTATAAAACATTCCATATGTTTTTAAATAATTAGAAGATTTTCCTTGAATATGGTTATTATTAAGGAAGTTGTTACATTTTTCTTTAGAGATTTCTTTAATATAACATTTTCTTGCAAATATACGCTTTTCTGGTTTGATTTGGTTTAAAAGATATTTAATTTTAGATTTAATTATTTTTTTCTTCTTAAGATCTGTCCATTCATTTTCCCATATTTGAATTAATCTTATACCTTCATTATGACATTCAGCCATTTTATTATAATGATAGTCTTTATCACATCTTCCTTTTGAACCTTTTTCGGAATGCCAATATAACCCATTAAATTCAAAAGCTAATTTTAAATCAGGTAAATAAATATCTAATTCTTTTCCATTTAAAATAGATCTATTATTTGATAGGATTTTTCCTTTATATAATTTTTTAATATATTTTAATAATTCTACTTCAGTGTTTGAAATTATATTTTTGCATTTAGGACATCTATAACCTTGTTGAAAATCATTAGGTCTTACTTTATATTCTGTTCCGCAAACTAAATGTTTTATTTTATGTTTCAATTTATTATTATTTTTATATTCTTCTTGCCATTCATATTCTTTTTCACAATCATTAATATCATTCAATAAACTAATTAAATAATCTTTTTTTATGTTACTTAAATTTCTATTCTTATTAGCACAAAAGGGGCATCTTTTACCTTGTTGAAAATTTATAGGTTTTACTTCATATTCATTACCGCATACTAAATGTTTTATTTTATGTTTTTTATGACATTTGCCTTTATACTCTTCTAACCATTTATAATCTTTTCCGTCTTTTGCTTCATTTAATAAACTTTGTAAATAATCTAGTTTTTTATTTTTATAAATATTAGAACCAAAACAATATGGACATCTATTTTTTTGTTGGAAATGGTTTGGGGTTACTTCATATTCATTACCACAAACTAAATGTTTTATTTTATGTTTTATATGACAATCACCTTTATATTCTTCTAACCATTGATAATCTTTACCATCTTTTGTTTTATTTAATAAACTTTGTAAATATTCTTGAATTAATTTTTTAAAATTTCTAATTTTATAATTACTAGTTTTATTTCTAATTTTATAATTATTAGCACAGAAAGGACATCTATTGCCTTGTTGAAAGCAGTTAGCCGCCACATCATATTCATTACCACAAACTAAATGTTTTATTTTATGTTTTAATTTGTTATTACCTTTATATTCTTCTAACCATTTATAATCTTTACCATCTTTTGTTTTATTTAATAATTCTTGAAGATAATTTAAATTACTAGTTTTATAAATAAATTTACCAAAACAAAAAGGACATCTATTTCCTTGTCTAAAATCATTAGGTCTTACTTCATATTCATTTCCACAAACTAAATGCTTTATTTTATGTTTAATTTTATTACTACCTTTATAATCTTCTAACCATTTATAATCTTTACCATCTTTTGCATTATCTAATAATTTTTGAAGATAAATTTTTTGTTTTTTTTTAATAGCACATTCAGGGCATCTAGTTCCTTGTCTAAAGTCATTAGGTCTTACTTCATATTCATTTTCACAAACTAAATGTTTTATTTTGTGTTTTTTATGACATTCGCCTTTATAATCTTCTAACCATTTATATTCTTTTCCGTCTTCCCTTTTATTTAATAATTCTTGCAAATAATCATTCATATATAAATTCTCCTTAGTTTATAATATTTATTATACTAATTAATAATATATTTATAAATTAAAATTTAAAATTTGAACTAAATAATAAAGATGATAATTTAGACGGAATTTTAGATTAGAGGAGTCTCGTAATTTCATTAAAAATGTAATATTTTATTAATTTATTTAAAAGTAGGAGTTTATGTGAAATCTCATAAGACTAGGATTTATCCTAATGAAGTTTAATTATTCTAAAGAACTATTAACTTTAAAGCATAGAATTAAGAAACAACAAAAGATATTATCTAGGAAATCTAAGGATTCAAATAATTATAATGTAATGAGAACCAAATTACAAAATAGTTATTTAAAGTTAAACAATATTAAAGATGATTTCCTTCATAAGCTTACTAACGCAGCATTTAATTTAAGAAATTTAGGAATAGAAAAATTTTTAGGGTTGGCTTAGCCCATTGAAAGTTATCCGAGATAAGACCTCTGAATTAAATGTATATTTAATTTAAGTTTTATTGTTGACGAAACTAAGTTATTAACTCGATATAAATGTTTATAAATAACATTTGTGTCAAAATAACGGAGCAGAATGATATGGAAATAAAAAGTACTTTTATGGAAACTGATTTATCAAAATATTCATTAAACAATCAAGTTGAATTAAATAAAATGGTTTATGAGGCTAGAAACTACGCTACAACTAAGTTAGCCATTCCAAATTCAAGATTAGAAGCAATAATTAAACAAAATGTAATAGGTTTTTCGTTAATATCCCCTTTAGTTGACTATAGACGATATTTCGAACCTTATATTAATGAAGAAGACTTGGAAGAACCTTTTAAACAAAGACCAACTCTTTATTCTAAAGTAAAATATGGAACTAGTGAATTTGCTGATATAATTTTATCTTTGAATAATATCTATGATCCAGTAGATTTTAATATAAGTAGAGTAAAATATCTAAGTCAATCAGGTATGATGTTATTGATAGCTTTATTAAAAATTCAATAAATTTAATAAGATATAATTTTTTTTTAACAAAAAATTAAATTTATGAACTGAGTTTTTCATGAATTTCCTCCTTTGTTTTGTGGTGAGACAATGAACAACGGCCTTTTTCCTTTTCGTCATTAAACCTCCGAAAAGAATGGTGATGTGCGGTGATTCCTTTGAAGTAGTATAGTAGTTGCGCAACTATTATACTACTTTTTATTTTTTTTAAAGTAGAAAAATAATAAAGAGAGAATAGCTTTAATTAGCTATTCTCTCTCTTTTTTTAACCTTCTATTATTTTTTCTTTCATTTCTTCACTTTTCTTTAATCTGGTTTCCATTTGTGATAAATAAGTATAATATTTACCGCCTTCTAATAAGTGTGCAATTGCTATTTCTAAAGCTATCATATAATTACTTGTATGTTCAGTTTCAACTTCAATTCCAGCTATTACTTCATTTAAAGGAAATTTAACTAAATCTTTTATATTAAATTCTAAAATAGGACTTCCTTCAATTATTGCTTTAAAATCTTCAATATCTATTTTATACTTATCTTGAATAGCTGTTCTATAATCTTCATAGTTACCGTAAATTTGTTCTTCTTTAGCTTCTTCTTGTAAGTATCTTTTTTTTAAATCTTCTATTTTTTCGTCTTCTTGTTTTTTTAAAAACATATAAAATTCTCCTTAAACTGAAAAATAAAATAAATCAATATTTTCATATTGTTTTTTAAGATAATATTTAAGTGAATCTTCAAATCCAAATGCGTTTGATTTATTAGAAACAATCTCTCCAGCACTATAAATATTTTCCCTTGTAACATAAACTACATGCATTCTTTTAATTAAATTTAAATCATAAGGTATTATTACATATATCCTTCCAAAATCTTTAGGGAATAATAATTTAGAAAGATAAGCAAAATCATCACAATCACCTTTAAACTCTCTAACTGCAAATACTCTTTTACTTCTTGCTTTCCAATCAGGAAATCCCTTGTGGCCATCATAAATATAATGATAATAATCTTTTAAAAAGTCATTTTTATCATTTATAATTTTAGACTCAATTATTTTTTGCATTTTTTTTAAATTTTTATTTACTCTTTCCTTGTTATTAGGTAATATAGATAAGAATAAATAAAATAAGTTAAACCAAATATCAAATAAAATCTTACAAAAGAACTTTTCATAAGCTTTAGCTATAAATCTCATTGACTTTCTAAACGCTTCTTTTTTTGATAGTTTAGTTAATAAATTCTTTATTTTAATTAATATTTTTTTCATAATTGTATCCTCGTTTAATCTCTTGAACATTCGTTAAATTTTTGATAACATATTATAATACACTCTATACTTGAATTTTCATTACATTTTTCTTTACATTTGTATAAATCGCTATTACATTTATTGTCTTTTGATAAAATAAAATTAAAACAAAATAAAATCATAATTATTGATAGAATTTTTTTCATATTTTTTGTCCTCTTACTTATAACTATATTTAATCTTTCCACAATCCCAAATCCTTAAATATTTAGTCTTCTCCATCATTTCTTTTTCTGTTAATTTTTCATCATATATTTCAGGAAATTTAGTTTTAATATTAGATTTCTTAAATAAAGATTTATGAAAAACATCTTTACTACTTTTATCAAAATAATAGTAATCAGGGCTTACATACCCCATTCTCTGCCATCCATTACTTTCATACAAATTACCATCAGATAATCTTAAATCTGCATAGCTATATATTTCTTTCCAATTATTCTCATTAATAGCAAATGAAAGCATCTTACTAAATCCACCTATTACATTATGAAACTTTTTAGTGGTATATCTTGATAATTCTATATCTTGAGATCCTCTATTTGCATTACCTTGAGCAAACGTCATAACGGCAACTAACTTCTTTGTTTCTTTATAAAACATTCCATAACATTTTATATAATTAGATGATTTTCCTTGAATGTGATTATTATTAAGAAAGTTGTTAGTTTTTTCTTTAGAGATTTCTTTAATATAACATTTTCTTGCAAATATACGCTTTTCTGGCTTAATTTGATTAAGTAAATACTTTATTTTAGATTTAATTATTTTTCTTTTAAATTCCCATTCATTTTCCCATATTTGAATTAAACGGATTCCTTTTTCATGACATTCAGCCATTTTATTTTTATGATAGTTTTTATCCTTAAATTTTTCTGAATGCCAATATAATCCATTAAATTCAAATGCTAATTTTAAATCAGGTAAATAAATATCTAATTCATGTGTTTTTAAAATAGTTCTATCATTAGATAAAATTTCACCTTTATATATTTTTTTAATATAATTTAATAATTCTATTTCAGTATCTGAAATTATATTTTTACATCTTGGACATCTATTTCCTTGTTTAAAATTTTTAGGTCTTAAAAAAAAAATATTACCACAAACTAAATGTTTTATTTTATGTTTTAATTCACAATTTTCTTTATATTTTTCTAACCATTCATATTCATGCCCATCTTTTTTAATAGATTCTAATAAAAGATTTTCAAGATAATTAGGTTTTATGAAATTCTTTCCCATTTTTTTCTTTGTACACTCAGGACATTTTTTTCCTTGTTGAAAACAATTAGGTCTTACTTCATATTCATGACCACATACTAAATGTTTTATTTTATGTTTAATTTGAGCTTTTCCTTTATATTTTTCTAACCACTGATATTCTTTACCATCTATTCTATCATTAATTATTTTTTCCAAATAATTTTTTGTTCTTCTTCCAGTACAAAATGGGCATTTATCTCCTTTTCTAAAATTACTTAAAAATACTTCATACTCATTTCCACAAACTAAATGTTTTATTTTATGTTTAATTTGAGTATTACCTCTTTTACACTCATCCAGCCACTGATATTCTTTACCATCTACTCTATTATCAATTAATTTTTGTAAGTAATTTGTTTCTTTTATTCTTAAACCAGCACAATAAGGACAACTATTATTTTGTTGAAATCGATTAGGTCTTACCTCATATTCATTTCCACAAACTAAATGTTTTATTTTATGTTTAACACTAGAAATACCTTTATATTTTTCTAACCATTCATATTCTTTTCCGTCTATTCTTTCATCAATTAATTTTTGTAAGTAATCTTTACTTTTTCTATTAGTGCAATAGGGACATTTAGTATTTTGTTTAAAATTATAAGGTCTTATTTCATATTCATTTCCACATACTAAATGTTTTATTTTATGTTTTTTATGACAATTATTTTTATATTCTTCTAACCACTGATATTCTTTACCATCTTTTCTATCATTAATTAATTTTTGTAAATACTTCATAAAAGTTTATCCTCTAACTATAAATTAAAATAAATTAATTTATAGTTAGAGAAATTTAATATAATTATTTATAACTATATTGTAAAAAAAATATTAAATATAAAAAAGTGGCCTTTCGCCAGTTGATTTTAGTAGCCACACGATTCGTTTTAACATATTTATCATTATATCGAGTTAATAAAATATCTAAACTACTCTTTACTTTAATTATTTGATCATCAGTAGTATTTGAAGTATTATAAATAATAAGCATAGCATTTATAAATTCACTGCTTTGAATTAGATTAGCCTCTTTTTTATTATTTACTAAAAAAGTTATCAATGATGAATTAAGTATATCATATACCTCTTTTTGATCGTTAGAAATTGATATATCTTTCATAGTATTAAAAAGACTAGAAGTTGGAACATCAGCTATTCTACTAGCTAATTGAATTAAATCCATTTTGATAGATGAAGAGAAAAATTTTCTAGTTGTATTGGTTGCTATTCTATTAATATCTAAAGATAAATTTGTTATTTCTTTAAATTCATCTTTATCAAAAGATTCAACATCTTTACTAAAATAAGCACCTGATTCTTTTACTTTTATATATTCTCTCATTAATCCTTTTATCCATTGATTGACACGTGTATTAAGATTTTTTATATAATCTATAAATACTATATCATCTTCTTTTAATAATTTATTCTTATATGTTTTATAAAAGATTTCTGATTTTTTTTCTAAAGCACCAAGTATAGACTGATAAACTTTTAAATCATGTTTGTTGGATAAATTATTTATCATAAAGTCCATAGCATCTTTTTGAACAAATTTAAAATATCTTAAATAATTTAAAGCATAAAAATGTAATGAAAAAAATAAAGTAAGCAGGATAGCCATTTCTTCATTCTTTTCTACGGTATAATGCCTTATCATACAAGTCATTACGTAAACGAAAGGGTCATTTAGCATATTCCAATGGCTTCCTATTAGTTTTATATCTTTTATAGTTGATTTAATTTGTTCAGGAGGAATATTAGCCATATCAAGAAAAAAATCTCTATCGGAGTGTTTCATATAAAGTTTTTCAGACGGAGATTTTTGTAATAGGACGTAAGAATTAGTATCTATAAATTTATTAAAGAATATTTTAATTTCTTTTTCTGTTTCTTTTTTATGTAATTTTTCCACACAAAATGGATAAATTTTAGTATAAATAATTTTATTACTACTCATAGTTATTACACCTTCAAATAATTATTAATAATAAAATGTTTAACTAATTATTAATTTTTATATTTTTTATTTTATTTATAGGAGGAAATTAATTATGTTAGATATATTAGTATTTAGTGTTTTTAGTATTATTATTGGTTTGATTTTTTTGTATAATTTGAGTAAAATAGGTATATTTACTTTAGGTGAATATTCTAGGTGGCAGATAAAAGTTAAAAGTAATAAATTCTTTTTCAAACATAAAAAGGAGTTAGAAAAAATGAAAGGTGATTATTTCACTAAAATTCTTCTTCAACATTTTAAATTTTTAGATAATAATTTACTCTATATGACTATAATTAAATTAACAGATGATTTATGTAATAGGAAAAATATTTATGCAGATACTTATGAAGTTACTTTTTTTACGGAAAAATATTTCATAATAGAGCTAGATATTTCTAAATTACATTTATTAAATGAAGAAAATTTAGATGAAAATATTTTAAATTTATATTTAAATCTTTTTAATAAAAGAAATGGAATAAAATAATTTTTAATGGAATACTTCAAATTATAGAAGTATTCCATTTTAATTATTAAAATATAAACAACAGTTAATTAAAACTTTACTTAATAGAAGGAGATTTTTATGGCAAATTATTTACAAATTTTATTTGAACCTCTGTTTCCAGGTATTCATGTTTTTAAAATGCAAATTGATTTTAATGGTTTTACTTATAATTATGAAAGTAATAAATATTTAGCTCTACCAGAAGGTTATAGTGAATCTATTTTATATGTTGAAAATTTAGAAAATTTAATGGATTCATTTAATTTTGGTAAAATAAACGTAGGAAGAAGTCGTATAATTTCTTTAGATATGGAAAATATCGGAGAAAAAGATTTAACCATTTATAAAATATTAGGAAGCGAAGGTTTTTCTTTTTATAATAAAGAGACTGATTCCTTTGGTGACTTTCCAGAAACAATTTTAAAACAAAATCAAAAGACTACTCTTAAAATTAAATTTTCACCTTTAGAAAATAAGGAATATGCTTTTGAATTTGATATAAAAACTAACTATACTATTTGTCCTATAATTCATGTTTTAGCATCAGGTAATGGTGCTATAAATATAAACAAAGAAGAATTAAAAGATAAACTAGATGTAATACTTAAAGATGTAAAAAATCCTATTGAAACAATAGAGTTTAATCGAACTGAAGTAAACAGAATAAATTCGATGAGTACTCTTAAAAGTTCAATAGGTAGGGATTATAGGCTTGGTTTAGCTGATAAAGATAGATTTCTTGTTAGATTGGAGGAAACTACTTTAGATAAAAACTTTTTTATAGCTATTCCTTATTATGATGGAAAATTAGGTAAAATATCTGATATAAGAAGTACTTTTTTTAATAACGGAAGTATAGAATTATTAATAAAAGATAATAAATCTGAAAGGGTAAGAATTGATATATTTAAGACTAATGCAAATAAATATGTAAAGTCTTTTATTCCTAATGAAGAGAAGGAAGAAAACGGTGGAATATTTATAAAGTATTCCGAATTAGATGGATTAATTAAAAGAAAGCAACTTATAAATATTATAAACAAGGATAACTTTTTCGTTTATTATTATAACGTAGAAACATTAGAATGGGAAAAAGTAGAAGCAACTTTTAAACAGAAAAATTCAGATGAAGATCTTTGGTTTAATATATTTAAAGAAATTATTTTTAATGATTATAATGTAACTATAGAAAGAAGAGAAATTAAAGATAGTTTTTTTCATAATTATATAGATTTTCTTAAAAATGATTTTTATTTAACAGCTATAAATGAATTAGATGAAGATAGTGATAAAATAGAAAAAAATGTAAAGTTTAATTCCATTATAATTAATTTTCTAACTGAATTACAAAAAAATACTGAAATCGAAGTAATACTACCTTCTGAATATGTATCTTCTCTCTCTCAATTTATCGTTCTTAATAGAAACGATTTTTATTATCAAGAAACTAATGAAATTAACACTAAAGAAATTAAATTAAATAATAACAACCTTCCTGTCCCTTTTAAGAATAGTTTTGATATGAATGTTCACATCAATGGTTTATATTTAATACCTGAATTGGATTATCACTACGAAAATAATAAAATCATTTTAAAAGAAAGTATAGACAATGATAGTAAATTAGTACAAGTATTTCATACACATCCTGTAGACGATATATTGAATTTTAATGATAGAGACTTAAATACAAAGTATCTTCCAAGAAGAATAGAACTTTCTTTTTTCAAATTAATAAATGAACCATTATTTTATTATGAAGATGAAATAAATAAAAAAGGAGTCTTTCAAATAAATTCTATTTTAAAGAACGCTAGTCGATTTCCTGTAAAAATATATGCTGACGGAAAATTAATACCTTCAAATGAGTATGAATTTATTTCTGATAATTTTATAAAAATAAATAAAAGTTATTTAGAAAATACTCAAGATCTTTACTTTAAATTAGAGCTTAGTCAAAAAGAAATAATTAATTCGGTTAATAGTACTTTCTTAGAAGTTTTCGAATCAGGTAATTCAATTTATGATAATATTAACTTAAAAAATGAAACAGATTATTTCTTATTATATTTAGGTGAAATACAAAAAACTGATATAGATAATTTACTATTTGCAAAAGAAATGTATCCGAGTTTGTTTGAAGACGTATTTAAAGGGTACGATTATAAAGGTATAGAAAAAACTTCGGAAAAATATCTTTATGAGAAAAAAGAAGAGCTAGAAGAGGTTATAACAGCTACTTTATCACTGCCTGTTATTAGTTCAACTTTAATAAATAAAAAGAAAAAAGAATATATCTTTTCCAATCATAACTTAAGAAAAGCAATTTATTTTAATTTCTTTTATAATAATTACTTTAGACACAATTTTGAATCTTATAAATTCATTTCAGAAAATCTTCCAGACTATTTAGATTTAAGAGAATTCAAAATTAACAAAATTAATACTTTATCTCCTCTCTTTAGTTATTTAGCTGAAAATAAAGAGAGTGGAGAATTCATATTTGATTTAAAATTTAATAAAATTGAAGAGATCGCTAAAGATTCTATAGACTCCCTTCCAGCTTCTTATAAAAATACTGAAAGATATTTTATAGAAGAGTCTATAAATAAATATTTACTAACAGAAGATTTATCATATATCTTGTTTAAACATTTTACATCAGAAAGAAAAAATGAATTTGCTGAAAAATATAAAGATTTATTTCCTATTTTAGAAAAAGCTAATCAAGACCAGGCTGTTTATTTAAAACCTAACGAAATAAATTCTTTAAATGAAGCAACTAGATATATTATGAGAGCAATCATTACAGAAAAATTAACTGAATATTTGAATAGTAAACAAGAAAGAATAAATAACAGTCGAATGGTTTTAAATTATATAGACAACGGTAGAAGTATAAATTATGAATGGAAAGTATATCCATTCATTGAGGATTTAGTGGAAGATACTAATTTATTAATTAAAGATTTATTTTACGAAAAGAAATACCAATATATATTTGAACTATTTACTGAAAATTATAAAAAATTATTTAGAAGTATCTTTACAGATATAGTATTTTTAAGAGACTTTGAAATAGATGAAAATGAATTAAAAGTTCAATTAAATCTTACAGATAACCCTTTAAATATTCAAACTCAATTTAATCTTAGAAAATTTTATTTAGTTGATGGACAAGACGTATTATTTACAGATGAATTTCTTTTAGTAAAAGATCCAATTTTAAGAAAATATGTAAATTTCAACACTTTTTGTAATATAAGATTTAATGAAATTGAACAGAATGATATAATAGTTACAGATAGACTTAAAAATAGATTAGGTTTATTAAAAGAACATCATGATTTTTTATTGACATCGGAAGCTGAACAGGTAATAAATACTGATTCTTTAGATTTTAATACTTTAGTAAAAGTTATTTCAGTTAATAAAGATAAAATAATTAATAATCTTGACGGTATAGAAAATTTTAGTAAATTAGTAATTTTAAATTGTTCCAACCAAAATATTACTGACATAAGTAAAAGTTGGATTAACTTAGAAAAAATTAAATTAGTAAACTTATCATATAATGGAATTTCGAATTTTAAATTTTTAGATGGTTGCAACTCTATTATTTATTTAAATATAGAGGATAATAATTTTTGTCCTTATGATGAATACGGTTATATAAATAATGAATATTTAAAATTTCTCACTAATTTAAGAGTAGTTAATTTTACTAGAACAAATAGTGATAGTGTAGTATTGAAAGATTTAGTTGAAAATAAATTATATTTACAAGAACTTTATATGAGTGAAAATGATATAAATGATATTACTTCGATCCTTCAAATGAGAAATCTCTCTAAAGTTGTAATGAAAGAATGTAATATTGACAATGACTCTTTTGGTACAGAAATATACCAAGAAGATGAACCAGAAATAATTACTAATTTTAAATATATAGATTTTGGAAAGAATAAAATATCAGATATAAATAAATTTAATAAATTTTTTAATTTGAATATTTTAATATTAGATAATAATAGTTTTAGTGGAACTATTTCTATTCCAAATACAAAACTTAAAAATTTAGATTTAAACTATAATGAAATAACCCATTTAAATATAAGCCGTCCAGAAGGCTTAGAAATATTAAATTTAAATGAGAATAAAATTACTTCAATTTCTAATTTAACTTTTGGCAATATAAATAGACTTAAAGAATTAAATTTAGAGAATAACTTGATAACAATGGTAACTGATGATGAAATAAATCAGTTCTCTAAAGAAACCAAAATTAATTTATTGGGAAATCCTTTAACTAGAACAGCTCAAATTCTTTTAGAACAAAAATTAAAAGAAGGTTACATAATTTACTTTTTACCTAGTCATTTGTATGCTTTAAATCTTAATAAAATAAGAAATACTAATGCAAATATAGGAAATGATTTTAATCAAATAGAAGTAATTGAAACTTCAAGAGATAATTTTGACCAAATTTTTGTAGAAGAAAATGAAACCTTTCAAACAGAAAATAGAGTTTTAGATGTAATAGAAGAAGAATTAATTGATATATATGAAAATAATATAATAGAAAATAATTTATTTCCGTGTCTTTATATTAAAAAAGACATAACTTTAGGAAGCCCTTCTGATTATTTAAATGTAGATACGGAAAATAATGTATTAAAAATTTCAAATTATGATTTAATAGAAAAAAATTATTATAAAATAGAAGGTAATTTTGTAGCTATTCAAGTAAGTAACACTAAAATTTTAGTTTATAATAAAATTTTTGAATTAGTACAAACTGTAGAACATTTAATAACAGGTGAAATAATTAAAGATTTTGCATTTGATGATAATTATCTTTATTTATTAATTCAAAAGAATAACAATATTCCTAATTATATATTTATAAAAAAGATAAAACTTAGCAACTGGATAGTGGAGAAGAATTCTGTTAATTTACTTAATTTTATTATTGACAAGGGTCCTATTTCTTCCGTTTATGATAATATAAAAGCCGTTCAATTAGAAGTTAATAATAATAAACTATTTACATTAATAAGTATGCTAACTTATGCACCACATGGTACACCACCACGTAATAAATTTAATGAAGTTATTATTTTTGATAAATCTAATTTGCAATTTGTAGAAAATAGGGATATATTTAAAGAACATGATCATTCAGCTAGGATTGCATTATATCTTGATGATTTTATAGCAATTTATAAATTAGATAGTTTTTCTGAATACAATTTAGGTATTGAAATGGAATATTTAGATGAAAGAAAAGATGAGTATACTGCAATTACAAGTAGAATAGATTTTAAAATAATAAACGATTTAGATTATTCTTATTTAGTTAGAAATTTACAAGATGAAAATTGTATATATTATTTAACAAGAAAGATATTTTTTGATGATTCAACTAACTCATATAAATTTAAATATGTATATGAAGGAAAAATTCCTATATTAGAAAATTTTGTAATTTCAAACTTTTGTTTTGATGAATATTTCCTTTATATTTTTGCAAGTTTAGGTAGTAATAATTATATACTTAAATTAAATAAAATTACTTATGAACTTATTAGTTTATTACAAGTTGATAGTGTTACAACTCCAATTCAGATAAAAACTTGTTATTTATTAAATCCAAATGAAGAAAATTTAGTTACTGATTATTACTTAAAAATATTAAACCCTGTATTTAATTCTATAATAGATTTAGATTCTGAAATAGAAATAAGTGGAATAGCTCCTTTTTCCGAAAGTTTAAGTGTATATTTTTTAATTAACGATATTACCTTATTTTTAGTAGAAGGTGATTTATTAGTCTATGATGGAACTTTTAGTTTATTAACAACATTATCAAGTACAGATTATGAAGCTGGTGATAAAATAGAGATTATAGTTAAAGACAATGATAATAAGCAAATATATGATAAAACAAAAATTAAAATAGGAGAAGATCTGTTAGTTACTGTTGTTTATTCTTTAGTAGGTGTTGGTGGTTATATATCGGGTACACCAGAACAAACTATTTTAAAAGGAGCTAATACCGATCCAGTTGAAGTTATGTGGGAACCTGGATATAGTTTCAAAGGATGGCGTGATAGAGAAACTTACAATCCAAACTTTATTAATCCAAGACAAGAAATTAATGTAATTGAAGATAAAACCATTATAGGTGACATTATAACAGTTCCTTCTGACGGTGATATAATTTATGTAAATATTAATGCAACTGGAAACAATGATGGAACTAGTTGGGAGAACGCTTATACTAATTTACTCTCAGCTTTTCAAGATTTTGTTTTTTATAGAAATAATCATGGAGTTAAAAAGGTAGTTTGGGTTGCACAGGGAACTTATAGAACAAATAATGAAGGAGACAGAAGTTGGTCTTTTGAATTTCCCGATAAAATAGTAGTATATGGTGGTTTTATTGGAAATGAAAGTGCTTTAGAAGAGAGAGATTGGGAAAATAATGAAACTATATTGAGTGGTGATGTGAATAGCCCTGATGGAAAAGGCACATATTTAGGTGTTTTAAGAGTTACTTCAACAATAATTGATACAACTGTAGATGGTTTTAGTATAACTGGTGGTGATAGTACCGATCAATTAATTGGTGGTGGTGGTGTTTATATACCTTATGGACCTTATGGAAGTCCAGATGGTGGTGGTAAAATCACTATAAAAAATACCAAGATTTATAATAATAAAGGTAAAACTGGTGGTGGAATAGCTTGTTATGGTGGTCTAAATCCTTATCCAAAAAGCGTTATTCACTTAGAAAATGTAGAAGTATATAATAATGAATGTGAAACTTTACAAAGATCTGGTATTTATGATTATTCTGGAGAAGTAAATTTTGTGAATTGTAACTTTCATGATAATTATGCTTTAAGTGATACTTTACATTTATTTGGAACAAGTGGAATTACTTTTCAGGATGTATCTAGTGTGAATTGGGAAGGAGGAGAAGTAACTTATAGAGGAAATCCTGGCGCTTACGGAATAGTACACTCCCTTCCAGATTTTGCAGGTGTTACTTTAGAAAAAACTAATAATTATAAAAATATAACATTTACATGTTTAGATTCATTTGGAACCGCTCTAAATTTTAGTCGTTTTACAGGTGCTACTACTCAATTATATTTAAATATAGATAATAATACATTTATGAATTGTGTGAAATGTATAATACTACCTGGTGATGATGATACAGATTGTTCTCTTAATGGAAATAAATTTTTAAGTGAAATAGCATGTGAAACTTTAATTGTTACTTCAAATTCATTAAGTGAAGGCTCTGTTCCTATAAAAAATTCTTTAGTAAATGTTCTTTCAGCTGACTATTTTGTTAATAACAATCAAGATGGTGCAATTTATTTACAAAATTCAACTATAGTAAATTCTGTATTTAATGTAAACATAATAAGAGGTGAAAGATATCATTTTGTTAATAATCTTATTTATGGATGTACAGCTACTGGTGGATTGAAATCTTCACCTACTTTACTTTTTACTGAATCGAATAATTTTATACAACCAGCTTCAATTTCTAGGGGAACTTGGAATGTAGCTACCACTTATAAATTCTATGATGTAGTATTATATGGTGGAATTTATTATAAAAGAATTTCATATGTTAATGGCGCTGGCCATCAACCAGATATTTCACCTAGTATATGGTCTGTTATGGCAGATCCAGGTAATCCTAATTTTGTTGGAAGTGGTGATGATCCTTATGATTTAGCTTTAGGTTCTCCTTGTATAGATAATGGAAACCCTGGTTATAACGCTGGTAGTTATGATATTATTAAAAGACCTAGAACAGTAAATATTATAGATATAGGTGCTTATGAAAATCAGGGAATTTAGTTAATAATTATAATTTTAGATTAATGAGAAAGGAACGGTTTATATAAACCGTTCCTTTCTCTTTTTAATTAAAAATAAATAGACATTACATTAAAAAATAAAAAACTAAAATAAGGGGTTATTATTATGATTACAACACCAAAATTCCTAAAGGTTTTCATACCAGAAGGAAATGGATTTAAAAAAGATTTATTTCCAATTAAAATTAATATTGATTGGAAAAGTAAAGAAATTAATAATTATATACAAGAAACTCAAACTAAAATTAACAAAGAAGTT
>Ga0265293_10003801_pt1 | contig 27524 bp, 21 predicted proteins | sample Munlanlewell138R_FD_192505 | JGI IMG/M metagenome (GOLD analysis project Ga0265293, IMG submission 192505) | Leachate microbial communities from a municipal landfill in Southern Ontario, Canada - Leachate well 138R | ecosystem: Engineered > Solid waste > Landfill > Unclassified | place: Canada...
CAAAATACAGTCTCAACCCCCTAAGTCGGGTCAAATAGATTCTTACGAGGATATCATGAAAAGGATATCCAATAATTATTAAAGTCTCAACCCCCTAAGTCGGGTCAAATAGATTCTTACTAAGACTTCTTAAAAAACTTCTTAATCTAAAGATTTAGGTCTCAACCCCCTAAGTCGGGTCAAATAGATTCTTACAAAAAATAAACAGTATCTTGATTTTACAACTTGTTGTAAGTCTCAACCCCCTAAGTCGGGTCAAATAGATTCTTACGTAGACTTATTACTTCTTTAGTAAAGAAGAAATAAAAAATAGTCTCAACCCCCTAAGTCGGGTCAAATAGATTCTTACAAAGAGCTATAAAAGATAAATAAATTAAATAATTTGTCTCAACCCCCTAAGTCGGGTCAAATAGATTCTTACAATATAGAATAAGTTTTTTTAAATTATTTTTCTAAAAAGTCTCAACCCCCTAAGTCGGGTCAAATAGATTCTTACGAAAACAAGGTACACAAACGACGAAAAAATAATTGAAGTCTCAACCCCCTAAGTCGGGTCAAATAGATTCTTACAGAATTTTACTCTTGCAGAATCAAAGGGTAAATATCTTAGTCTCAACCCCCTAAGTCGGGTCAAATAGATTCTTACAATTCTAAAGCAAGCTTTAGAATTATTTTTTTCAATGTCTCAACCCCCTAAGTCGGGTCAAATAGATTCTTACACATAACCATCTGACGTTATATTCCCTCCAGCATCAATTGTCTCAACCCCCTAAGTCGGGTCAAATAGATTCTTACAGTTATTAATCAATTTAGGGGAATATCTAAGTATTTCGTCTCAACCCCCTAAGTCGGGTCAAATAGATTCTTACCCCTACCTTTTTATCTGGCTCTGGGAGCGGGCTAAAAGTGGGGTTTTTCACAATGATTGGTTTTCGGGTAGGTGTACTATATAGGTATAACACCTCGACCATATCTAAGTACTTGAAAAATAGTGTTATCCAAAATTCACAATGATTTGCAGCGAATTTTTCATAAATCACCATAAAACAAGCCTTTACAAAAAACGCCTTTTTTTTGCAAAATCATTGTGAATTTTTCGATGATTTTTACAATAATTACGAATCTTTTAAGAGACATTCACACTATGATCATTTTCAAAGATCAAACAATGCCAAAATAACATATTAAACAAAAGATGTCAAGAATTATTTTTATTTATTATTTTTTTTATTTTAGCAACGAACTTTTAGTTTGCTTCGCAAAAGTGAACAAGTGGTTTTACCTGGATGAGATTGGCGGATGGATGGTTATTTTAGCGTCTGATCTTTTTTTGGACAAGCACAAGGCGTTTTCCCTACAAATAAAAATGAATTGTTATTAAATTACAATTTAAAATGTACCACTCTCATCCAGGCAAAATCTCTGTGGTCCTCTGTGTTATTCTGTGGTGAATTAAAAAGCTCGCTGTTGTTCGTTTAAGTTCGCTGTCGTTCGTTGTTAAAAATGTAGTTCGTTGTTGTTTGTTGCAAAAAAAAATAGCCTTCAGATTCGCTCTGAGAGTCTGTTTGCAAAATGAACGAAATTTAGTTTCTCAAAACCCCTGTTTTGTCCTGCGTATTAGGGTAAGGGAAGTTGTTTTCGAATGAGAAAAGCAAATTATATCCTCTTTTTGACAACAATATGTAAATTGTTGCTTTTGTTTTGCTTAATTAATAAGAGTATTTCGTCAGATTCTTATTTTTATTTAATAAGTTAAAGATGTTATAATGGCTATTTTAAGCTAAAAAACACCAAGATAATAATTTTACTTGAATAAAAAGAAAAAAAAGATTGACAGAATAAACATTGTTATGTATATTTGGCACAATAAAAAAGATTAATCCAACATGATTTAACTGATTATACAAATTGGAGGGAATAATGAGTGGAAGAAAAAGACCTCACGTTGAGAGGGAAGTTGTTGATTATTTATATGAAGAATTCAGAATTGATTCTATGAAAGAACAAATTGCGTCAATGAAAAAAGAAAACAAAGCACAGAATAAAGTTATTGCTGAGTACCAAAATCGTTTGCACAAAACAGAGGAAAATGCACGTAGGAACCAAGATAAGATATCTCAGATAGACAATGAGATCAAAAAAATTAATAAACGGGAAGAGAATAAAAAGTTTGCTGCACAAGCTTATCTTCGCTTTATGAAAGAACAGCAGGCAGTGTTGAACGATTTAGAATATCACAGGTTTTATAGCGATGATTATAAAAAATTAGAGTTACAGGTAACTGCAGCGGAAACAAATATTCAAGAAGAGAATTATGAAGCAGCTATCGCAATTTTACAATCAGAGTCGAACGATATTACAGTTAATAGCAAAAAAATAGAAGATAGATATTTAAGAGGTAAAGAGCTTGAATACGAAATCGAGGTAGCTTTTGAGTTGCTATCAAAAAAAATGCAAGATAAATATTTGGAACGAGAATTTGATACAATAGATGATGATAAAGTGATTGAATCAATAGATGTGACTTATTGGGCTGAAAAAGAATGGAAAAATACTGAGGAAATTTTTCAAGAATTAAAAAGAGATTTTGCAAATATTAATAAACTTAATATAGAAGAATTAACCAAATATAGAGAAACAATAGATAAATGTGTCAATGAGTATAATATATCTTTTAAAAAAGCAGAAGAAAGTTTTTTAAATTATATAATTATCCAAGGAAAACAAGAAGCAGCAGCTAATGAATTGAAAAATTTAGGGTTTCAGATTGTCGATAATATATATGAAAACGATGACGAAAGATCAAACAATATTCTTTTGATGGAAAACGAAAGAGGAGAAAAGATATTGGTAAACTTTTGGGATCAGGATGGAAATATAGAATGCGAAGCCAATTTCAACGACTTAAATCCTTTAACTCATAATGAAAGATTCCATGGAATTTTAAAAGCTATTGGATCTAATAAATATGATGAAGTAAAAGGCTATGAAGGAAAGCCAGCAGAAAAAGAGATTTTTGACTTAAGTCGCTATAGAGAACGAGATGCAAATCGCTGATTATGCTGTTTCAAGCTGTTCTTTTGGCAAAAGCAAGAAATTTGTGCTTTGGCTTCAAGGCTGCGTAAACAACTGTGAAAACTGCATTTCTCCAGAATGGAAAGACCTCGATGCAGGCCAAACAATAGATAAGGAAAAAATATTTGCATTGATAAGAAAAAGTGGTCTTAAGGAAGTTGTAATATCTGGAGGCGAGCCACTCTTGCAGTATGACAAATTAATCGCTTTACTTGAACAGCTAAAGAAGAGTGGTTATCGCATAATTTTATATACAGGATTTCATTTAAATAAAGTCAAAAAGAAATATAATACAATACTCGAATCTATCGATGTATTAATAGCGGGACCTTATATTGAATCCTTAAATAATGGCAGAGGTTTGAGGGGCTCAACTAATCAAAAGGTGTTTATGTTGACAGACTTTTATGAGTCTGAGCTCGATGATTTTAAAAATGGATTAAGGACAATGGAAATAAAAATTGGGCATCAATATATTATGTATATTGGAATTCCGCCGAAAAGCATAGGAGGCTTATTTTGAACAAATTATCAAGTTATCAGAACAGGATTTTTGTATTAACAGGTAATTGTAGGGACTTATTCTGTACACCATTAAATCAGAAGATATATTTAGATAGGTTGCTTCATATATACTTAAAAGAGAATCTTGGATATGATTCAGTTGCATTTCTCGACTCCAGAGGTGTTTATTTTTTTGATGTTGATAGCAAAACTGCATTGCAATCAAATAGTGTAGTTAAAGGAAAAAAGATGCCGTATGGTTTGTCAAAATTGAAAAATAGAGGGCTTAAAGTATGTAAAAAGGAAGGCGACAATGACGATATTCCTAATAGCTGTAACAAATTAAGGACAACGTATAATTATAATATAAATGAAATTGTGGAATTTATGGTCCACCATCTTAAAAATCAAAGGCAGTTTGCTTTTATTGTGTATGATGACACTTTGTTTGAAAAGCTGATTCCAGCATCGGATATAGGTGCTTTGTTTCATGGTTTTCTAAAAAATGATATTTTTAAATTGGATGCAGATATAAAAAATATAATCGCTTTTGTTGGACAAAAAGATCGTATTTCAACAGTAAATCGATACAGTAATATAGGTCTTGAATATATTTATAATATGGATGACAGTGGAGAAATTTCCGGGCTGGCTGAAAGAATCTTTATCCCACCAAGTGGGTCTGACGAAATTAAACGAATGTTGACGCTAAATTTATTAAACACTGATAATAAGCCAAGTTTTGAAGATGTTGAACGATTTGTAGATCATTTAAATGGAGATTTTGCTAACCAAAATTTGAAATTAAATTTATTGGACAAAGGTGATCAGGACGCAGTCAAGCATTATGAGTCTTTACAAACAACATATAAATATAAAAACAGTGAAGAATCAGCTTGGAATGAGTTAAATCAATTAATAGGGCTTACAGAAATTAAAGACAAAGTACGGGATCTTGTCAAAGGTACGGAACGGACAAAAAGAACTTATATCGATGATTTTCCAAATATACCAAATCGAGTAAAAACTGTTGATAGCTCATCTTTACCAAGGATACGACACATTGCTCTGCTTGGTAGCTCTGGTACAGGAAAAACAACGCTTGCTCGTTTAATTGCCAGAGTTTTGAAAGAAGAAGGCATATTAGAGAAAGGACATCTTGTTGAATCTGCTCGTAAAGATTTTGTAGGACAGTATGTGGGCGAAACAAGTGCCAAGACAAATCAGTTGGTCCAAAGATCATTAGGTGGTATCTTGTTTATTGATGAGGCTTATGACTTGATAACTGGCGAAAATGATTCTTATGGCAAGGAAGCATTGTCTCAACTTGTTGGTCATTTGTCTAATTATGCGGGACAATTTATGGTTATTTTTGCAGGCTATAAAGATGAAACACTCAAAATGCTTTCTGATAACGCAGGGATATCCAGAAGAGTTGAACTTTGGTATATTGAAGACTATGATGAGAAAGAATTAACAGAAATAATGCATTTTCATTTAAATAAATTAGATATAAAAGTAGATCCCAGTGTTTTTGATAATGCAGGTAATTATTGCTATCACGTGCTTTTAAACCAATCTAAATTTAGTATAAATAATCATTTTGGAAATGCAGGGGTGATTACTAATATTATTGATCATGCAGTAAAAAAATGCAGGCGTGATAGATCAAAAGCTCTAATGATGCATCATTTTGAGGATCAAGATTATTTTCAACAGGTAAACAGAGGGATAAGTCAGTTAGATGGTTTCATAGGCCTGGAAAGTACCAAGAAAGAATTGAGAACACTTTTCAAGCGGCTAAAACGCGAGAAAACCTTAACTGTAGGCCATTTTGTGTTCACAGGGAATCCTGGTACAGGAAAAACTATGGTGGCAAATATTCTTGCACAAGAACTATGCAGGTTGAAAATAATTAAGCGTGCAAAGGTTGTGTCCCGTTCTGCTTCGCAATTAATCAAAGGGCATATTGGGGGAACAGAGGAAACCTTTCAAAAAATACTAAATGATTCCTTGGGAGGCGTGCTTTTTATTGATGAGGCGCATCAGCTCGCTCCTCAACAGGCAGGAGCTTCATACGGCTCCAATGTTATCAATACCTTAATTCCGTTTATGGAAAGCAATAAAGATAACCTTTGTGTGATTTTGGCAGGTTATCCAGCTCACATGGAAAAACTGTGGGAATATGATCCTGGTTTAAAAGGGCGCTTTAACAGGACTATTGAGTTTGAAGATTACAGCACAGATGAGCTTTTGGCGATTTTTAAACAAGAAATGGATAAAGAAAAGAGTTATAGCCTCAGCTTTGAGGATGACCAGTTTCTTCTTAAAGCTTTCGAAGAATTAAAAGAGAAGAGACATTTTGCTAATATAAGATCATTAAAGAACTTGATTGAGAAGCTGAAAGAAGCTGCAATTCAAAACGATGTATCCAATCAGCATACGGTAGAAATAGATAAAGAACACTTTAAGAAAGCACTGAGGGAGGTTAAATGAATAACTTGAAACAAAAGATTGATGAATATTTAGAACAACTTGATACTGATAAGAAAGATGAAACGCTGGGTCAATTAATTTTGCATTGTTTGAGCGAATACTCTTTTGATAATATTGCGAACTTAGATGAGTTTATCGGAATTTTAAACCAATTGATTTCGCAGATAAACTATGCTAAGAGCAAGTTTTCAGCCCAACTGGAACAAGGTTTAAATGATCAAATAAGTAAGCTTGGTAACCTCAAGCAAGAAAATGATGATTTGACCAAGCAATTAGAGTCGAGGAAAGTTGAAATTAATAATATTTCTGAAGAATTAGAGAAAAAAGAAAAACTTCTTGATGTTTTAAGTACTATAGATTCGATGTTAAAGGAAAAGCCTGATTTGCAAAAAGTAGCTGATAATTATCATAATGAGTTTAAGTATTTTGATCATATAGTAAGTTCTTATAGTGAATTTAAGGACGAAATGGAAACTTGTGAGAAATTGTTAAGTTCAATCTCAGATAAGACAAAACAGATAGTCAAGGAAGCAGACGACTTTGAGAAAACTCTAAGAGGTAAAACAGATGAAGTATAAAGATTTTGTAGTGGAAGCTATAAGAAAAGAAATGCAAAAAAGCTCGAAACATCCTTTAACACCAGAGGAAGCCTTAATTAAGTTTGCATGTCAGCAGTTTTCCCAGCTAATTGATTTAGATAAAGATATGCTTATTTCAGATGAAAATATTGAGATAGAATTATTTTATGAAAAGCTTGAAAGATCACAAGGTATGCAGAGAAAGCAGTTGTATTTATCGTTTGCACGATTTTTAGACAAGATGAGCGAAGATTATAGATTTTGGTATGTAATACCCTATGATAAGTTCTATATAAGTGCAGATAATAAATTCGTCATGAACTTTTATGATTATAATGAATACTGCATTAGTGATCAAAAGATAATTTCTGACTCTGTAAGAAGTGAATATTCAGGTTTTTTGCCTGTGCATTTAGGCAATAAGCATATATCACCTGAAAAAGTAAATAAAAATTTGACGAAAGAAGCTTTTTGGTTATTTATGCAGAAAACAGAATTGCCAGAAACACCTAAAAGATCTCGGTTGATAATTAATTTACTTTTAAAAGTTTGGTATAAGTTCTTTAAAAGAAAACCAGAAGAAAAATATTTAGTTCGTAATATTCAAGCTAATCTGAACTCTTATACAACATGCGAGGAGATAGTAAATGATTTTTTTCGCAGGCAAAGTCAATCAATTTGTGATGAAAAACCACTAAATAAATTAATCTGGGAATATGGTTTTCATACTGAACAGGGACGCAATAAGAAATCTAACCAAAATGAAGATAGTTACCATCTTATTCAGTTAACAAACAAGCAGTCAATGTTGTTTATGCTTGCAGATGGTGTTTCAACAGCTAATATAGGTAGCGGCAGATTAGCCTCAGTTACAATATTGAATTATTTAGAAGAAAAAGAAACAGAGATTAAAAAGTTTTTAATCAGTATTAGCCAGCACGACAGCAAGCAATGGTTTGCAGCATGCAAAATAAAACTAATAGATATTATCAGAAAGATAAACAATAAGATTATCGAGGAAATAAACGACAAGATTAAGGATATGAGCACAGAAGATTTGGCATCAAAGTTAGACAATCCTCAATCAATGTGTTCTACGTTGATCTTGGGATTTATTGACCAAAATCGAGCATTGTTTGCATATATGGGAGATTCTCAAGTATATTACGTAAAAGGTGATAATATCATGAGAATCAATGAGGATGATAGCGTATTGGAAGAACGCATCATAGAGCATCTTGAAACTGAAAATAAAGACGTATTTGTAGGTAAAACAGATGAAGACAGAAAATTGACTAAAGTTGTTCCTATGACAGAATATTGTGAGGAATCTAATAAATTTATTAGCGTGCTCAAAAATGAAGATATCAATTTTTTCAGTTTTTATCCAGAAGCAGATTGCTATCTTTTGGTGTGTAGTGATGGTTTAATGGATAGCTTGTATGGTAGTGGCGATGAATTTAACAGTGAGAGAGATCTTTTGAGGCGATTCAAAGCATTGATTGTGGAAAATGAGGATAAATTAAGAAATGTAGCAACAGCTATATGTCGTGAAGCAGACGATGCATCAGGAATAGACAATATAACTCTTCTTGTTTTGCATGCAAAAGAAGAAATAAAAGGAATAGAATTAACAATACCAAAAGAAACAAACGAAGTAATAAAAGCGACAGAAGCAAAGGAAGTAGTAAAACCAACAGAACAAAAAACAGTATTTAAACCCATTAAAGGAGGTGGAAATGAGTGAGTTAAAAGTATCGATAGAACTAAATAAAAATAATATTTTAAAGAATTCAACTAATGAACATGTAAAGGGTAGCTTTCAACTCCTTACAAGTGAGAAGCAAGACAAAAAGGAACAAGAAAAGATAAACCTTGTTTTTATCTTGGATAGAAGCACCTCAATGAACGATAGTTTTTACAATACGGGCAAAACAAAGAGTGATGCAGTAGCAGATGCTGTAAATTCATTGCTATCGTTTATTCAAAAAACAGATACTGTAAGTATTATATCTTTTAATGGTGATGCAGAAGTTTTAGCAGATCACTTGCCAAAAAATGCAGAGGCTAAACTTCGGGAGGCTCTCGATGAGTATAGAGATGCTTATGGCTATACAAATTTTGAAGCAGCAATGCAAGAAGCACAAAAACTTTGCAATAGGCAAGGTGAAAATTATAAATTGATTTTTCTAACTGATGGGCAAGAAACTGATGGTGATAGCGATAATGCTCTGCGTATCTGTAGAGAAATGGCAGAACGAGGTATAACAACAGATTCCATGGGTATCGGAGGAGATTTTGAATATAATTTTATGAAACAGTTTACAGACTTTTCGGGTAGTATGACAGAAAATCTATCAGATTTAGATCATGCTAAAAACGTGTTTCGTAATATTTATAACAGCACCACAAATATGTACTTAAAGCAGGTCTTTATCAATATGCATTTTATAAAAGAATTAAGAGATGTACACTTTTATATGCATCTGCCTTCGCAAAAAAACTATGATGATTATATAAGCCGAGTTGATAGTGGCACAGCTGTGCAAGTTTCCGTAGGTAATATCGAGCAGCAAGGCTTTGTTGAGTTTTTATTTGATTTTAAGCTTGATATACCTAACCAAGACAAGTTGCAGATCGTAACAGCTGAAATAACCTACTCATGTCCAAGTCAAAATATTGATAATAAGACAATAAAAGACAATAAAGAAATTAATTTTTCAGATTCGGCATCTGATTTAGTTATCTCAAGTGATATTGATAATGCATTTACAGATATATACATCTTGCAGCATGAAGATGATGTACATAAATTGACGAGTCAAGGCAATTATGCAGAAGCTGCAAACAAACTGAAAACTATGGCAACTTTGGCAGAAGAAATAGGTGATTATGAAAAAGCAGAGGGGTATCGCAAGCTTGAGAAAAAAATAATAAGAGAAAATCATCTTAGTCAAGAAGACTTAAACGCTATATCCTACAGCTCTACTAAATCATCAGTTAAATCAACATTTAGGGGTGGCAAACCGAATAAAAAAAGAATTTTAGTTTAACAGTATTGAGGTAAAAAGTGAAACAAATATATGTAAATAAGAGAAATGTAATTAAATCAACTGGTTTTGATGAAACTCTTTTCGAATGGGGCATTGACGATAGCACTGATCTGGAAACAAAAATTGAGAATAATAATTTAATAATAAAACCAGATGAAAGATCACTTAATAATCCCAATAGGCAATTAAAATGTGAAATCCCAGAAAAGGAAATATCTTTAATTATTGAATTTGAAATTGTAGAGTCAGAAAAATCTGATGGTTCAGATACTGTAGAAATAGACATAACAGACATGATCAAGCTTCAAGAGGCAGATGTTCCCAGTCATCTTGACATGTATGACGATGAGTCACGCAATATAAAAGCAAAAAGTAATATTATTAATTATGCATTTCAAGACAAAAGGTTTAATTCCTGCCTATCCGTAAATCAAGACACTATAACTGTAAGCAACCTACCTGCAGGCTTTTATACATTGGTGTTAGATACAAAAGACGATAAGCATGAAGTATATATTCACTCTAAAAAAAGGGAAAAAGTCAATATAGTTGAAAGTCAAACAGATCAAGAAGATATCAGAGAAGAAGAAAGTATTATTGAACAACAAGATATCGGTGAGCAACAAGATATCGGTGAGCAACAAGATATCGGTGAACAAGATGATGTAGATACAGACGTTATAGACAAAAAAGATTGGCCTATTACTCGAGAAGAATGCTCAATTGAGATATACTTTGAGGGTACTAAAAGAGATGAATATTTGATTACAAAGGGTAGAACGATACTTGTTGGGAAGCTTTCTAAAAATAAAAGAGTCGTAGATATCAACTTGTCAAAATATTCAAATGAATTAGATAGAGTGTCACGTAATCACTTAGAAATTTGGCAGAATGAAGATTATTTGTTAATGGAAAACATAGGATCACGGCGATGCGTTTACAATAATCAAGAAGTTTTTCCTGGTGATCAAGCAGTTTTACGAATTGGGGGAGAAATAGCTATTGGTGGATTTACTTTGATAATCAAGAGAGCTTTAAATGCGTAAAGAGTTTAATAATGATTTAAATCGAGAATTGGTAATTATTGAGAGAAATGCAAGTGAATTTAAGATTCCTCGTTTCTTAAAAAATAACCGTTACGAAGTAATAGACTTACTTGCTGTTGGGGGAGTTGGCATTATTATTGTAGCAAAGGATACGCATCTTGAAAATAAAAAAGTATTGATTAAACGTGCTCTCTATAAAAAATCTATGTTTAAAAATTCTAAAGATAATAGTCGAAATCAAAAGATTAAAGAAAACCGTTATAACATCAAATATGAGTATACAAGCATGACTCATGGCTGGGCAAGAAATATTCCAAGTATCCCTATTCCTTTAGATTATTTTACTGATATTAATCCAGAGATTTATGGGCCTCATGTTTCAAGCAAAAATGAGACTTTTTTTGTGAAAGATCTGTATAAAGAAGAGCCATATTTGGTCATAAACTACTTTACTGGAGAGCCATTAAAAGCGAATGCTGACGTTTTAAATCGTAACAGAATGGAATTTGTAGAGTTTTATATAAAAACAATAGCCAATATTTTAGTCCGCTTTCATACACCTTATAAGACACAAATCGGAGAATTTAAATTCTACTATTGCGATCTAAAACCCAATAATGTAATCTATACAGATGACAAACAACTTGTTTTGATTGATATGGGCAGCTTTGCTATTATGGTTGATGATGATCTTCAAAATAGCATTACTACAACACCTGGTTATAGTGCACCAGAGATAGAAAATAGGCAGCCTATGTATTTGTCTCCAGCAGTAGATGTGTATGCTTTAGCAATGTCTGCCTTTGAGCTTATTACAGGGAAAGGTCCTGTATTGGATGCAAATAAAAGAGTAAAACTTGATTGGAATATTTTTGAGGATGTTGTTCGTAAAGCTAAAGCTGATCATTGGCTTAGTGTTTTTCAAAAAGCATTAGAGCCGTATCCAGACGATCGTTATCCAAACTTAGAAGAATTTGTATCTGAATTGTGTAAAGAGGAACAAATATCCTTAAAAAGCCAAAAACATAATATAGATTTATCATACTCAATAAAACTGGAAGATGATTGGTTTAGGCAAAAAAAAGGCTATCGAAAAAAAGGGCGTAAAGCTAATCAAAAAATTGAAGATAATATACTGTCTTACAATGTGCAAAACAATATGACGTACTTTTCTAAACCTGCTCTGTGCACAGAAATTAATACAAACATAAAATTGAGTGATACAGAAAAATGTTTAAACAAAGATCTTTATGATAAGTGTCGCAAAAACTTGACACAAAATTATACGTTTTTACCTGAGTTAATTGTAAAAGGCAAAGGCAGTCGTTTGATTTCTTATCAATCTCCACTTGAAAACAATGAAGTCATTAAAAAGAATTTTGCTCCATATTTGTTAAGACTTATTGAGTTCTTTATAACGCTTCAAGATATGGAATTTAAGATTTTAGGGTTAGCAGAAAACTCAATAGGGTTTGACAAGTTAAGAAATCCTTTTATCAATGACTTTTGGATATTGGCAGGCGATGAAAATAATGTTTTTTTGGAAAATCCTAAGTTGCAAGAAATATTGGGTAGTAAATATATCATTTGCCCCGAAGTTAAGCAAAATAGGACATGGATGCAGGATAAGAGCTTTGCATATTATGCAGGCATTGCGATACTCTTGATAATTGATAAAAACAACACAAAGAAATTATACGAAGCAGGAAAATTGTTTAATAAGAATGATTATGAAGCTTTTGTCAATTCACTAATGATTGGAGTTGAGATGAAAGATATCTTGCTCAACTTAATTAGTCATCAAACAAATGCGAGGATCTCTCTACCTGAAGCCAGGAAAAAGCTTAACAATGACAAATATACACCAACAGATTCTCAACAAGCTTCTAATAAAACATTGCTTATTGAATATACTACCAGAGCTCAGGATTATGAAATTGATTATAAAGAATTATTTAAAACAGCAGATAGAAAGTCTTTCGATAATGCAGATAAGTATGTTTTTCTGTATGAATCATATCGTCATTTAACAGAACCTGTATATCAAAATAAAAGATTTAAAGTTTACCCTTATACAGATGAAAGCTTTGTTTACGGCATCAGTTCAGTGGTAAATGACCATTTAAATATGCATCCAAACTCAGATCTAATCTTTATTACAACAGCAAACTTAAATAGCATTAAAAATGAAATTGAAGAAGAGTTTGCAAAGTTTAGAAATGTTTATTTGTTTGCAAACACGAGATTAGAAATAGATTCCAATGTGAAATATTTTGCACTTGATGATTATCGTATCGAAAAGAAAGGAAGGTCAAATGACAGTTGATTTGGAAAAAGAGGCGTATAAATATTTTCGCAACAAAGATTTCGGGAATGCATATAGATGTTATCTCAAGCACTTAAATGAAACAGATGAAAATGATCCTAAGCGATATATAAATGTAAACACTATTATGGCTTCTATCTATAATTTGCTTATAAAAGATAATAAGGATGAATTGCTGGACAAATATGAACGCTACTTGAACGAATATACAAAGATAGCAAAGTCATCAAATACAACCGAATGGGCAAATAATATAATTGAAGATATTTTGAGCTACTCTCTGGAAGTTTGCTTGCTAAGAAATTCTTTAAATAATAAAACGTACGAACAACAACGAAAAGGTATCGAGCTTTGGATAAATTCGTATATCATACCTTTTATCAATGCCCTTTTTATTGAAGGCAAGCGAGATAAGAAATTGTTTTATGATGTTATTATTGAGAAGATTTTTAAAGAAAGAACAAACTTCGAACGACAAGGTAATATGTATCAGAATACCTTAAACACTATCATCTTAAGCGAGTTTTACTTGACGTTGACAGAAGATAATGTTGATTTTAAAAGGTCACGGTCAAATATTTATTATTTGTTATCAGAGCTTGTTTTTAATAATCCTGAGAATCAAAAAAAATATCATCAGAAAAATGATGATTCACTTGAATATCTGAATTTGAGTTTAAAAGAGTGGGAGTCTAACCGCTTTGCAAAAGAAAGAAGACAACAAACTCTGAATGTAATTTCCGTGCAAAATAGGCTGAAATCGATGAATCATGATTTATCTAATAAAGTGGCAAGCATCGAATCAATGATTAAAACGCTCAAAGACAAGAAAGACGATGATGATTTTATTAAAAATCTCCAAAACAAAGTACTTGAATTCATGGAAATAGTTAAATCTACAGGAGACAATATTCCGAAAGCAGAAAATGTAGATTTACTTGAACTGCTCAATGAGATTAAAGAATCGGAAAAGATCTATGAAAATATCAGTGTTGTTTCAGAAGGAATTAATGAGGAATGGATATCTAATAGGGCTATTTTAAAGGTAATTTTTGAAAATCTGATAAAGAATAGTTTTGAAGCTTATGAAAGGAATAATATTTCTTTGCCTGCCCAACCAGTAGAAATAAGGATCAGTCACCAAAATGGTACTATAGAAATACAAGACTGGGCTGGTGGTGTGCCAGAGCGCTTTCAAATAAATAACTTGCTTTTTGATAGATATGTTACTGAAAAAGGTGTTTATGAAAATGCAGGTATTGGGCTGACTGGCGTTAAGGAAAAATGCGAGAAAATAGGTTTAGAAATCGATTATATGGTCGAAAATAATTCGACAACTTTTACAATTAAAAAAGGAGCATAGAGATATGGAAAAGCGTGATTTTAAAATTCTGTTTTTAGATGATGAAATCAATGATAAAAACTCTAATGTAGCAGAGTTGGCTTTCGATACGATTAAAAAAGCAGGATATAGTATTGAAGCAGTGAGCAAAATGTCTGATGTGATTGAAGCTTATTATCAAAAATATTATCACTTATTTATTTTGGATATCGATATGGGAGAAGTTAAAGATAGCACAAAGGAAAGAGGCACCGTGGCAGGCGAGTTTTTAAAGAGGCTCTCATCTATCTCTAATGTAATAGTCTTTAGCGGAGCAGGTGAATTTGACGATTGGTTGCATGTAGCAAATTATCATTTTTATTCTTATATACAAAAAAGACATGGCGGGGAAAAACTATTAGAGGTAATTGATAAAATTTTTAATGACTTACAAAATAAGCCATTTGTGTTGCCAAGTCTCGAAAGAGCTGATCATAATGATATCAGTTATGTTTATAACGAAGAAAATATGCTGGATAAACAACTACTGGAGAGGAAGTTTGGCAAAACTCACTTTGTTGATTCTTTGGAGACTCTTTTACATGAAACTGAATCGTCTAAACCAAAGCTAATAGTAATTGTACTCAAAAAACCACTCTGTACTTTTAATAATACTAAAAGGCTTGATCTTGTGGAGAAAATAAGTGAACATCAAACAAAAGCAAAAATAATCTTTTGTATAGATAATTCATTCAGAACAGAGGTAGATAGCGTCATCGGAATCGTTAATAGCAGGCCTTTTAGATTGCTTAATATAGATTCAGCTACATTTGAATCCGATCTTGAAGAAGCAGCGGCTAAAGCAGCTTTATGGTATGGAGAGAGAGAAATATTTGACTTACCAGAAGAAGGCGAGTTTAATAGAAAAGAAATAGATGAGAAGTTTGAATCATCATTTCATGATTTAAAATGGGAAGATTTTACGGCTGATCTTCTTGAAGATGACGAAGGAGAATCAGATGAATGAGATAATTATTCCTGATACTAATCTTTTAATTGATCTTTCAGAAGCTTATTCTAGAAGAAATAGAAAAACACAATATATTGAAAATGCACAAAGTTTTTGGAAAATGTATAGTAAACAAATTGAGATCCCAAAAATAGTCTGGTCAGAGTTTCTTGGTGTGTGGTTTCATAAAGATATAGATTTTGAAACTTATGATTCTTGGTTTGATAAAAGGTATAATTGCTTTGCACAGGCTTTTAAATTCATAAAAGAATTAGGGATCGGATTTTATGATGAAAAAAGTATAGATTATAATACTGTTTTCTCTTTGTCTGAGAAGTTGACCAGCAATAGGATGCCACGGGTATTGGTAGATGGCTTGGTTAAAGCGTTATCTGAAGATATAAAACAAATAGAATTAAAACTAAATACCGCATCCTATAAAGATAATCTGGAAAGGGCTTTGAGAAGAAACCAAAGATACTTGAATGCAGGCAAGATGCTTGATGGAATGGATTCATTACTTGTTGCGTACTCTTATGTGGTTGCCAACAATAACGCTGATAAAGCTATCTTGGTGTGTAGCTGTGATAAGTCTCTTGTTAGAACAGTTAATATTTTAAATGATAGTGATGTAGGTCAAATTGGAGATCTGACAATACCTAAGAATGTGAAAGCTCAAATAATTTCACAAAGAGAAATACAATAAATATGTGAAGTATATTGATGTGAACCAAGTTGGAATCGATAAAGAGGTATAAATGTATATTGTGCAGCTAGATTTTGAATGTGTTCGTGATATTTCTAATATATTATTTTATAGTGGTATGCAATGGTATGCATGTATAAGCAACTCGATAAAAGAGTTTTTAAATATTCGAGATAAAAACATTTTGGCGGATATTGGTATTAAAATAATGCCTGTACGAAATGGTATTTCATCACTACATCCCTCAAATCAAGTATCAATATGGCTTTTCTTTAATGAAGAAAATAAGCAAAATATGGTTTACTGGCTTTGTAAAATAATGGATGCACCCGTTGTAGAAACGGCAGACCCAGATGTTCAGTTTTCGATAAACGAAAGTTTGTCTTTAAAAAAGCACACAAATATCGCCGATAACAAGCCTTTCTCGTTAGATTCTGTCCCATTAAGCGAAATAGACTGGCAAGAAGAGGTTCAGACGTTATATAGACTTAACGAGATAACTATTCACTTTATCTCACCTTTAAGATTGAAGCGTCCAAACAAATTTAAGGAAGTCGGACATAAGTATTTCGATGAAGACTATTTTGATATAGGTGCTTTTGTAGAACTCCTTGCTAGACATTTTTATGAAGATGCACCAGAGATGATGCATGTTAAAATTGAAGATAAAAGCTTGACATGGATTGATATGCTTCATAAAAACTCAATTGGTGGAGTAATGGGAACAGTCATTTTGAAGGGTCGTTTTTCAACAGAATTAATAGAGCTTTTAGTTAAGGGTCAATACGTCGGAATAGGTAAAAATAGCAGTTTTGGTTTTGGGCAGTATCGTATAAAAGAAAGCTCTCGTGTGAGAAAAATCTCTTTCAAGGAAACGCAACATTTGTACAGTCGTTTAATAGATCGATACTTTCTCAGTAATGTATTGGAGTCAATGGACAAAGATATCGTTGATTTTGACGGCATTTCATATTCAGACGTTATAAATGAGAAAAACCATTTTATAAATTCCGTGCGTAATAAAATTGATAGCAAAACTTATCGAATTACCGAAACACAATCGTTTAAAAAGAAGAAGAAAAACGGAGATTACAGGACCATAGTAGTAAATAACTTTACAGATCGTTTTGTGTTTAAAGCTCTATCCAAACTGCTTGCAGATACATTTGATCACATGTTTTATGATAACTCATTTGCCTATCGTTTAGGATATGGACATCACAGAGCGGTAAATAAACTAAAGTCTTTCAAGAACATGGGCTATAATTACGGGATCAAGGCTGATATCGAGGCGTTTTTTGACAGCATTCCTATGGATAAAGTTTATCTGTTAATAAGATCATTTTTGTTTGATGATCCGATTGTTGACTTTTTAGAGTCTATATTGCCAGTAAATAAGGTTGGCCTAGATCAAGGGAATGCTCTGTCTCCCTTATTTTCAAATTTATATATGTTGTCATTTGACGCAGCTATTAAAAACTCTCCATATGTGATGATAAGATATGCAGATGACTTTGTTATTTTATCAAAAACGAAACAAAGCAATTTGTTTGAATTTACAGAAAACTTGCTCAAGAAATTGAATTTAAAGCTGTCTTTAGAAAAAACAGTTAGCTTTGAAGCAGACAGTAAGATAGAGTTTCTTGGATCGATGATCAATGAAGAGAATGAACACTTGACATATACTGTGGACAATGTTGATTCCAACTGGACCCGTGTGTTTGATCGCAATAAATTAAATGGTGCACCTGTATATATTTCTTCTTATCAAAGCTATGCAAGAACAGAAAAACAGTTTCTAATAATTGAAACAAATAATGCAAGTAAAAAGATCTTGTGGGATGATGTCCAAAGACTTGTTATAGTTGGAAAGCCGCGTGTTAGCGTCTCTGTAATTCAAAGAGCAATGTCTGAGGATAAACCAATACAGTTTTTAAATTTAGTAGGAGATGCGATCGGTGGTTTTACAAAACATCAGAGATGGCTGAATGTGAAAGAATTTATCGAAAGAAGAGGGCAAGAATTTGGTCAATTTTCACAGCATTTTACGAGATCAATTATTAAGTCAAAACTTCTCAATCAAAGGCGTGTTTTGCGTGATAATGGCATTGAGTCGGATTTGACACAAAAACTCATTACATCTATAAAAGCAGCTGAAAAATATGAAGTTATGAGGAGTTTAGAAGGAACAGGCTCTGCAGAATATTTCAAACATTTTAAAACATTGGTTAGCCCATTTAGTTTTGAAGATCGGCAGTATTACCCACCTTTTGGACCAGTTAATGCTATGCTTTCTTTAGGTTACACATTGATCCATAATAGGATAAGTGAATCATTGATAAGTCGTGGATTCTATCCCTATGAAGGAATGTATAGCAAAAAGAAAGGTTATCATAAAGCATTAGCTTCAGAATTAATGGAGCCTTTCAGATTCATTCCAGAAAAAATGATTTTGTATATGATTCATACAGCTCAAATCAATGAAAATGATTTTATTGAAATCAATACTTCATCGGGTAAATGTACTCGTTTGCATGGAGGAGGTTTTCGAAGATTTATTGATCAATTTGAGTGGACAATGAAACAAGAAATTAAGGTGAAAGGAAAAAAAATAAGTTATAACTGTTTGCTTGACGATAGTGTAAGGTCTCTCTATAAATGTATCGTTTTAGGTATTCCGTATAATCCATTTTTTTTGAATTAATATGAAAAGAATTATTGCATTTGATATTTATGATGAAAAGGTAAAGCTCAGCTTGTTACGTTTTTTAGAAAAACATGGAGTCAGAATTCAAGAATCGGTATTTGTTGCCGATATCAATACTAAAGATATTAATTCATTTATGAAAAACTTAGAGAAAATCAATCAAAAGAAAGGCAAACTACATGTTTTTTCATTATGTAAAGACTGTGAGCAAAGAGCAGTAGAGTTAGGCAATCAAAAAGAATCTATAATAATTATATAAAATCCCTGATTAGTCTGCAGTGAAAAAGTGATGCTATTATTTATAGCGAAAACAGGATAATGGACATTTAAAGGGGAGAAAACAAACTAAATGACCTTCTTCTTCGGAAGAAGGGTTTTCTTTTGGATATTGTCTTATTAAGAAACTAATTAAAGAGCTTTGCATAAAAAATACACATCTCAATGGAAAGGTATATAGTAAATGCAGAATTTAGCAAATAATTGTTGACAAATATTTCAAGATTTGTAAAAGTGGTGAGAGTATGTTGAAGATTTTGGTGGAGGTCGTATGAATTCGAAATCAAATGAGCATGAACTGCTTAAAAATATTAAAGATTTTAATATCTTTTTAAAAAGCAAAGCTAAAGAAACATCTAACTTTACCTCCGTTATAAACAGGCTAAATCAACTTACTGAAAATATTGAAAATGAGAAAATTGAAATTGCCCTTGTTGGAATTACAAGTAGCGGAAAATCTACTCTATTAAATAAATTATTAGGAGAAGATTTTCTGCCCAGGAAAGTTCGCCCTTGCTCATCAATACAGGTTGTATGCCAATACGGCAAAAGAACTTCTGCTGAAATCTACTTTGAAGACAGAGATGAGCCCGAAATAATTTATAAAGATATAAAGCACAAGGTTGAAAGTTATGGTGACGAAACAGAAAATCCACATAACCAAAAACGTGTCAAAGAAATCAGAATTTTCTCCTCTAAATACAGACTAAAGCATAATATAGTGATTGTCGATACACCTGGTCTTAATGCTTATGAACAGCAGAATCATGAGTATATTACGTTAAAATTAGTCGTTCCTACTGTTCATATGGTTATGTTTCTAATTTCAATAAAGCCTTCCTCTGAGGTGAAGAATTTAGAAATGATCGATGAAGTTACGACAGACGATAAGCCGCTTTTATTTGTCCAAAACATGATTGATGCAATTGTACCAAAAGAAGCTAAAGCTGGCATTCTTAAAACTAAAGAAGAAGTGCAGGCAGAACATAAAAACAGAATTTATAATCTTCTGGGAAAAGCAAGGAAACAATCAGTTAAACAAGCAAGTGTATTACAGGTTTCAGCAAAAACAGGAGAGAATATTGATAATTTGATAAAGGAAATTGACGAGCAAGCGTCTTTAATTAGTCCAAGACGATTTAAGATCATACAAGATCAGTTTTTTAGCGAACTGGATACCCTTAAAACGAAATTAATCGAAGAGAAGACAGGAAATTACCAAAATAATCAAAGAATAAACCAATACGTAAAAAAGCAAAATACAATAAATAATTATCACAAAGCTTTTTTAAAATCCTACCTCGATATTACTAAGGAAATTGATGATCAAGTTGAAAGATCAATAATGACTATTCAAAAGATTGCTAATAAGTATGGATCATTTAAAGGAAAAATAAAGAATGTAGATGACCTTAGAAAAGCTATCGATTCTGTAAGTGACACTGAAGATTTTGACTCGAATTTAAAGCAAGAATTGGATAATTTGCCAGCAAACATGAACAGGTCAGCTGACTTTTTTAAGAAAAATATAAATCAAAGTTATGAAAACATAGAGAAACTCTGCAAAGACATGGATGAGCAAATCCAAAATGTTATTATAAGGGATACTTTTGAAGCTTACAGAGCACGCATTAAATTTACAAAAAGAACAGAAACAAGAGGTTATTATGAAGAGGTGCCTAAAAAAGGTTTTTTAAATAAATGCATAAGATTTTTTACTTTTGACAATTACGGCTATGAAGAAGTTTGGAGATCCTATGAGGTAGATGTTTTCTGTTTACAAAAGATACTTAGTGATGCTATCGATCAGCTTAGTGCTTGGAAACAAACCATGGAAGACTCGTTAAAGAGTTACGAAACGCAATATAGTAAAGCTTTTAAGCATTTTATTAATAGAATAAATGATTTGCTTGAAAGTGAAAAAAAACAAATTAATTTAAATACAAAAGAGATTGATGAGATTTTAGATCGGATAAATTTGATTAATAAAGTAACTGTTGTCACGCCTATTGTTCAAAAATCAAAGCCCAAAACTGTTCAAGAAAATAAATATGTTGATTTTGATATGAATAATATGGGTGCTGATATCTATTTCCTTGCCAATTCTTTTAAGTATTATCGCTTAAAAGAATACAGAAATTACTTATTAAGCAAAGTTAAAAATCCCAAAGATATTGTGGTATGGGGATGGGACGAACACTATATTAACCAGTTTATGGATTATTTTTTTTCAGATATCAATGATAATAATATTGAAAAAGGCATCGGCAAGAAAAAGCTTTTGAATAATCAGCAATCAATTAGCATAGTAAATGAGCAACATTTAGATCCTAAATCAAATCTATATTTTAATAAAAATGAATGCTTTTTTGTTTTAGTTAATGCTATACAACCAGGCTATACTTTGAAAATTCTAAATGAATCTATTTTTAAAAAATATCATCAAAACCCTTATGTGTTTGTTTTTGACTCACTAACAGAACACCGCTCAGATAAAGTAAATGAAGACAATCTGATGGAAGCTTTTCATGAATCTTTAGAGTTTCCAAAAACCCTAAAAATTAGTCAACCTTTTTCTTATATGGCCTCTCATACTGATCTATACTATAGTGTGTTGATGCATTGTCTGTTTGAACACAGAAGCAGTAAGCTTGAAAGATCAACAGAAAAAAGTGATTTTTTAAGGAAAATGACAGAATTAATCGATATGACATCTGAAATGAAAGATAAAACTGTAGAATATTTGGATAAATTTATTATTAAGGAGTAAACTATAATGATGAAAACAATCGGTAAAATAGACAGAGATACACAAAAACATATAGAAAGCGTTAGTGATAGAATAGGAGAACAAATTAATTTAAGCATCAGTAGAAACGCTTCGATTAATAAAATACCAGTTTTACAAGATGAAATCAACAACTTAAAAGAAGATTTTGAGCAATCTTTTGAGAATGTCGAGGATAGACTTAAAAAAATAAAAGATGAATTGAATGATATTAAAACAAATGTTGATAACATATACTCAGTTGTCAACCTGGAGGATAGCAACTTAGTGAACAAAATAAAAGAGTTGCAAGATCATATACAGGCATTAGAAAATAGATTAATTGATGACATGATAAATAAACAGCTAAGTTTAGCTAAAGGGATAATTGATCAGATTGGAAATAATTGGATAAACGAATAAAAATGGAGGCAAAAAAATGGAAGGTTTAAAAACAAAAGCAGTAGATGTAGCTAATGCTATCAAAGATAATCTGTTGAAACCAATGTATAACGGGTTAAAAAAGGACAATCAAGAAGTAAAAGAAACCATAATTGCAGAACTACAAAAAATGAACGAAAAGATTGAAGAAGTGCAAAAAGACCAACAAGAGCTTATAAATGCTCTTTTAAACGTTAAATGGGATGATTAACTATGCATGAAAACCGATATTCCTCAGTTATTGAGGAGAATATAGTTAAACCTATAAAAAGCAAATTTGAGCATATTGGTGATGATTTAAAAAATCTAAGCACAGAACAGGATTTGTTAAAAAAGCAAGTATCTGTCTTAAATACATGGCTAAAAGTTGTTTCTGCTATTAGCGTCTTGAGTTTGTTTTTGAATATACTTTTAATTTTCAACATTATTTAAAGAGGCTAAAATGAAAAATAAACTAATCAGTTTGCTTAACGACAAGAACTTTAGTCAATTAATTAGAAAACATAGGCAAGAGAGCAGATCTGAAAGCATTCAGGAAAGCCTTGATAAATTCATTGATGTTCTGAAACAAGATGATTGTAGAATCTCTGTTTTAGGTTCACAAGGTAGTGGTAAGAGCACTTTTTTGAATGCCTTATTACTTGACGATACTATATTGCCTGTAGATGTTGATGAGACCACTTGCATCCCAGTCGAGATGAAATATACCAATGAAGAACAGCTCAAAGCTACTGTGTTTTATCAAAATGGTAATTCGCTTGAGGTACCAGCAACAGAAGAAGGATTAAAACCTTATGTTCATCAAGTTGATAACCCAGATAATACAAAAGAAATAGATCGTATTGTTTTACACAGTAACAATAAGCTCTTGAAAAGTGGTTTGGTTTTAGTCGATTTGCCAGGGGTTGGTAGTCTGTCTCAGAAGAATCAAAAAACTACATATAATTATATTAAAGAATCAGCTGCAGCTATTTATTTATTAAGAACAAATCCTCCTATCGATCAAACGGACAAAGTTATGATTCAGCTTACATTACCACTTATCACCAAGACTTTTTTTGTACAAAATCAATGGGTTGATGAAACAGCTGCTGAGGTAGAAGATGGCAAATTGTATAATTTGGAGAGATTAAGTGACTTGGCAAAATTAAATAACCACTCTGAAAAAGATATCGACATAAGGGTTATTAACGTTCATAAAGCCTTGATAGGCAAACTTCACGATGATCAGAAAAAAATAGATGAGTCAAAAATTAAGCCTTTTTTTGATGTACTTATCTCTTTTTCTGAAAAATGGAAACAATCAATTATTGAAAGTATCAGAGACAAAACAAAGAGCTTTGTTGTGGATAGTATCAATGTGATTCAAGAACAAAGAAGAATTACAGATCTGAACCTTCAAGATGCAATAAAAGAAATAACAGCAAAAGAAGATGTATTTAAAAAAGAATTTGATAATAATAAAAAGATTGCTGATGATTGTCTTCAATTTATCCGTAATGAAAAATATAAGATTATTGAAGAAATTGAGACTGTGGCACACCATGCATACAGCCAGCTTAGAAACAGTATTCGTGAAGAAATACAGCGAGGCCTTGTGAGCAGTGACATGGTGAGGAATGCGTTACAAAATCATATAAATGAGCAGAATGATTTTGTGTTTTATGAAATAAATCCATCGATTATTGCTTTATTAGAATCAATAAGTCATAGAATCTCGCAACTCGGAGATTTCTCTTTTGAAAAGGGGCAGATTGCAAGCAATGTTAGTGTTTCGGATAAATCTAAAGTTCATTCTTTTTATGCTCCAATAGCCGGATTAGCAGGTGCAGTTGGCGGTGCACTTGGCGGTGCATCTTTGGGTGCAACATTTGGTAGTGCATTTGGTCCTGTGGGTTCTATAATTGGTGGTGTATTGGGTGGGCTATTAGGTTCTTTTTTGGGTAATAGAGCCAAGACAGTTCACTTGGATCAACAAAAAAGGCAGACATGGAGCGAAGTCGAGCCTTATACTAATGCTTTTAAAGATAATATTATTCAAGCTTATAATAAGCAACTTGATAAGCTATATACTGATATCAACAGAGAGATAAATAACTGGCATAAAAATAATAAAAACGAATTCGAAAGCTATATCGATGCATTAAAAAAAGATATCCAAAAGACGGATCAAGAGAAATCAAACTTTATTCAAATGTTGAATACTGACCAAGCAATTCTTGAAAAATATTTAAGAGAAATGGAGATGTGAAATGTCTTTAGAAAATTTACAGCAAATGAGTCTGCAGCTTGGAAAGCTATTTCCTCAAAATGATGAAAAAGAGTTGTATTACTTGTGGCAGCTTACTGATGATAGACTTGTCAACCCATCTGCATATGTAACTTTTGTTGGCGAGACTTCTGGCGGAAAAAGTACGTTAATTAATAGTTTTTTTAAGCAAAACATATTACCTACGAGTTCGAGACCAACAACAGGGTCAATTGTTCATATTAACTGCCTTGAGAATATTCAAAACCCATATATATCTTTTTTTAAAAACAATGAATACAAACAACTCTCTAAAGACGAATTTGATCAATATTCAAAAACACCTCCAAATAATCTATTAAAACTGTACACAGAGATAAAGCCGTTGAAACCCTCTTTTAATGGTCTAAATTTGTTTGACACCCCTGGTATTAACTCTTTGTTTGAGCAGCATGACGAGGTACTTAAGCAATTTATTCCTAATAGCGATATTGTTGTTTATGTCGTTTTGTACAGAACTGGCTTTAACATTTCCGATCAATATTTGGTAGACTATATAAAAAATACTTTTGTGGAGGATACAGAAATTCCTGTTCTTCTTATTGTAAACAGGTGTCCTCCTGGAACAAATCCAAAAGACAAAAGAATAGAAGAAATTGTAAGCCATGCAAACGACACTTTGTTGCGTCCCGTTGAACTATTCATAGTCGAATCTCTTGACCCCGAGGTCGCACAACGTTACCCTAAAAATGACTTTGCCTGGAACAGAATTCAAGAATTAATTAATTCTACTGAAAGAGCAAAAGCTATCAAATTAAAGCTCAGAAATATATTAAAAGACATCTGTAAACAATTAATTAGTTACAATGAAAATAAACTATTGGCAACAGAATTAAGTAAAGAAGAAATATCAATTTTAAATGATGAAATTGCCAAAATGGAGAGAAGAAGAGAAGAGGCTTGTAAAATTGTATCAAAATATATGTCTCAATTAGACAAAAATATTCCTAAAAATATTGCAGTAGCAATGGAACAAATTAAGGCAAATGTAGCTTCAGAAATAGAAAGTACAAATGAATGGACAGATGTTGAAGAATGTTCTAGTTATATTAGAGCACATGTTATTCCGTTTGAAATACGGCGTCTGCTCTTATCTATGGAAGAATATACGAGGAATGTGTACACTAAAATGGATGAAGAACTGTCTGAAATGGCTAATCTGTCTATTAGATCTTTTAGTGATAGAGTAAATTATGCACAAAACCCTCAGCTTGCTGGGCTTATGAATAATATTGCTCGCAGGCTTAGTATGGATATTAGCAAGAATCTTGTAAAAGGTTTGGCAATTGCTAAAGGTGGTGTTGGCGGATCAGCTGCAGGTACAGGTAATTTAGTGAAAATGGCTTTATCGAGAACGGGCAAGTTATTCAATAAAACATTCTCAAGAGAAACTTACAACGCTATCGGTAGAACATTTACTAAAAAGATGATGCAAAGACTAAACATCGCTTTTATGGTTGTTGCTGATGTTGCAACCTTCGTCTATGACGCTATAACATGGCAATCTAAATTGATCGACTCTGCTAACTCAAGTTTAGATAAATGGGCTGATGACACTATAAGTGAGTTTAAAAATAACACAATCAATGATTACACAAATGCTAATATGGAGTCCGTGACAAACATTTATGAAGGGTTTATAAACGAAATAAAAAGAAATATTGACAATATTCAAAACAAGATTGATCAAAAAGAAATAGACATAACCAAAGCCACTCTTAAACATCTTGAAGATATTCTTGAAAAACTGGAGGGAGAATAAATGAATTTATCAAAATTTAAAGAGATTAAAGACGTCAGAGATGCTGATACTGTAGAAGTACTTAATGCAACTGAAATAGGCAATAATTTGAACCTTTCTGAGAGTAATATTAACAATATTATCACTGGTGGGGTGAGGATTTTCGAGGGGATTGTTGATATTGTCAAGATTAGAGAAAGTGCTGAAGCTGAAGTTTCAAAAATACATGCAATGATTGATAAAATCAGAGTAGAAACCGACAACCAAATTAAAATTATCGATGCAGAATATAATAACTGGGATAAAAGGTTTGAGAAGAAAAAAGAACTTTATCTGGAAGCAATAAATAAGATTATTAATAACAATTCTATCTCAGATTCAATTAAAACAGCTATTTTAGATTCACTCAAGATCGTGATAAATGATTAGTAATGATACCCTATTAAAATGTCTTGACGATATTATAAATTTTGCTAAAAAGAAGACAATATATGAATTTGAAAAACAAGTTAATGATGCTATCAATTTATTCCACAGAGAGAAGTATTTAGCAAAATCTGAATGGAATCAAAAAATCACTATTAACTATAATATGGTGAAGTGTAAATTAGAAGATCTTAAGAATCTTTCAGAACAAATGCCATTAGAATATCGGGGAGTTTTGAGCCCATTAATTGCAGACACTGAGGATTATTTATTATCGTTAAAAATATTAAGAGAAACACAAAAAACAAGAGGTTAAAAATAAGTTTTATTTAGCTTGATACTTCCTTAGATAGGTTTTTAAAATACACTTATATCTTGATATTAATCAAGGATTAGTTACTTTCATGGGGAATGCTTTGTAAACAGGCTCCCAGAACAGGTTTGGTTTGCTTCGCAAAAGTGAACGAGTGAATTTGCCGACTGGCAGGCATCACGCATCGAACCACAAAAGCCACAACGAACACAAAGGATTTGAACCACAAAGATCACAAAGATCACAAAGACCACGAAGAACACGAAAAGGTTTTAAGGATTTAACCACAGAGAAACACAGAGGTCCACAGAGGTTTTGCTTCGCAAAAGTGAACGAGTGAGTAGTGAACGAGTGAGTAGTTTTTGCCGACTGGAAGGCAATACATTTTATCTAACCACAAAGGGCACGAAGAACACAAAGAGGGTTATTTT